>JFJP01002275.1_pt1 | contig 11977 bp, 11 predicted proteins | sample 431651 | NCBI WGS metagenome assembly JFJP01 (sample SAMN02602958, study PRJNA72255) | Microbial mat metagenome, whole genome shotgun sequencing project. | biome: fresh water; feature: sink hole; material: water; isolation source: purple microbial (photo- and chemosynthetic) mats found in... | reverse complement strand
TAGTTTAAGCGTAGCAATGGCTGTCGATCACTACGAGAATTTCCCAGTCGCTTCAATCCTATTGCCCAAACATCTGCGGCGCGCAGTAGAAATCATCTATCACTTTGCTCGGCAAGCAGACGATTTCGCGGATGAAGGCGACATACCGGATAGCGAACGACTTGCCAAGCTGGATGAATTTCGCGCCGAATTAAATCGTATCGCCGCACACGAATCGCCGCTTACGCCAATGTTTGTTGATCTTGCAAGTGTGATCAAACAACATCAATTACCGCTCAATCTCTTCCATGACTTGCTTGACGCATTTTCGCAAGATGTTGTTTTAAAAAAATATTCATCATTTGATGCGTTGCTAGACTATTGCCGCCGCTCTGCTAACCCCGTTGGGCGAATACTGCTACATCTTTATGATGAAGCCACCCCGACCAATCTCGCCTATTCCGATGCAATTTGCACTTCGCTGCAACTCATTAACTTTTGGCAGGATGTCAAAAAAGATTACGCCATTAAGCGAATCTATTTGCCTCTGGACGAAATGGCGCGGTTTGGTGTCACTGAAAAACACTTTGCCGAAGCTCGCACTGATAAGGCTTGGCAAGCATTGATGCAATTTCAAGTGCAGCGTGCCCGCGACCTGATGAAAACTGGCAAACCGCTCGGCACCATTCTCACGGGTCGCATTGGCTTGGAAATGCGCCTGATTATTGCCGGCGGGTTGCGCATTCTCGACAAGCTGCAAGCCGTCGATTATGACATGTTCGATCGCCGCCCCGTTTTGAAACCCTATGACTGGGCTATCATGCTGTTCAAAAGCGCACCGTTTAATTTCTAACATGACTCCAGATCAATACTGCGAAGATAAGGCGAAGAAAAGCGGCTCAAGCTTTTATTACAGCTTCCGTTTCTTACCCAAAGATAAGCGCCGCGCCATTACCGCGTTGTACGCTTTTTGCCGCGAAGTGGATGATGTGGTTGATGAATGCTCAGATGCCAACGTCGCGCGTGTCACCCTCAATTGGTGGCGCAATGAAGTTGCTGCCGTTTACGATGGCAAGCCGCAACATCCTGTCACTCAAGCTTTGGTAAGCATTGTCAAAAAATACAATATGTCTCAGGAGCATTTGCTTGAGATTATCGATGGTATGGAAATGGATCTCGACCAAGCCCGCTATGCTGATTTTAAATCTCTGCAACTCTATTGCTACCGCGTGGCTTCAGTCGTTGGCCTGCTTACCGTTGAAATTTTTGGCTACACCGATCGGCAAACTTTGAAGTACGCCCATGACCTCGGCATCGCCTTTCAACTAACCAACATCATCCGAGATGTTGGTGAAGATGCCCGTCGTAATCGCATTTATTTACCCTTGGATGAGCTAAAACAATTCGGGGTGACGGAAGCTGATATTTTGAGTTCACGCGAAACAGAGCCATTTCAAAAACTCATGGCGTTTCAAATCGAACGAGCTCAACGCTTTTACCAACAAGCACTCGAACATTTGCCAAAAGTTGACCGTAAGACACAACTTACCGGAATTATCATGGCGGAGATTTACCAGGCAACCCTAAATGAAGTTGTCTCCAGTGGCTGCCATGTCTTAAAAGAGCGGGTCTCGCTGACATCAAGCTATAAACTCTGGCTAGCACTCAAGGCATGGTTCAAGAACTAAAAGTCGGAGTGATTGGCGGCGGTTACGCTGGCATGGCTGCTGCTGTCACGCTTGCCGAGCAAGGTATTCCTGTCACGGTTTTTGAAAGCGCAAAGCAACTCGGCGGGCGAGCACGTGGCGTTTTGCACAACGGTACCCGATTGGATAATGGCCAACACATTTTGCTCGGCTGCTATCGCCATACGCTCAAGCTGATCGAACAGGTTGGCGGCAATATCGACCAAGATTTTTTACGACTGCCACTACAGCTCACCCTTCACAATCGCTTTGAACTGAAAGCACCGCGCCTACCCGCCCCGCTTCATTTGCTCGTAGCCCTACTCTCCGCAAAAGGTTTATCACTCGCTCAACGCATGCAAGCCGCGCGTTTTATGTTGGCGATGCGAAAAATAAAATTCCAATTGACACGCGATACAAGCGCGTTAGCGCTACTTAAAGAAAACTCGCAACATATTGATTTAATTGAGTTGCTGTGGAATCCAATTTGCATATCGGCGCTCAATACGCCCATTGAAAAAGCCTCCGCACAGGTGCTACTCAATGTATTGCGCGACAGTTTAAACGGTAGCTTCGCTGATAGCGAAATGCTGCTACCGCGTTTAGATTTCTCAGCCTTATTTCCAAATCGTGCGGCAGAGTATGTAGCTCAACGCGGTGGCGAAGCGCTTCTCTCCTGCGGCGTTGAATCAATAGTGCCTAGCAAAAATGGTATTGATCTCATGACCGCGCAAGGTACAAAACACTTTAGCCATGTTATTTGTGCAGCGTCACCTGCAAATGCTGCAAGACTCTTGCGAACGATACCGAAGCTCGCCAGTGTGGCAAATGACATTGAAGCTGTCCCATTTCAACCCATCTACACCGTTTATTTGCAATATCCGCTACAGGTGAAACTGCCCCAACCGATGCTCGGCTTAGATCGCTGCTTTTCGCAATGGTTATTTGATAAAGGGCAAATCGCCAATCAGAGGGGTCTGATCGCTGTCGTGATTAGTGCTGAAGGCATGCATCAAGAATTAAGGCACGAACAGCTAGTGCAAAAAGTAATCGACGAATTGCGAGAGCAACTCGGCATCACCGAATCTCCACTGTGGCATCAAGTCATCGCAGAAAAACGCGCTACATTTTCTTGCGAAGTAAATGTACAACGACCGACTCATACCACGTCGATCAACAATATTTTGCTAGCAGGTGATTTCACTGCCGGTGACTATCCGGCAACCTTGGAAGGGGCGGTGATGAGTGGCATTCGTGCCGCAAATGCCATCACTACTTAACCCAGTCTTGTGGCAAACTAGCGCCCGTTAATTTTCACTTCACATATCTTGCGTCCCTACGAACTTCTCATCGGTCTGCGTTATACCCGCGCCAAGCGCCGCAACCACTTTATTTCATTCATTTCGATGATCTCTATGCTGGGCATTGCGCTCGGCGTAGCTGCGTTGATCATCGTTTTATCAGTGATGAATGGTTTCCAAAAAGAAATTCGTGCACGCATTTTGGGAATAACCCCACATATTCAAGTCACTGCTCGTAGCGGGGAGTTGCTTGACTGGCAACCGCTGATGAAACTCGTGAGTGACGATCCAGACGTGCAAGGTGCCTCACCTTACGTCAATGGCCAAGGCATGTTGTCGCAGAACGAAAGCGTCGAAGGCGTAATGGTGAGAGGTATTTTGCCAGAAGGTGAAAACAAGCTCACCGGCTTAGGCGACAAAATGAAAGCGGGCAAGCTCACTGATCTGCGTGCCGGAGAGTTTGGTGTGGTTTTAGGCAGCGATCTAGCTCGCACATTGGGAGCTCGGTTAGAAGACAATATTTTGCTCATCACCCCGCAGGGACAAATCACTCCAGCAGGAATGGTGCCGCGCCTAAAGCAATTTAAAGTCGTAGGGATTTTTGAAGTTGGCATGTCTCCTTACGACAACGCACTGGCATTGATTCATCTCAACGATGCGCAAAAGTTATATCGCATGGGAGAGGCCGTCACGGGAATTAGCGCAAGACTTCATGATCTCGACCAGGCCCCAAAAGTGGGGCTTCAGCTAGAAGGGAGACTTCCTCCCTACGCCTATGCAACAGACTGGACTCAGCAGAACGCCAACTACTTTAGTGCTGTGCAAATGGAAAAGAAAATGATGTTTATTATTCTTTCACTCATCGTTGCTGTGGCAGCCTTTAACATTGTTTCGACATTAGTAATGGCCGTTACCGATAAGCAAGCGGACATCGCCATTTTGCGCACTCTGGGTGCCTCCCCGGCTAGCATTATGAAAATATTTATGGTGCAAGGCGTACTGATAGGCTTAGTGGGTGCTGTGATTGGCATGGTTGGCGGCATCGTCATTGCACTGAACATTGGTACCATCGTGCCCTTTATCGAACACCTCTTTGGCGTGCAGTTCTTATCAAAAGACGTTTATTTTATTTCTGAACTGCCCTCAGATTTACAGCGAAGCGATGTGATTAGCACCGCAAGCTTCTCGTTCTTGGTGAGTTTGTTGGCCACGCTTTACCCAAGCTGGCGTGCTGCAAAAACTCAACCCGCAGAGGCTTTACGCTATGAATAATCTCGTGATCTCCTGCCGGGATTTACGCAAAACATTCTCGCAGGGAGCGCTTAATGTGCCTGTCTTGAACGGAATTAGTTTGGAGGTGGCTTGCGGCGAGCGCATCGCCATCATCGGCAGCTCTGGTTCGGGTAAGAGTACTCTGCTCCACTTACTCGGAGGACTCGACCAAGCCACCAGTGGGAGCGTGCAAATTTTAGGGCAAGATGTTTTTGCCATGAACGAAACGCAACGCGGTGAATTGCGCAATAAATCTTTAGGCTTTGTCTATCAGTTCCATCACCTATTGATGGAATTCACCGCACTAGAAAATGTCGCCATGCCTTTATTGATCCGAGGCATGACAAGTAAAGAAGCTGAGCCCATTGCCGCGACTATGCTTGAACAGGTTGGCTTGGCACATCGCATTCAACATTTACCGGCCGAGCTATCTGGCGGTGAACGTCAGCGCGTTGCAGTTGCCCGTGCCCTCGTAACTGAACCAGCTTGTGTGTTAGCTGACGAACCCACTGGAAATCTGGATCGCGCAAGTGCTACAGCGCTATTTGATCTGATGCAATCGCTCAACGAACGCCTGCAAACTAGCTTCATCGTGGTCACCCATGATCTCGAATTAGCCAGCAAAATGCAGCGCCAATTAAAGTTGGTTGATGGAACGTTGCAGCCAATCTAAGTTGTTCCCCTGTATTACCTTATCTCACATTTAATTGAACTTTATGTTGCCCTCTATCGAATTTCGTTTATCCCTTGAACTCAACGCCAAACCCGCTCAAATTGAAGCAGCGGTTGCGCTATTAGATGAAGGGGCAACCGTTCCTTTCATCGCCCGCTATCGTAAAGAGGCGACAGGTGGCCTAGACGACATTCAACTGCGCTTATTGGAAGAGCGCTTACGTTATTTGCGTGAGCTCGAAGAGCGCCGCGTTGCGATCATAGCTTCAATCAATGAGCAGAATAAAATGACGCCAGAGTTGCTGAAGGCGCTCACCTACGCAGAAGATAAGACACGGCTAGAAGACTTATACTTACCCTACAAGCCAAAGCGCCGAACTAAAGCGCAGATTGCCCTCGAAGCAGGATTAGAACCCTTGGCTGTGGCTTTACTCGACAACCCGATGATTAATCCAGAGGTGGAGGCCGCTCAATATTTAAAACCCGCGTTCACTACAGCGAATGGCGATAACCCCGGCGTGGCAGACACTAAGGTGGCACTAGATGGTGCACGGCAAATTTTGATGGAGCGCTTTGCTGAAAATGCCGAGCTGTTAAATGAACTACGCACCTATGTGTTAGCTCATGGCGTGCTAGAAACCAAAGTTGTCGAAGGCAAACAAGAGGTGGCAGAAAAATTTGCCGACTACTTCGACTATGCAGAGCCTATCAATGCAATTCCTTCACACCGCGCGCTTGCCGTCTTTCGTGGCAATCGCGAAGAGATGCTGAGCATTACGCTACGTTTAGATTCTGAAGTTGAAAAGCCAAAATGGGATGCTCCTTTCAACCCCTGCGAAGCGCTCATCGCCAAAAGATTCAACATCACCAATCAAGATCGCCCTGCTGATAAATGGCTGGCTGACACAGTACGGTGGACTTGGCGGGTAAAAAGCTTTCTGCATCTGGAAACCGAATTGCGGAGTAGTTTGCGGGAGCGTGCCGAGACCGAAGCTATCAATGTATTTGCTCGTAACCTTAAAGATTTATTACTGGCGGCGCCTGCCGGCCCTCGCGCCACGATGGGGTTAGACCCAGGCATGCGCACCGGTGTGAAGGTTGCTGTGGTTGACGCAACTGGCAAGGTGGTTGATACCGCTGTGATTTATCCGCATCAACCCAAAAATGATTGGGATGGCTCGTTACACACGCTGGCGAAACTTGCCGCAAATCATCAAGTTGCGCTAATTTCGATTGGCAACGGAACCGCTTCGCGTGAAACCGATAAACTTGCGCAAGATCTCATCAAAGCGCGTCCCGATTTAAAGCTCAGCAAGATTGTGGTCTCTGAAGCTGGCGCATCGGTTTATTCCGCTTCCGAATTTGCCTCGCGGGAATTTCCTGATATGGATGTTTCGCTACGTGGTGCCGTTTCCATTGCACGCCGCCTACAAGACCCACTCGCTGAATTGGTGAAGATCGACCCCAAAGCGATTGGTGTGGGCCAATATCAACATGATGTGAGCCAAGTGCAGCTAGCACGCTCATTGGATGCGGTGGTGGAAGATTGCGTAAATAAGGTAGGCGTAGATGTGAATACGGCTTCCGCCCCGCTACTCGCTCGCGTGTCAGGTTTAAGTAGCGCAGTTGCTCAAAACATTGTATCGCACCGTGACATGAAGGGCATGTTTACCTCGCGCAAATCTTTGTTAGAAGTGCCACGCCTTGGTGAAAAAGCGTTTGAACAAGCCGCAGGTTTTTTGCGAATCATGGGGGGAGAAAATCCATTGGACGCTTCAGGTGTTCACCCAGAGTCTTACCCATTAGTGAAAAAAATCCTTGTGGATTTAAAGAAGGACATCAAAGAAATTATCGGTGACAGCAAGCTACTTCAATCATTAAATCCATCGAAATACGCTGATGAGCAATTTGGCGTTCCAACCATCTCGGATATTTTGAAAGAGTTGGATAAACCTGGCCGTGACCCACGTCCTGAATTCACGACCGCCATTTTTAAAGAAGGCGTGGAAGAGTTAAAAGACTTGAAGCCAGATATGATTTTGGAAGGTGTGGTCACCAATGTCGCGGCCTTCGGTGCTTTTGTGGATATCGGCGTGCATCAGGATGGCTTAGTTCATATTTCTGCCCTCTCCAATACCTTTGTGAAAGATCCACACACTATTGTTAAAGCTGGGCAGGTGGTAAAAGTTAAAGTGCTAGAAGTAGATGAAAAACGCAAGCGTATCGCTCTCACGATGCGCCTTACTGACACGACCGCAACTCAAGGCAAGGCTCTCGCACCTGCGGATAAAAAAATGGATGCGCAACGCATGGCACAACATAAACGCCAAGATGAAAAACAACCGCAACCATCCAATGCAATGGCGGCAGCGTTCGCGAAACTTAAGGGTTAATCGCCGATAGTAGCTCGTAAGTCGGGCTGAAGTCCGGCCTGCCGCGCTTAGGTTAAAGCTTAAAACTCAGATTTAGTCGTACCGTCAGCGCTTAATGCTTTGCTGTCAGTGGTTTTAGGTTTTCCGTCAACGCTCGGCTTAACATCAAGATTTGGTTTTCCGTCGATTTTGCTTTCAGCGGCAAGAGAAGCCTCTTTTTTAGCTTCATCCAAAACCTCACCTTTCTTACCTTTTTTGCCTTTTGCTAATTTAGACTTAGCCGTTGGCTTAACTCTTTTAGTATTTATTTTAAAAAATTCTTGCACAGGATTGTATACGCCTGAGGTCTCAGTCAATGCAGGTTGTTCCCGCATTTCCTGCCACTGATCCCTTACCGTATCTTGCTCAATCGTTGAGCCACTCTCGTAACCAAGCGGGGGGTAATCAGCCGCGAGACAGGCATTGGATGAAACAAAAAGAATGACCAGTAAGATTTTCTTCATTTTTCAATGAGTAATCGAGTTAGGCTTGCACCAACACATAACGCTGTTTGAGCGAATTGTAGAGATCATCACGCACACTTGCCGAGCTTAAATCGACCAACTCAAGCACCTCTACTAAATGCTCATTGTCCTCACGACCGTCCCAGATTTTAATGTAAGAGCCCGCTTTGTAACCATGATCTTGTCTAAAGACATTCAGCACGTTTTTTCCAACATACTGTTTAAAAAGATCATTCCATTCCATGCCGCAGTCATGTAGCAGTGATTCAAATAAAGACAAATTAATCCGCTTTGCCACTGCTAAACCAACCAAGAGATCCAACTTCTCAAGTAAGCTAATCTGCGTTAAAACAACATAATGGTTGTCAAATTGAATCGATTTTTGGTGTAACGACAATTCAGACATCATCTCTTTTTTTGCTAACGCTAGATTGCCATGCTTTCCCTGAATAACCGCTGACAAAATAAAATGCCATATATCAACTAACTCCATGCGTAACTGCGCCATATCGCATTCTTGCTTCTTCCACCATTTCCAACCGTGATGTTCGATAGCTTCAACGCCTTCAACTTGAATAGCACGGTACCAATTATTGTTTGCGGCAACCCATTCAGGATTAACTTTAGCGTTCATACCATCTTGCAACTCAAGCATGGCGATTAAATGTGTTTCGGTAATGGTCATAAAGTATTTAGTGACAATGATAAAAAATGGGAATCAGCTCTGGTTCGGCATTCTACATTTATCCTCCTTCAGCATAAACCGGTTCTAAATGATATGTAATCCTAGACACACAACTATTTGGATAAATTCCATAATATCTAGATACTTAATTAGATATATTACTCACCTATCGAGGTGATGGTTCTCAGACATTCATTCTTGGATAATAAAAATATACAAAAATTTATAACAAAAATTTAATGATACTTAAGCCAACAGGCCACGCCGAAATCGATCATCAGCATGCTATTTTGAATAGCATGTTAGATAAGATCGACAACATTTGTGAAGAGTCAAAAAGAAACGCTCGTCACAATTGTGCAACCTGTCCTGCGCCATACTGCCTTAACTGTAAAGATAACTTATCCAAAATAATGGGTGAGACCGTGTCATTTATGGTTGGGCACAATAACTACGAAGAAAAACTAATGCAGTTGCTTCCTGAGTTACCTGAGTGTCAGTTGCACGTCGAAAAGCATAAAAGTGCGCACCAAGAAATTGCCAAACGAATCCATCAACTAAGCATCAACCCACAGGGTGAGAACCCGAAAAAAATCGGTGATCAACTGAAGCACATCATTCATGCATGGCTAGGCGAACATATTCCCATGTTTGATGTTCAGCTTGCTGATCGTTTATCTAAAACCTTAGTGGGTGAGATCTACTTTGATCGAGAGCTAGTTTCCATGCTCGACTCTCACGTTTTTATCGATCGACCTGTGGGCACTGTTGCATTAAGCATGTTGCCTCAATCACTTGATACGGATAAGTTAGAAGATGTTAAAAATCGCTTTGACTCGCTCACGCCTAAACAACAAGAGGTTTGCTTATTAGCTGCTGAGGGCATGATGAATAAGCAAATCGCCGAGAAACTAGGCACTAGCATTAATACAATTAAAACTCATCGTGCGGATGTATTTCGCAAGATGAATGCAACAACACTGATCGATTTGGTGCGCAAAGTGGATTTAATTCACCCGTTGAATTCATCGAACCAATATCAAACAAAATTTGCGATGAGCATGAATTCGCACTGGCCTATCAGTTTAAATATCATCGTGGTGGATGATTGTGAAATTGTGCGACAAACGATTGTAAGTGCACTTAATGGCTTGGGCCATGTTGCTCGGAGTGTTGCCGATGGCAATGCGTTAGACGATGAAATAGAGATTGAAGCACCTGACGTGGTGTTACTTGATATTGAATTAGGTAAAGATCAGGAGAATGGTTTTTCCATTGCATCACGTCTCAGAAAAACACTTTATTGCGGCATCATTATGATTTCCGCTGATGGCGAACTAGATTCGCGTATTCGCGCACTTGAAGAAGGCGCGGATGCCTATTTAGTAAAACCGATTGATTTCGGCGAACTTGACGCTTTGATGCAGAGCGTGATGCGAAGATTGTTTAGACCAGACCTTGCGGCACAATAAAAAATATAAACACATTAAATCATATGGTTAAAAAAACAAAAGCTATCTCATCGATAGCTTTTTTGCTATTAGATAGTAGAGCGACTACAACCGAAAATGAGATCTAACAATTTTTTTATCAATAATTAATACAAATCATTGAGGCCATGAATAACACCATGATCCTATGAATGGCTCACCACCAAGCGAACTGCTGACCATATAATATCCTGAGCTGTGCGCCTTACCCTTTGCACGCCTCAGCCATCAGTTCAGCCACCGAAAATTGTGTGCTCAAAACAGCCATTCAGACTCACCTTTGCAACCATCTACTTCATCCCATCCCCACCACCTAACTCATCTGTTACCGCTTCGCTCGTCTAAGGTTTAGAGCAACAGCCTCGATTTCACCGATGATTTCACAGCCGAGTTTTACCATCTGACCTGCGGTTAAAGGATACCCCCTGCAAGCCTCTGGGCGAGTATCGTGGATTGTGCAATGGTAGGTTGGCTTACCCCTGTCCTTCCTCACAAAGGGGCAACGTGATGACTCCACCCCATCCTTAACCCATAGGTAATATTCTCCCTGGCCCACAAAATCAACATACTCGAGAATGTCACCACGCTCTTCTTTGCGCCACCGCCTAATATCGGACTTGGTGGCGGGGAGGTTCCGCATGTAGTTTGAATCTATGCAGCACTTACCACATCCCGTACAGGCAGCAGCAAGCCAGCGGGGGACTGCTTGGTCATCGGATTGATTGCTCATAGCATTAACATAGGTCAGTGTATTTTGTGGCGACGCCCTTTGACTTACAAACAGGGTATTTTTGAGCGTTCTTTTCAATCTTATCTAGAACGATTTGCCTGACATCAAAGTTGTATTTCTCAGCCAGAAGAAACGCAAATGCAAATACATCCGCAAGCTCATCTTTAACATAATTAGTGTCCGCTTGTTCCGCAGATTTCCATAAAAAAGATTCTAGAAGCTCACCTGCTTCAATATTAAGTGCCAGAGCTAAATCTTTAGGATTGTGAAACTGCGCCCAATCTCTTTCATCACGAAACTTTAGTAAAGCATCCGTCAATTCTTTAATGTCATTCAAGTGATACTCGATTCTTCTGAGGTAAAAAGGATTTAGGGGATTTATAATTCTCGGCAAAATCTCTAGTGATTATTTTGTATATGGAATGAAGAGTCGACAACATAAATCAATGTCGCTGCAATTTTAGCGATACTAATTAAGGTCTTTTTTGTAATCAATTCGATCGCGCAGATCTTGACCTGCCTTGAAATGTGGCACTTTCTTGGCCGACACCATAACTGTTTCGCCGGTTTTCGGATTACGCCCTTTGCGCGCGAGTCGTTTGTTAATCGCAAAACTACCAAAACCACGAATCTCTACCCTGCCCCTCGCCTGCAATGAACTGACCATGCCATCGAGTATCGTAATCGCGGCTAGCTCAATATCTTTTGCAGTGAGCTTGAGATGTTGAGGAGCGAGCTGAACTACATGCGACTCGATTAATTCTGAGCGTGTCATGTTGAAGACTTGCGATTAATTAGGCCGTGACATTAATCTTCTGCCCCAAATTGGGAGGTAAATTTGCAGAGCCCGTTTGTGGCGCTGGGAGAACGGTGTTAATTAAACTCAACGCTGATTGCGCTTCAAGATCAATCGATTTCTTCAACACTGCCATACCCACTGCATCGCCGCTGTTTTGAATCAGTGCCGAACTGTTATTCATGTTGATGTCCATCTCACCCCCTAAGCTAGCCTGAAAACGTGTGCGCAATATTAGTCTTTTTTGCGAAGTGAAGCCGCAGAAATTATTTTTTATTTAATGATCTTGGCAAAAATAATTTACAGAATAAATTCAAAATTATTTTCCGCAGAAATATTTTACGATTTTACATCTCATTGTATTTTAGATACTTATCTATTTTTTTAATCTAGCTGTAGCTAAGATTGAGCTAGAACAGAATATGTTTTCTTGCTTAGAGTTAGCCAAGGGTTGACTAGAAAATATCGGAGGAAGCAGCGTTTTTATGCCCA
>JFJP01040061.1_pt1 | contig 11978 bp, 5 predicted proteins | sample 431651 | NCBI WGS metagenome assembly JFJP01 (sample SAMN02602958, study PRJNA72255) | Microbial mat metagenome, whole genome shotgun sequencing project. | biome: fresh water; feature: sink hole; material: water; isolation source: purple microbial (photo- and chemosynthetic) mats found in... | reverse complement strand
GGTAACTCCCACAACAGCAACTATAGGTTTAACTCGTGGTAACGGTAACAGAGTTTTAATTGTTGGTCGAGCTGGAGGTGCTGTTAATCAAGACCCAGCAAGTGGAACAAGTTATACAGCAAGTACTGTTTTTGGTTCGGGAACTCAAATTGGCACAGGAAATTTTGTGGTTTATGATGGCGTTGCTTCACCAACGGTTTCTGTTGCTTTAACTAATTTAGTTGGCGCCACTACCTATCACTTTGCCGCCTACGAATATAATACAACCGGAACGTGTTATCATCTTGTTGAACTAACAGGCACTTTTATAACTCCTGCGGCAACTCCTGTTGCGGTTATTGCTGATAATGGAACACAAGTTTCCGTAGCTAATGTATCACAAGGTACAACAGCTCATGTTTTACATAAATTTCAAATCACAGTCAGTGCAGCAACAACTAATTTAACAGGGATTGCTAATTTAGCAATGAATGGAACCTATATAGCTTCTGATATAGTAAATTTTAAAATTAGAATTCAGCAGATAATGTTTTAGATGTTGCAGATGCTACATTAGCAACAGAAGCTTCCTTATCGGCTGGTTCAGGAGAATCAGTTACCTTTTCGCCATTTACTTCTCAAATTATAAACGCAGGAACAACAGGTTATTTTTTTATAACAGCAGATTTTTCTGCAACAGCAACAGTTGGAAATACCATTGGAGTTAATGCTGTTTTACCAACAAATATAGTGTTTACTTCTACTCCTTCAACTAATAAGTCAGGTTCATCTACAACATCGGGACTTCAAACCATTAGACCTATAGCACCAGAAGTTCCAACTAATTTTAACGAAATATGTACTACAAATACTACACAATCTTTATCTTGGTCGCCACCAGCAACTGGGACTTTTGATGGTTATATGTTAGTTGTTAGAGAAGCAGCTACACCTCATGCGGTAACTTCGTTAGTAGCTTCTTCTCAAACATTTAATGCTAATTATTCTTTAGCACCGACTTATGGTTCAACCGCTATTTTGTCTAAAGTTTTATATATTGGTAACGCTACCACTGCTACCATAACAGGTTTAACACAAGGTGAGAATTATACTTTTGCACTTTATGCTTATAAAAATGATGTTGCAACTTCCATTTACTCAACAACAGCTACAACAACAAATCAAACAATAAATATTCCTAATGTTTCAGCAGCGGGTTCAACACCAGCTGATGCTTCCGGAACTGTAACCTGGAGTAACCCAAGTTCAGCTTGTTATGATGAAGTTCTGGTAGTTGTTACTACTACACCGGGTATTACTTTTGCACCTACTGGTAACGGAACTGCATATGTACCTAATACTGTTTACAGTGGTGCAAACAGTATAGTTTTTAAAGGCGCAGGAAATTATGTAGTTGTTACAGGATTAACCAACGGAGTGATCTATTATTTAGAAATTTTTGTTAGAAAAGGCACAGAATGGAGTAGTGGTGTCGAGGTAAGTTTAACCCCAAATTTAGCAACAGTTTTTAAACCTGGAGAATTAGTGTTTGTTGGGTTTGATGGGCTAGTATTCGGTACAGGATCAGGAGATGAATATATGATTGCAACCATGATTGATATACTTCCAGGAACAACGTTTTCAATTGCAAATTCTAGATATGAAGCTGGAGCACCTGCAAACGTGAGAACAGATAAATGGGGTGGCTCAGGAGATAATGCAAGTGTTAATCCAGCTGTTACAAATTTTACCTATAATGGCGCTACAACAATTACAGCTGGTTCTGTACTTGTTTTACGAACAAATTCGACAACTAATTTATTCGATTACGTTGCGGTAATTACAGGAACTACATCAGTAGATAGAACTTCAAATTTTACAATGATGCAACCATTCGGACCAGGCACGGTTCCAAATATTACCAGTGCCTCTGGCGATGGCGAACAAATCTATTTATTACAAGGTAGTTTTGTTTCAGACGGAAGTATTGATGTTAATGAAGCTAATTACGTATTGAATGGAGTGCTTTTACATGGATTTACCATTAAAACAGGATGGGTTCCTTTTACATCAGCGTGTAGCGGTGTTTTAGGAGGTGGAAGTAACAGACAATCTCGTTTACCCAATGCATTAACTTGTTTTAATTTGGAAAGTGCTGTGGCAAATACCATTAGCGGTTATTATATAAATAGTGCTGAACACGGCTCAACGTCAATAAGAAATATAATTAGAGCTATTGCAAATGTTGGAGCCAATTGGGTAATTGGCACTTCAAGATACACTATTGATGCAACAAGTAGTGCTACCAACAGAGCAGGAAAAACCTTTATCATTGGGGCTAGTGAAAATTCTGGTCAATGGGTTGGCGATTTTGATACGAATTGGTTCAATTGTGCCAATTGGGGTAGATTAACCGTTCCTGATGAAACGGTTGATGTGGTAATTGACAATGTTACTTCAATCAACAATACTACTATAGATTTTACGGCTACTTTTTCTAATTTTTATTCAGATATAGCGGTTTGTAATAATTTAACAATTAATGGAAGAAATTTATTCCTTCAAGGAAGTGATAATAATAAGCTAGAAGTATATGGAAATGTTACCATTGCTGCTTCGGGAACTTTAGATATGAATGATGGTGTAACAGAAACACCAGATGGTCAACTATATTTGTATGGAAATTGGAATAATAATGGTACAGAAACCAATTTTGATCAAGGTGAAAGCACCATTCATTTTAAAGGAAGTGTTGCACAAGTAATAAATAATGTAGCACCAAGAGGAACAGAATTATTTTATAATGTAGTTTTAGATAATGACTTTAATACCGCTGTTTCTAATGATTTAATTGCTCAAGGTGATTTAACTATTAACCCAACAAGAACTTTAACTATTGATTCTAATGGTTTTGTATTTGCCTATAAAAAATTAAAGCATAATGGAGATTTGATAATTGCTAACAACGGACAATTCATTCAAGTAGACGAAATAGATAATAATGAAGGCACTTATACCGGAACAAAATTTCAGCTAACAAGAACAGCTCAAGCCAAGAATTTGGATTATGTTTATTGGAGCTCACCAACCGAAAATTTTGCAGTAAGTAACCTCCCTAACAATTATCGATATGAATGGAATACTTTGTATGCCAATACAAATGGAACGCAAGGAAATTGGACTGTAGCATCTGGCACTATGACAAAAGGAAAAGGCTATATTGCTAGAGCTTCTAATGGTTCTGCCACACCAATACCACTTAGTACAATTTTTACAGGAAAACCTCACAACGGCCAATTTGATTTTACAATAAATAGAGGAACTTTTAATGGAGCAAACTACGATGCTGATTTAACGGATCCGAACAACTTACTTACTACAAAATTTGATGATAATTGGAATTTGGTCGGAAATCCATATCCTTCGGCAATAGATGCTGAGGAGTTCTTGGTTCAAAATCAGACGAAAATTGAAGGTGCTCTTTGGGTTTGGAAACATGGATTGAATCCAACTTCTAATATTAGCCCTTTTTATAACAGTTTTCAGTACAATTATTACTCTTCAGATTATATTAAATTTAATGGTTTGGGTTCTACAGAGCCCGATTCTTTTGTAGGAAAAATTGCTTCAGGGCAAGGATTTATGGTTAACATGCTTCACACATCGGCAACACCAAACACCCTAATTTTTACCAATGATATGAGAAGTGATGCTTCAATGATTCAATATGATAATACCGATTTTTTTAGAAGTATTTCAAATAACACTACTACAGTTGCGGAGGAAAAGCACAGAATTTGGTTGGATATAATAAATACTACTTCAGGACAAATGGACAGAACATTGTTAGGATATTCAACAAGTTCAACCCTAGGTGTTGATCATTTTTATGATTGTTTTTTTAGACCAACATCAGAATTAAGTTTATTTTCTATCATTAATGCAGAACCGTTTATTATACAAGGACGACCACTTCCTTTCAATAATTTTGACCTTGTTCCAATGGGAATCAGAATTAGTGATGCAGGAAATCATACTATTGCCATCAATAAGGTAGATGGATTGTTTGAACAAAATCAAGATATTTATTTAGAAGATAAACTTTTAAATATCATTCATGATTTAAGACAAGCGCCTTATAATTTTACTTCATCAGAAGGAACTTTTAATGACCGATTTGTTTTAAGATTTACAACAGCATCCTTGAGTAATCAAAATTTTGAATCTATTGATAATGCAGTTCTTGTATCATCTAAAGATGGACAAATCAATATTAAATCTATCAATGAATCAATAAGCGAAGTAAAAGTTTATGATGTTTTAGGTAGAGAAATTATGAAGAAAACTAATATTGCTTCAAGAGATTTAACATTAAGCAATATTACTGCAAGAAATCAAGCTTTGGTGGTGAAAATAAAATTAGAAAAGGGTCAAGTTATTACTAGAAAAGTAATTCTTTAGTCAGTTTCTTAAAATTAAAAAGTCCCAACTTTTATTAAGATTGGGACTTTTTTATAGTTCAAATTTTGTTATTTACCTTTTACAGAGGCTCCTAGATTTCTTTCAATGCTATGGCTAGGGCGAGACCATTTAGGTTTTTCTCCTAGGGCTTGAAATTGCGAATCTTCAGCTTCAACCGTTTTAGGTTGCATCAATTTAATGAATGGTTTTTGAGCTTGTAAACCAAGAGTTTCAAACATTTTCATGTCTTCATTTACATCAGGATTAGGTGTAGTAAGAAGTTTATCACCAGCAAAAATGGAATTTGCACCGGCGAAGAAACACATCGCTTGACCTTCACGAGACATCTCAGTTCTTCCGGCAGAAAGTCTAACTTGAGTTTCTGGCATTATGATTCTTGTAGTGGCAACCATTCGAATCATTTCCCAAATTTCTACAGGTTTTTCATTTTCCATTGGTGTTCCTTCAACAGCTACAAGTGCATTTATAGGCACCGATTCTGGTTGAGGATTTAAAGTTGATAGCGCCACAAGCATTCCTGCTCTGTCTTCTATTGATTCTCCCATTCCAATAATTCCACCACTACAAACCGTAACATTAGTTTTACGAACATTGTCTATTGTTTGTAATCTATCTTCAAATCCACGAGTTGAAATTACTTCTTTATAATATTCTTCAGAAGTATCTAAGTTGTGATTATAAGCATATAAACCCGCTTCTGCCAATCGTTGCGCTTGATTTTCAGTTAACATTCCAAGAGTACAACACACTTCCATTTCTAGTTTATTTATGGTACGAACCATTTCTAAAACTTGGTCAAATTCTGGCCCGTCTTTTACATTTCTCCAAGCGGCACCCATACAAACTCTTGATGAGCCATTTGATTTAGCTCTCAGTGCTTGCGCTTTTACTTGGCTCACAGACATTAAATCGTTGCCTTCAATATCGGTATGATATCTAGCGGCTTGAGGGCAATAACCACAATCTTCTGGGCAGCCACCTGTTTTAATAGATAATAAGGTAGAAACCTGAACCACATTTGGATCGTGATGTTCTCTGTGTATGGTTGCTGCGTCATACATTAAATCCAGTAAGGGCTTGTTGTATATCGCTATAATTTCTTCTTTAGTCCAATTATGTTTTGTAATGCTCATTGATAAGGATATTTAATGATGTTTCAAAAGTAGTTAATTACTTTGTAACAAACAATGATTTAAAATTGCGTGTTAATATAATGTAGTGCAAAAATTTTATCTTTATTTATTTGATTTTTCAAGTCGTCTAAAGAATCAAATTTTTGTTCGTCTCTTATAAATTCTATCATTTCAATGGATAAGTTTTCGTCATAAATGGTTTTATTAAAGTCTAGAAAAAAGACTTCAATTGTTTGATTTGTGCCATCAACCGTTGGTCTTGTTCCTAGGTTCATTAATCCAAAAACAGTTTCTGTATCGTAAACACTTTTTACAAGATAAACTCCATTTTTAGGTAGTAACTTATAGTCTTCGCTAATTTTAATGTTTGCTGTAGGAAAGCCAATAGTTCGGCCAAGCTGTTTTCCTTTTACTACACTTCCTGAAAAGAAATAGTTATAGCCAAGATAGGCGTTAGCCAAAGTTATGTTTCCTTCTAAAATAGCATTTCTAATTTTGGTAGAACTTACTGCATTGTCATTTATTTCTTGAGCTGAAATTTGCTCTACTTCAAATCCGTATTCTTTTCCATAAATAATTAAGTCATTAATATCGGCAGTTCTATTTCTTCCAAAACGATGATCATATCCAATAATTATTTTTTCAATGTTCAATTGATTAACTAAAATTTCTTTAACAAAATCTTCAGCACTTAATCTAGAAAATTCTTTATCAAAAGGATGAATTACTAAATTATCAATTCCTGTTTTTTCTAAAAGCAGTGTTTTTTCGTCTACTGTATTTAAAAGTTGTAGTACAGAATTATCTTGAAGGACCATTCTTGGATGTGGGAAAAAGGTTAAAACAACACTTTCGCAATTAAGTTCTTTAGCATTAAAAATTATTCTTTCAAGAATTTTTTTATGACCTATGTGTACACCATCAAAGGTACCAATGGTAACAACCGATTTTTTATTATTATATGCTTTAATATTGCTAAAGGTTTTCAAGAAAAACAAATTTTAGCCGCAAAGGTAATTTATTTATATGGATACAAAAAAAATTAGTAAAAAGGTCTTAAATAGGTTATTTTAAATTATTTAAATATCTTTAAATGGATGAAATCGAGTTTTTTAGTTTTTTTATTTAGTAACCTTTTATATATTTACAACCTTATTAACTAATTCAACTTATGAAAAAAACTACACTATTAACCTTGATTACCCTCATGCTTACTGCTATTGGGTTTTCACAATCTAATCGATTTTGGGTTTCACACAATCCTAACGATAGAATAATCAACAAGGACAAAGCGGTAGCTAGACTTGCTTTTCCAAAAGATTTTAAATTATTTGATTTAAATAGTACACTATTAAAACAAGAATTGTTTTCAATTGTTGGGAATGGGGCAACTTCTCGCTCAACTATTATATCTCTGCCAAATGCTGATGGAGGAATTGAAGAATTTGAAGTGTATGAAGCTTCCAATTTTGAACCAGACCTACAAGCTCAGTTTCCTGAGATTAGAGCTTTTTCAGGAAAAGGTATAACGGATAGCTATGCAACATTAAAATTAAGCATATCGCCTCAAGGAATTCAAACTATGGTTTTTAGAGCAGATAAAGCAAGTGAGTTTATTGAGGCCTATTCTCAAGATCATACAATTTATGCTGTTTTTAAATCGCAAAGACAAAAAGGTGCATTGCCATGGACTTGTTCCACAGAAGAGCATAAACTGGTTGATGAGATTAGCAATAGAGTTACAACCAATACAACAGCTTTATCAAGTGCTGGACAGTTAAAAACAATGCGTTTAGCGCAATCTTGTAATGCAGAATACTCCAATTATTTTGGAGCAACAAGTGCTGGGCAAGTAGGTTTGGTTCTTGCCGCTTTTAATGCAACATTAACGCGTTGTAATGGTGTTTACGAAAAAGATTTAGCACTTCATCTTAATTTAGTTGCTAGTTCAACAAACGTAATTTATTATAATGCTGCAACCGATCCGTATACAACTATGGGAAATTGGAATACTCAGTTGCAACAAGCTCTTAATACAACGTTAACAGGTACAGGTACGTCGTTGGCAACAAATAATGCAGCTTATGATATAGGTCACATGTTTGGCGCAAGTGGTGGTGGTGGAAACGCTGGTTGTATTGGTTGTGTTTGCGTGAATGGTGTTGCCGCTGGTACAGGTGGTACAAAAGGAAGAGGTATTACTTCTCCAGCAGACGGAATTCCACAAGGAGATAATTTTGATATTGATTATGTAGTTCATGAAATTGGACACCAATTAGGAGGTAATCATACTTTCTCCAATTCAAATGAAGGTGCTGGTGTTAATAAAGAAGTTGGTTCTGGTGTAACAATTATGGGGTATGCTGGAATTACAGGTCAAGACGTTGCTGATCATTCGATTGATATTTATCATCAAACTACTATTGAGCAAATACAAAATAATTTGGCTACTAAGTTGTGTCCAATTACAACGTCTTTGTCGGGAACAAATGCAACTCCTGTAGTGGCTCCAGTTGCAAATTACATTATTCCAAGAAGTACTCCTTTTGTACTTACTGGTTCAGCTACTGATGCAAATGCAGCAGACGCTTTAACTTATTGCTGGGAACAAAATGACGACGGAGCCTCCTCAACAGGTGCAAACAGTGTAGCAAGCATTACAAAAACTATAGGTCCAAATTTTATTTCATACCTACCAACCGCAACACCTGTAAGATATTTCCCTAATTTATCATCTATTATAGCTAATTCTGCTACAACAGCAACGGTAACTGGCGATCCTGGAGTTTTAATTGAAGCATTAAGTTCAGTTTCTAGAACATTAAATTTCAGATTGACTGTAAGAGATAATGCTCCATACAGTTCAACAGCTCCAATAAAAGTGGGTCAAACAGCTTATACAGACATGGTAGTTACTGTTAATGCTGCTGCTGGTCCGTTTGAAGTAAATGCACCAAATACTTCGGTTTCATGGGTAGCCGGTACCAATCAGACCGTTACATGGAATGTGGCAGGAACAACAGGAAATGGTGTTAATTCTCCTTTTGTTGATGTCTATTTATCAACAGATGGCGGTTTGACTTATCCAATTCAATTGGCTAATAAAGTTCCAAATAATGGAAGTACTATTGTAACCGTTCCAAATAATGTTGGAACATCAAATAGAATAATGGTAAAAGGATTTCAGCATATATTCTTTGACATTTCTAATACTAACTTTACAATTACAACAGCACCTAGTACTTTTGCTGTAACGCAAGCAAGTTCTCAAAGTACTTTAGTATGTTCTGTAGCTTCAACAACTTACACTTTTGATTACGTGGCATTAGCTGGTTTTACAGGAACAACAACATTTAGTGCAACAGGAAATCCAGCTGGAACCAATGTAACTTTTAGCCCAGCATCTTTAAGTTCTTCAAATGGTTCTGTTGTGATGACCATTGATAATCTTCTTAGTGCACCAGCTGGAGTTTACAATATAAATGTTAATGCAACATCTGGTTCAGTAGTGAAAACCGTTCCTTTTCACTTATATTTAGGTTTGCCAGATGTTACACTAACCTCTCCAACAAATAATGCAGTTGCACAAAATACATCGCTTGCATTAACTTGGTCGGTAAACCCAAGTGCGTCTTCATACAATGTTCAAGTAGCAACAGATGCTGGATTTAATACAATTATAAGCTCTGGAAATGTTACCACTAATGTTTATAACTTAAACGGTTTGACAGAAGGGGTTGCTTACTTTTGGAGAGTTGCTCCAGTGAGCGCTTCATGTACTGGTAATTTCAGTTCAGGATACAAGTTTATTACCGGTATTATTACATGTTTAACAGCTACTTCTACAGATGTTCCAATAATAATTCCAACTACAGCAAATGCAACAGTAAATTCAACATTAAATGTTACATCAACAAATGCGGTTTCAGACGCTAATGTAACAATTGATATTAGCCATACATGGGTAAACGACATGACAATTACTTTAATAAGCCCAAGCGGAACACAAGTTCAATTAGTTGCTCAACCATGTACAAGTGCAGCATTAGCTGATATTACAGCTACTTTTGATGATGCAGGTGTTCCAATAGTTTGCGGAAACAACCCAGCAATTTCTGGAGTAGTTATTCCAGCTCAAGCGCTTGCTGCTTTTAATGGCGAACCTATGAATGGAACATGGACTTTAAGAGTTTTAGATTCATTTAACCTAGATGGAGGTTCAATTAATTCGTGGAGTTTAAATCTATGTAATATAGCTCCTGCTCTTTCGGTTAATCAAAACATCTTTGAAAATTTTGCCTTATATCCAAACCCAAATAATGGAAACTTTATAGTTCAATTCAATTCTTCATCTGACAATTCTATTTTAATTGGAGTTCACGATATTAGAGGAAGAGAAGTGTTCTCTAAATCTTATATAAATAATGGATTTTTCAATGAAAAATTACAATTAGACAATCTTCAATCTGGAGTTTATCTAATTAATATTCAAGATGGTGATAAGAAAATTACCAAAAAAATAGTGATTGAATAACGATAATCAAAAATAATTTTTAAAGGGAAGTAATTACTTCCCTTTTTTATTTACTTTTGAAATCTTAAAAAATTTTAAAAATGAAAAAGATTATTCTTATTGTATTAGCAATTAGTTCGTTAAATGTTTTTTCGCAACGAACCTGTGCTACTATAGAAAAAATAAATGAGCTAAAGGCAAACAATCCTTCTTTTGCTATTCATCATCAAGAGACTATGGATTATTTGCAAAATCCAAATACAGCTCAAGCCAATAGAAGTCCTAATGTTGTTGTAACTATACCTGTAGTATTTCATGTTTTGTATAAAACATCTATTCAGAATATTAGTGATGCTCAAATCAATTCACAATTAACAATATTGAATAATGATTTTAGAAAATTAAATTCCGATTTTTCTACCGTAGTTCCAGCGGCTTTTCAAGGTCTTGGTGCCGATGTTGAAATAGTATTTTGTAAAGCAACAAGAACACCCGCAGGAGTTGCCTCTACCGGTATTGAAAGAAAATCGGTTCCCTCTACTTTTGTTTTTGAAAACAGTTATTATACTACAGCTGGTTTGTCAGCATGGGATCCAACAAAATATTTAAACGTTTGGATAGGAAGGTTTACAAACAATCAGTTGTTAGGGTTTGCCTATCTTCCATCAGCTGCAGGTTTAGCCTATGATGGTTTGTGTATTGGAGATCAGTTTTTTGGAAATACAGGAACAGCTACAGCTCCTTTTAATAAGGGAAGAACTGCTACTCATGAGATTGGACATTATTTTGGATTGTTGCATCCTTGGGGAGATGATGGTAGTGCTTGTGGAACAACAGAAAATAGCGATGGCGTTTCAGATACACCTGCAACAAGTAATCCGTATTCTGGATGCCCTACTTTTCCTAATAATACCAATGCTTGTACTTCAACAACCAATGGGTCTATGTTTATGAATTATATGGATTATGTTAATGATGCTTGTATGGCATTTTTTACTGCTGGTCAAAAAACAATAATGCGAAACACATTAAACGGACCAAGAGCAAGTTTATTAACATCTAATGGTTGTGCCTCACTTGGACTTGATGAAGTTGGAGCAATTGAAGCTATTGCGGTTTATCCTAATCCAGTTTCTCAATATTTTATTATTACCTCTCCTCATACCTCTGTTGATTTTGTTGAGGTTTATAATGTAAACGGTCAGTTGGTAAAATCACAAAAATTGGAAGAAGTTAATAATAAAGTATATATCGAAGATTTGGAATCTGGAGTTTATTATTTAAGAATATACAATGGTGAAAACTTTTTGAAATCAGATAAGATAATTAAAAAGTAATCGGCATTATACCATAAACTTTTGGACTATTTTATAAATATTATTGGTGTAATTTTTTGATAGCGTTTTTTACATCAAAAGGCAATAAATTAGTTAAGGTTGCTTTTTTTGATTCTAAATTAAGGAATTATCTGATGTTGAGGCTTTATACCAAAACGGTACTTTAATCAATGCACCAGGAACGGTAAGTATAAATGGATATACTAGTTATCCAAGTGCTTTTATTGTAATCACTGCCGATGGAGTTTATAGCAAACATTATTATGCAGGTTCACAGCGTATTGTAAGCCGTCTTGGTGATGACGATGCCAGTATATTTGATGTTACTCAAACAACTCCAAGAGCTAGTGGTAAAGAAAATGATTTTGATGCCAAAAAACTACAACAAGCTCAAAAGACAGACTTACAAAGCTATGCAGACAAACTCAAAAGAGGAACTATAGTTTACAAAGAGTATAAACCTATTTCATTAGCAGAGCAAGAAAAAGCGTTAGCTGATGAAAATGAAGACAAAATTGAGGCAAGAGCACCAAC
>JFJP01032911.1_pt1 | contig 11978 bp, 11 predicted proteins | sample 431651 | NCBI WGS metagenome assembly JFJP01 (sample SAMN02602958, study PRJNA72255) | Microbial mat metagenome, whole genome shotgun sequencing project. | biome: fresh water; feature: sink hole; material: water; isolation source: purple microbial (photo- and chemosynthetic) mats found in... | reverse complement strand
TTTCAACTTTATTTGGTGGACGTATTGCAGAAGAAATGATTTTTGGAATTGAAGCGATTACAACGGGTGCAAGTAGCGATATTCAACGAGCCACCAGTGTTGCGAGAAGTATGGTTACAAAATGGGGTATGTCAGAGCGTTTAGGTCCTTTAACTTACGATGAAGAAGAAGGTGAAGTTTTCTTAGGTCATGCGGTTACTCGTCATAAAATGATGTCAGATGAAACTGCACATGTGATTGATGAGGAAGTGCGTTCAATTATCGACCGTAATTATGCTCGCGCAGAAACCATTTTAAAAGATAACATCGATATTTTGCATGCAATGTCTGAAGCGTTAATGAAATATGAAACGTTGGACAGTGAGCAATTAGATGATTTAATGGCGCGTCGAACAGTGCGTCAACCAGCTAATTGGGATGATTCTTCTAATGGTAAAGATTCAGGAAATTTGCAAAGCAAACCTAATGTTGACAAACCTAATGATGATGTTTTAGGTGATCCCGCTAATCAGCTCAATTAAATGAAAAACTTCCCTAAAATCATGGGAATATTAAATTTAACCCCCGATTCATTTTCTGACGGGGGTTTGTTTTTATCTCCCTTTCAAGCGATTGATCGCGCTAAACAAATGATCGACGAAGGTGCGGATTATTTAGATTTAGGTGGTGAATCCACTCGACCTAATGCAAATCCTGTTTCTGAAGCAGAAGAACTTAAAAGAGTTATCCCTGTTTTAGAAATCTTAAAACGTGATTATCCAAGCGTAAAACTCTCAATTGATACTTATAAGCCCAACGTGATGAAAATAGCATTACAAGCGGGTGCAAATATGATTAATGATGTGAGAGCTTTACAAATGCCCAATGCTTTAGAAATGGTTGCAAAAAGTGAAGCGGAAATTTGTTTAATGCACGCGCAAGGAACACCTCAAACCATGCAAAATGCGCCCACTTATCAAAACGTGGTTTCTGAAGTAAAGAACTTTTTAAAAGAACGTATTTCAGCTTGTGAACAATGGAATATTGAAAAAAAACGTTTATATGTTGATGTGGGGTTTGGGTTTGGGAAAACTTTGCAGCATAATTTAACCTTAATGAAACATTTAAAAGATTTTGAGGATTTGGATTGCAAAATGTTAGTGGGCGTTTCTCGAAAGTCGATGATTGGATTAGTGTTAAATGAACCCGTTGAAAAACGTTTGTTTGGGGGATTAAGTTTAGCGGTTTTTGCAGCATTACAAGGCGCAGCGATAATTCGTACTCATGATGTGTTAGCAACGCGGCAGGCATTACAAATGTTGCAAGCGGTTTTAGAAGTGGAAGGTTAAAAGAAATGAAAACAGCAATGATTTTAGCCGCAGGTCGTGGAGAAAGAATGCGTCCATTAACGGATTTCACGCCCAAACCGTTGCTTAAAATAAAAGGCAAAGCATTAATTGAATATCATTTAGAGAAACTTGCTCAAGCAAAATTTGAGAAAGTTATTATTAATCATCATTGGTTGGGTGAGCAAATTGAAACTGCGTTGGGAAATGGCGAGAAATATGGCGTTCAAATAAAATATTCTAAAGAAACTAATTTATTAGAAACTGGCGGAGGAATTATTCAAGCGTTGCCACTTTTAGGAAAAGAACCGTTTTTAGTGGTGAATGGCGATATTTGGTGCGATCTTGATTTTAATAAAATAGCCTTAAAAATCAATAAATTAGCACATTTATATCTAATAAATAACCCTGAACATAATTTGAAAGGCGATTTTGGATTAGAAAATGGTTTTGTGATTAATGAACCGCAATTAACTTTTAGTGGAATTGGGGTGTATGATCCTGATTTATTTAAAAATTACAAAACAGGCAAACTCCCACTTGCACCCATTTTAAGAAAAGCGATTTTAGATCAAAGTATTACTGGAGAACATTTCAAAGGAGAGTGGTTTGATATTGGAACACCCGCCCGTTTGAAAATGTTAGAAACAATCATTACAACTGATTGATTTTAAAGAGAAATAAAAAAAGGACTTTAAAAATTGTACCGACGACTGGACTCGAACCAGCACAGCTATTGCCACTACCACCTCAAGGTAGCGTGTCTACCAATTCCACCACGTCGGCAGGAAAACGATATTATACCCAAATTATTGCATCGATGGAATACCTTGCGCAGGTATTTGTGATTGTTCAGGCATTTGTTGAACGGGAGCGGGTACTTGTTCAACGATTGGCGCGGGAGGTTGTTGAACAACGACAGGAGGCGCAACCTGTTGATTTTGTTCGACTATTGTAGGCGCAGGTGCTTGAGAAATCGGCGCAACAGGGGGTTGAACGGGTTGTGTTTGAACATCAACTTTTGGCGTTTCAGCGGGTTGGTTGCCAAGGGTTGGCAAATCGGAAGATTCTGATTTTTTGGGTTCAGAAACCACGCTGGTGATAGGTTTATTGCCCTGTTGACTGCTAAAATAAGCCAAAACCAAACTTGTACAGAAGAAGGTGGTGGCTAAAATAGCGGTCGCCCGTGATAAAAACGAGCTTGCGCCGCGACTACCGAAGACGGTTGACGATGCGCCACTTCCAAAAGCTGCGCCCGCATCTGCGCCTTTGCCGTGTTGTAATAAAACCAAGCCGATCAATCCGAGCGCGGCTAACACATGAATTACATGAAAAAAATCACTCATAAAATTATTAGATGTTCCAAGAGAAATTAAAAAAATTAAGCAGCTTGACAAATTCCAAGAAAATCAACAGCTTTCAACGCAGCCCCACCAATTAAACCACCATCGATGTCGGGCATTGCCATTAATTCTGCGGCGTTATCGGGTTTCATGCTGCCGCCGTAAAGAATTTGAAGTTTTTGTGCAAGATCAGGGGCTTGCGAGGCAATCCGTGAACGAATAAACGCATGAACGGCTTGGGCTTGTTCAGGAGAAGCGGTTTTACCCGTGCCGATTGCCCACACAGGTTCGTAAGCGATAACTCCTTGATTTAACGCATCAATTCCGTTTAAAGCGATCACCGCATCCAATTGACGCGCAATTACCGCTTCGGTTTGATCGGCTTCGCGTTCGGAAAGTAATTCGCCCACACACAAAATCGGTTTCAAACCATGTTTAATGGCGGTTGCGTATTTTTCGGCGACGATTTGGTCGGTTTCGCCATACAACGAGCGACGTTCAGAATGACCGATAATTACATATTTACATTGAAAATCATTAAGCATTTGAGCGGCAATTTCGCCAGTAAATGCGCCAAGTGGTTCTTTTGAAAGGTTTTGCGCGCCCCACGCCACCGACGTTCCCGCCAACGCCTGAGCAACCTGCGCCAAATACACAAACGGCGGACACACCACTACTTCCGCATTTTTGACGGATGCCAAACCGGCAACTAATTTTTGACGCATCGCACGCTCTCCTGTCGTTAAATTCTAAAAAACATCATATTTTAAGCGTAACTACCCATTTTCGCAAGTTTTATGCCCTCCTCTCCGCCGCACTCAAACAAATATAGTCTATTCCATAAAATCTCATAGAAAATGTTTGATTACAGCTTATTGATATGAAACGTTTGAGCAATTGATAGGGAATTGTTATGAACTTTTCAAATCACGCATTTTTAACTTTAAGAAAACTTTGCTTAAACTATTCTTATTTTAATCTATATGTAATAATTCTATATAACTTAATTTTTGACATGAGCAATGTTTATTAGTTTCTGGGTAGTGATATAATGGTTGAGTGATAAGTTTGATATTTCAATAAGTTGGAATAGGGTTTCGCTTATTTTTATATCGCTATCAGGCAATTTACGCTATGATAAAAGTTATCCAAAAACAATAACATCCACCTTGGAGGGGTTCATGGAGCCAAAAATTGTTTGGTTATTTATTTTTGTGTCGTTGTACTGGTCTTTTTGCATTTTTTGGGGATTGAAAGGCGCGTTGGCAACCAAAACGGCAAAAGATTTCTTCACTGCCGGCGGGAATTTGCCCGTGTGGGTGTATGTGTTAGCCGCGACCGCGACGAGTTTCTCAGGTTGGACATTTGTCGGACATCCGGGGTTGATTTATCAAGAAGGTTTCCAATACGCTTTTATTTCATTTTACGCGATTTTAATTCCTCTCACGGGCGTGGTTTTTTTGAAACGCCAATGGTTGCTTGGAAAACGTTTCAAATTCTCAACACCTGGTGAAATGCTGGCAACCTATTTTCAATCAAATACGATTCGCTTTTTAGTTGTCATCGTTGCTCTCTTTTTTGCGATTCCTTATTTAGCGTTACAAATGCGGGCGGCGGGTTTTTTGTTCTCTGCATTAACCGATAATTTGCTCCCGTTAGAAGTCGGAATGTGGTTGTTGGCGGGGATTATTTTGTTTAATGTGGTGGTGGGCGGTTTGAAAGCCGTTGCTTACATTGAAGTTTTTCAAGTTGTTTTATTAGTCATTGGGATGGTGTTATTAGGTTGGTTGTCGGTGGATTATTTAGGGGGTTGGCACAAATTCCAATTAAGTTTGGCGGCATTGGCGGATTTTGATTTGAAACGCACGTCGGAAGGATTTAGCCATTATTTTGCGATTCCGAGTTTTGGCGAATGGACAAATGACGGTTCAAAAGCGGCGGGCGGTTCGTGGACGACGTTGATGGTGATGACGTATCTGTTTGGAATGATGGGGATTCAAGCCGCGCCGACGTTTTCGATGTGGGCGTTTTCGGCAGAAAGTCCGCGATCTTTCGCGCCGCAACAAGTGTGGGCTTCGGCGTTAGTGATTGGTTTTATTATGATTTTTTTCTCGGCGATGCAAGGGATGAGCGGACATTTTTTAGGGGGCAATGTTGCGTTTATGCACTCGCACCCTGAATTGGTGAAAAACGTGATGGCAAAAGGCTTACAAAGCAAAGACTTACTCGAAACGGTCGGCGAAAGCGATGTGTTAGTGCCACAACTTATCTATTTGTTTGGACAACATTTTCCTTGGTTGGCGGGATTGTTGGCGATTTGTGCATTGGCGGCGATGCAAGCGACGGGCGCGGCGTATTTATCGACCTCGAGCAGCATTTTGGCGACCGATTTCTTTCAACGCTATTTTCCTAATTTAAACGATGAAAAACAAAAACTTGCGGGTCGTTTTGGGATTGTGATTGTGCTATTTATTGCGTTGTGGGTGGCGACGGTGTCACAAGATTCACTGGTTTTATTAGGGGGATTGGCGGTGGCGTACGGCTGTCAAATGTGGCCCGCGTTATTGGGCGTTTGCTATTTTCCTTGGTTGACGGGCGCGGGGATTGTGGCGGGTTTGATCGCGGGCATTTTAGCGGTCACGTTAACCGACAGTCCCGGTCAATTTTTCTTGAATTTACCTTGGGGACGTTGGCCGTTAACCATTCATTCTGCGGGTTGGGGAATTTTTTGTAACTTATTGTTTGCATTGACAGTTTCTTTATTTTCACAAAATCTTTCGCAACGCACCCATCGTTTAACGTTTCACCAGTTTTTGAGAGAGAATACGAAGTTATCTGAGGATAAACAACGACTTAAAGTTTGGGCATGGTTATTTGTGATTATATGGTTTGGTTTTTCGATTGGACCGGGGGCGATGTTTGGGAATGCGTTGTTTGGGCATCCGCATCAACCGCAAACGTGGGTGTTTTTCATTCCGTCGATTTGGGCGTGGCAGATTTTGTGGTGGGGAATTGGCGTGTACATGATGTGGTTTTTAGCTTATAAAATGGAAATGGCGACCGTTCCCGAACCTATCGTTAAAATGCTGAATGAACGCAAAAATCTTTTATAATCAAGCAGTTATGTGAGATGCGGCGAAAAACCGCATCATTTGTCATTAGTTCAATTGCGCGAGGATTTCTTCAGAAATGTCAGCATTAGAATAAACGTTTTGAACATCATCTGAATCTTCGAGCATATCTTGTAATTTGATCATTTTAGCGGCGATTTCTGGATCGGTTAAAGAAACCATTTCTGCGGGGCGCATGGTGATTTCAGTTTGCTCTGATTTTAACCCCGCTTTTTCTAAAGCAACTTTCACATCTAAAAAGGTTTCTGGCGAGGTAAGAACATCTAATGAATTATCGTCATTAATCACAATATCATCTGCGCCATTTTCTAAAGCAATCTCGAGGATTTGATTTTCATTAGATTTATCGGGAAAAGAAATCACGCCAACCTTTTGAAATAAATAAGAAACCGAACCATCTGTGCCTAAATTTCCGCCGCATTTTGAGAAAGCATGGCGCACTTCCGCGACCGTTCGCACGCGATTATCGGTCATGCAATCGACCATCACCGCCACGCCGCCCGCCGCGTAGCCTTCATAACGAATTTCTTCAAAATTATCAGCATCTTGCGCTCCTGTTCCGCGTTTAATGGCGCGCTCGATGGTGTCTTTGGTCATGTTCGCGTCGATGGCTTTATCGATGGCGAGCCGCAAGCGCGGATTTGAATTGGGATCGCCGCCGCCCATTTTCGCCGACACGGTGATTTCACGAATGAATTTGGTAAATAATTTGCTGCGTTTCGCGTCCTGCACACCTTTACGATGTTGAATATTCGCCCATTTGCTGTGTCCAGCCATAATTTTGCTCCGATATTTTTCTACAAATTTGTTATGATAACTTATGTCTTATTATAAAGAAAAAGGTGCGAACAATGAAACAATTAATTTTAATTCGTCACGCAAAAGCCGTTGCCGATTCATTACATCTACATGATTTTGATAGAGTTTTACATTCTCTTGGAGAACAAGATGCCTCATTAATGGGAGAAAAACTCGCCTGTAAAAACCTAACCATCGATGCAATTATTTCAAGCCCTGCCGCAAGAGCAAAATCAACCGCTCAATTGATTGCAACTCAGCTAAACTTTCCTCTCCAAAATATTCAATTTCAACCCTTAATTTATGAAGCAAGCACTCGACGTTTATTCCAAATTGCTTGCGACTTAGAAAATGAGTGGAAAACTGTAATTTTAGTCGGTCACAATCCCGCATTTCACGATTTAGCAAACCATTTATTAGGAAAGTATTTGTCAGATTTCCCAACTTGTGCGGTTTGTGCTTTGAATTTTGAGATTGAAACATGGAATAATCTTCAAATCAATTCGGGACAACTTGTTTTCTTTGAAATACCAACAAATAAGGGATAAAAAACCATGTTTAATTATATTTTAAAACGTTTATTATTAATGATTCCGACTTTATTAGGAATTTTATTAGTAACCTTTGCAATTATTCAGTTTGTCCCCGGTGGACCTGTTGAACAAATTATTAGCCAATTAGAAGGTAAAAGTTTTGGAAGTGGTGAAGTAAGTTCTTCAGGAAAATCAGGTATTTATCAAGGTGCAAAAGGCTTAGAACCTTCTCAACTTGAACAATTAAAAGCCTTTTATGGATTCGATAAACCCGCTCCCGAACGCTTCTTTGAAATGATGCAAAAATACCTTGTTTTTGATTTGGGAGAAAGTTATTTTCAAAGTCGTTCAGTTTCTTCTTTAATTGCCTCAAAATTACCTGTTTCAATTAGCTTAGGAATTTGGACATTTTTGCTCACTTATTTAATTTGTATTCCTTTAGGTATTCAGAAAGCAATTCAAGAGGGTTCATCATTTGATGTAGTGACGAGCACAATCATTTTAATTGGTTATGCAATACCCGGTTTCATGTTAGGTATTTTTCTACTAGTTTTGTTAGGTGGCGGGAGTTTCTGGGATATATTTCCTTTGCGGGGTTTAACTTCCGATAATTGGCAAACCCTTTCGACATTTCAAAAGATTACTGATTACCTTTGGCATATTACGTTGCCAATCATTACAATGGTGATAGGAAATTTTGCAGTAATGACCCTTTTAACTAAAAACAGTTTTTTAGAGGAAATTCGCAAACAATATGTTTATACGGCGAGAGCAAAAGGTTTAACCGAACAAACCGTTTTTTATAAACACGTTTTTCGTAATGCGCTAATTCCCATTATTACAGGATTTCCTAGCGCATTTATTGGCGCATTCTTTACGGGAAGTTTATTAGTTGAAACCGTCTTTTCTTTAGATGGATTGGGTTTGCTTTCTTACGAAGCTATTATGAAACGTGATTACCCCGTTGTTCTCGGTAGTTTGTATATTTTTACTATAATTGGATTGATTGGAAAATTGCTTTCTGATTTAAGCTATGTGTTGGTTGATCCACGCATTCAATTTGAAAGCATTAAATAGGTTCTAAAGAATGTCGCCAGAAATGGGTTTCTTTCTCAAAAATACGGCGACTTTCTTCTGCCCCCCAACTTCCAGCGGGATAAGTTGTAATGTAATCTCTTTCCGTTGCCCACACATTTAAAATCGGTTCAACAATCTGCCACGCATATTCCACTTCGTCATAACGCAGAAATAAAGAACGATCTCCCTTAATTACATCTAATAACAAATCTTCATACGCATCATGGGTGATTTCATTTTCTTTACGCAAACCCGCATCCAAACTGATTTGTCGAACATTCATATCTAAACCTGGTTCTTTTGCAGTCATTTCAATGCGCAAACATTCTTCAGGTTGAATACCTAATAAAATCCAATTTGGTTGCATTTGTTGAAATTGATTTGTTTTAAAAAACTGTTGTGGGGGCGTTTTAAATGCAATTGAAATTAAAGAACGGTTTTCTGCTAATCTTTTACCCGTTCTCAAATAAAAAGGCACGCCCGCCCATCGCCAATTATCAATAAAAACTTTCATTGCTGCATAGGTTTCTGTAACGCTATTTGGTGGGACTTTTTCCTCTTCTAAATAACCATTTACTTTTTCATTTCCAATCATTCCAGCTTTGTATTGCGCACGAAATGCTTGGGCATGCACAGCGCTCGGTGTTATTTTTCTGATAGATTTCAAGACTTTAACTTTCTCATCACGCAAAGATTCAGCTTCCATAGAAACAGGGGCTTCCATTGCAACTAAGGTTAAAAGTTGGAGCAAATGGCTTTGAATCATATCACGCAATGCACCCGCACCATCATAATAATCTGCTCGACTTCCTACCCCTTGTTTCTCTGAATGAGTGATTTGAACATAATCAATATAATTACGATTCCATAATGGCTCCATTAACAGATTTGCAAACCGAAAGACTAACACATTTCTAACCGTACTTTTTCCTAAATAATGATCGATGCGATAAATTTGATCTTCTCTCAAACATTTCATTAAACGGCTTTGTAATGATCTCGCACTTTCTAAATCATAGCCAAACGGTTTTTCTATCACAATTCGCCGCCAACCTTGCGATTCATCAAATAAACTGGCATCGCTTAAATGTTGAACCACAAAACTAAATTCTGCGGGACGAATCGACAAATAAAATGCAATGTTTTGAGAAAGATTTTTTTCTACAATAAAGCTATAAAGTTGTTTGTACATATTTTCATCAGTCAAATCACCTTTAAAATACACGCATTTTTGTTGAAGACGCTGAAAAATGTTTTCATCTAGTGTTCCAAATTTATCCGTTAGCATTTGTCGAACTTCTTGACACCAGAAATCCGTATTCCAATCGCGTCGTCCAATCGCTAAAATGCGAGTTTGCTCTGATAAACGCTGATTAGTTTCTAAGCGAAATAACGCTGGAATTAATTTAGTTTTGGCAAGATTTCCTGTCGCACCAAAAATCACATAAGTACAAGCATTTAACATAGTTTTTTCCTCAATTTTCAACAAATACGGGGCAAAGGATCGTCTTCTAGTTCTTCTAAAAAGCGTTCTCCACCTAACTGGGTTTGAATAATAACGTGTTTTTCTTTGTCAGAGATTTCTCCAATGATGGCAGCATCTTGACCTTGCGGGTGATTTCTCCAGATTTGTAAGGCGGTTTCTGCGTCTTCTGAAGAAAGGATTGCAACCACGCGCCCTTCGCACGCTAAATACAACGGATCATAACCGAGCATTTCACAAACCGATTGAACGGGAGAACGGATAGGAATGTTGTTTTGAAATAAACGAATTCCGAGATTTGTCGCACGAGCAATTTCATGCGTCACAGTTGCTAATCCACCACGAGTTGGATCGCGCATAAATCTCAATCCTTTCAAAAAGATAATTGCATTTGTTAGAGGAAATACATTGGCGCAATCGGATTTCAAATCACCTTTCAAACCAAATTGTTCTCGCGCTAACATCACTGCAATTCCGTGATCGCCGACCGAACCGCTGACTAAGATTTTATCGCCACTTTTGATTTGAGAAAATCCGAGAGAAACCCCTGCGATTTTTTCTCCCAATCCAGTGGTTGCTAAATATAAACCGCCGCCTTCACCTCGACGTAAAACTTTAGTATCGCCCGCGACGATTTGAACGTTGCAATCTTTGGCGGTTTGTGCGAGTGAGGAAATGAAATGATCTAATTGAGCAATTTCTAAACCTTCTTCGATAAACGCATTCAAAGTTAAAAAGCGAGGAATTGCCCCAGAAACCGCTAAATCATTGACCGTTCCGTGAACGGCTAACGTTCCAATATTTCCACCCGCAAATTCAAGCGGTTGCACCGTAAAACCATCAGTGGTAATTAGCCAATCTTTGTTTTCTAAAATTAAAGGTGCGGCATCGGTTTGAACGTCGTTTTTCAAATGTTTTGCAAAGATTTCATCGATGAGTTCTCGCATCCATTTTCCACCATTGCCATGCGCTAAAGAAATGTGGGTTTCTTGCATTATAACTTCCTTTGAATGGTGATTTGTCGACCGTCAGGTTGAGCGTAATCTAATTGGATAATAAAATCCGCGTCGGGTAAAATGCCTTGACCTTTCTCCGCCCATTCAATTAAACAAATCGTTTTCTCTTGCGTCAAATAATCCCAAATGCCGAGAAACTCTAATTCTTCGGGATCACTTAAACGATATAAATCAAAGTGATACACGCTTTGTTGATGAGAAAGTTGATAGGGTTCGACTAAGGTGTAAGTAGGGCTTTTGACTGTGCCTTGATAGCCCAAACCGCGTAAAAAGCCGCGTGTGAAAGTTGTTTTGCCTGCGCCCAAATTGCCCTTTAAAAAAATTAACGCCTTTGTGGGGCATTGTTTGGCGAATTGTGCGCCGAATTGTTCGGTGATGTCAGCATTTGGCAAATAATTCATTTATAATTTCCTTTAGTCTTTTTTCTCAAGAATCCGCCTATGTACCGTGAAGAAGAGATTTCTCACCTCCTGTCTCGACTTAAGCAGTTGAATTCTATCGGAATTGCGCTGTCGTCTGAAAAAAATAGCGACCGCTTGCTCGAGTGTATTTTGGACGCTGCACGCATTCTCACCAATGCCGACGGCGGCACGTTGTACATTAAAACCGACGCGGGTTTGAAATTTGAAATCATGATCTCCGAAAGTTTGAAGATTCGCAAGGGCGGAAGCAGCGGTGAACCCATTATTTTTCCTCCACTTCCTTTATTTGACAGCAATGGCAAACCGAATATGCACATGGTAGCGGTGTGTGCGGCGTTGAGCGAAAAAACTATCAATATTCCAGATGCTTACGAAGATACACAATTTGAATTTTCTGGCACGCGACGCTTTGATGAGAAAATGAATTATCGTTCAAAATCATTTCTCACCGTGCCCATGAAAAATCATAAGAACGACATTATTGGCGTATTACAACTCATTAATGCACGAGATCAAGAAACGAATGAAATCATTGCTTTCAATCAATGGGATCAAGAATTAGTTGAATCTTTGACTTCTCAAGCGGCGATTTCCATTATGAATCAACGCTTTATTAAAGAACAAAAAGAACTTTTCGAAGCCTTTATTAAACTCATTGCCAACGCCATCGATGCGAAATCACCTCACACCAGCAAACATTGCGCTCGCGTCCCTGAAATTACCTTAATGTTAGCAAATGCGGCGGCAAGAACAAAATCGGGTTCTCAAGAAATCCGCAATTTTCAAATGAATGAAGAACTTGCGTATGAATTATGGATTGCAGCAATGTTGCATGATTGCGGCAAAATTA
>JFJP01020556.1_pt1 | contig 11980 bp, 6 predicted proteins | sample 431651 | NCBI WGS metagenome assembly JFJP01 (sample SAMN02602958, study PRJNA72255) | Microbial mat metagenome, whole genome shotgun sequencing project. | biome: fresh water; feature: sink hole; material: water; isolation source: purple microbial (photo- and chemosynthetic) mats found in... | reverse complement strand
GCTTGGGCTTGGGGTCGGGAGTGGTGGACATGGTCGGATCCTTGTGAGACTTGCTCACGATGGAAGTCCGAAATCAGCATAGGCAGCACAACTGTCGCTGGCGTTATCGTTGGTCTCCCCCGCCGGATCGGCCTGCCCGGGAGTGACGGATTCCAGAGACAACACAGCCACATCAGCGCGGTTGCGGGCGCCACGGCACCACGGTTCGATCGCTTCGACTTCAGCATAGGCGGCGCCGATCAGACCATACGTGGCTGGATCCGCCTCGCCCGAGGGCGGCAGTTGATCGCCGATCGAACAGCGGGCCCCGAAAGCGAGGATGCGCGCACATTCCAGGCGCAAGGCATTGGGGTGCTTGTATCCCCCCATCTCGCCCCAGGTGCCATGGAACTTCCCGGTCATACCGAGGAAGGGCATGCCGAGAGCGCGGGCGTACCCTGCAGAAACAGCGAAGTGGTCATAACTCCAACCACCTGTTGGCAGGCTTTCCAGTTCGAGATGACGAGTGTTGCAGTGCACGAGCTGGCGGTCACTGCGACGGACGTTGCCGGCATTGTGGAAGACCGGCAGGCCTGGCTTGGCAGCGTGCGCCGACGCCACCGTGCGTTCAACATATCGTAGGTAGCTGGCGCGGCCCTTGGCCTGCATGACGACCATATCGCGAGGATCCCCACCCGCTGCCATGACCTCACGGACGCAGGTGTTGCACCAGCACGGACGCGGACTGACGATGTCGAGGAAAAGACCGTCGATGTCGTAGTTGGCAGCAACCTCATGGATCTGAGCGCACAGCACGTCGAGATAAGGCGTGTTCAGACACACCTCATGGAATCCCGGCCGGTCGGCGTGGTGGTGCCAGGGGTTGCGGCCATCGGCGAGGCGACGCTCCCATTCCGGGTGGAGCATGGCGAGTCGATCGTCGAGTCCGGCACCAAGGTAGCATGGCGTAGCCACGTCGATCGCTTTGCAGGCGCGGATCTGTTCGCCAAGCAGATCGAAGTCCAGGCCAGGATGCATCGCCCCGGTGGTGGTCGGATGATAGTGCCAACCGTGGCAGCACTTGCTGAACAGGGTCACGCTATCGACGTGGCCAGCCTGCAACTGGGCCTGGAAGCGGCCCGCATCCCAATCCGCCGCGAGTTGGCCGACCGCGGCATGGTTATGGAAGTCGAGGTGGATCTGGCGGTAGCGCATAGCCACAACCCTAGCGCACCGACCCGGATCCGGCTATGCCGGCAAGCGCCCATATTGTATCCGATTCCGCCATCTTGTAGTATGCGGCATGCCTTGGACCGGAGACCCGCTGGCTCGCGACGACCATCTGCATGTGCGCGTATTGAATGCTGAATCCATCAATATCGGATCCTGGTGGAAAGCCCGTGCGGTGCGCTCGGCCTATTGGCGTCTCTATATCCAAGATCGGGATGGAGCCTGGCTGACCCTGGACCGTGGCCGCTACGATCTACGCAGCGGCATGGCCCATCTCGTACCGGCGTGGGTCCGCTTCGACTGCCACTGCCGCGAACCGATCGGGCATCTCTACGTCCATTTCGATCCGATCGGTCTTCCTGGAGCTGTGGTTCGCGACCTCTTCCCAATCCCGTTGGCCGTGCCGCTGGATACCCATCAACGCGAGACGGCGCGGAGGCTTGATGCCCGGCTACGGACCGACCCGCTCTCAAGCCCGGCCCAACTCTGCCGGGTGAAGGCGCTGCTCTACGAATGCCTCGCTCCGGCTTTCGACCGCCTGCCTGAAGCGCAGGCAGCGCGCTGCCTCGACCTCATCGAGGGGACCAACTCAGTAGTGCCAGCTCTGCGGCATATCGAGGACCACCTCCCAGAGCCGCTGCCGAACGCCTTGCTCGCCAGACTGTGCGGCTTGGCCGAGGATTCCTTCATCCGCACATTCCGACGGAAGGTCGGACAGACGCCGGCTGAATACGTGCGTGAGCGACGCATCGCCCAGGCTGCCCAACGCCTGCAGGCCGGAGATGAACCGATCGAGGACATCGCCCGCGCCTCCGGCTTCGCCAACCGATTCCACTTCACCCGCGTGTTCACCGCCCGTATGGGCAGTCCGCCAGTGCGCTACCGCCGCAGCGGCACGGCCTGAATCGTTGGCGGCACCGGTCGGGCCTGGCAGATTGGCGGCATGCGCCTGATCACCCTCGCCTTGATCGTCCTGGTCATGGCCTGGGGCATCGCTGCGCGTGGCGCCTCCGGCCCGGGTACGACCACGGCTCCTACAGCGCGGCTCGATGGAGGCGCCACCGCGCCAGGCGCCATCGGCCGGTGGACCGCCCCCCTGCCCGAGCAGCTCAGCAGCCAAGCCGGCTTGGAGATCGAGGTACAGGGCCTGGATGATGCGGCGCGGACCATCCAGGTCGCTGTGCTGACCGACCACCGTGGCACCTTCGTATGGGAAACCCGCGTGCAGAGCCATGCCGGCGCGGCTCGGATGCACGTCGATCTGCGCGAGCCTGCGGTATGGCGGGCTGTGGATCACGGTGGCATCTGGTCAAACTATGAACTCTCGGCGCTGCGCGAAGTCGCGGTCCAGGCCTTTCCACCGCTACCGGAGACCGCCCGGTTGCGCTGCCAGTGGTCGGCGGCTGCACTGGGATCATCGCTGGCCTGGTGCGTGCCTGGTCCGCAGCGCATCGCGCTAGGCCAGCGTTGGGAATTGCGCTGCGCGGTGGATGGGGTCGATGCCTGGGTTCCCGAACAGAGCGGCCTGAGTCTGGAATGGAGCGAACCCGACGGCGCGGTGCGGAGCATCGCCCCCTTCCTGTTCCAGGAATTCCAGGCAGCCGCCACCAGCCAGGACGGCGAACGTCTCACCGCGCTGGGCGCCAAGCACCTGCGCGCACGCGCCCGGCCGATGAGCGTGGGCATGCACCGCTGGCGCCTGCGCCTGGGTGAACGCACCCTCGCCGAAGGCCGCGTGCAGGTTGATCCTGGAACGCCCCCGGCATTCGTGCATCTCGATCCGGCAAGACCACGATGGTTCCTCGATCCCGATGGACACACGTTCCAACCGATCGGTTGGGTCGTGGCCTATCCCGTCGACCGGCCCTACGGCAACGCCTACCGGCCCTACCTGGAGCAGCACCAGACCTTGGCCGGCATGCTGCGTCAGGTCGATGCCGTCGCCGCGACCGGTGGCAACTGCCTGCGCATGTGGCTGAGCGACTGGTGGGGTGGTTTGGAATGGAACGCCGACAGCGACGCCTACCTCGGCACCGGCCGCTGGAACCTGCGCCATGCCTGGCAGGTGGACCGGGTGCTGGAACGCTGCGCCGAGCGCGGCATCCGCATACTGTTCTGCCATTACAACCACGTGCGTCTGGCCCAGCAGTATTCCTGGCCGGGTCATCCCTACCGCTCATTCCTCGCCAAGCCGGCCGACTACTGGAGCGATCCACGCGCCGCTGCCGCTTCTGATGCGGTCCTTTCCGCCGCAGTCGCACGCTGGGCCGACGATCCAGCCGTGCTCGCCTGGGATCACATGTCGGAAAGCGATCTGGTCAGTGGCGGAGTGTGGCCGGCAGCGAAGAAACACATCCTCGCCCGCCTCGACACCCTGCGCGCACGCGATCCCTGGCACCGTCCCGCCGGCAACCATCTCTGTGTCCACACCCACGACCCGGCCTTCGTCCGCGCCCCTGGACTCGACTTCTTCACCAGCAACGCCTATCCGCAGACCGCCGGCCTCTCCGCCGATCAGGGCGAAGCGGTGCGGGGGTTCGCCCACGCCTGGGGCGATCTCGCCAAGCCCGTGCTGATCACCGAATACGGCGGCCACTGGGCGGGCGAACCTCCGGCCCAGATGCGCCGCGCCTTACGTTCCGGACTTTGGGCAGGGCTCGGCTGCGACCTTGCCGGGGCGCCCATGGCGTGGTGGTGGAACGCAATCTCCGGTGATGATCTCGCTGGCACCTGGCGGGCCGCCGCCGCCTTCATCGCTGGCGATGACCCTGCGGCCGAGGATATCGCCGAGCACGGCTTCTGGGAGGAACGTCGCGTACGCTTGGCCGGAAGTCCCGCCCAGCGTCTGCCCAACGCCTTCCAGGTCGGGTCCAACCGGTTGCGGCGACTGGTGCTGCTCGATCCGGCGACCACATCCCGGGTCGAGGCGGATCCTCCCGCCACGCCTGCGGTCATCGCTGCGATCGACGGGCTCCGCGCTGGGCGCTACCGCATCGACTGGTGGGACGACCAGCATACGGCTCCGCTCAGACGCAGCGTCGTCGAAGTCGACACAATCGGCACGCTGGAACTCGCCATACCATCCTTCACCGGTGTCCTCGCCCTGCGCCTCGCCTTCGACCCGATGGCTGCTCCCGCGCAGCTCCCTTCCAGCCCGATCCCGATCAAGCCCACACCATCTTCCGCCCCCGTCGCACTCTCCTGGGTCGTGCAGCCCCTGGTGCCGCCACCACCCGCCGCCCTGGCTGACCAGGTCATCTGGGAGGTCCCCATAGCCTTGCCGCAAGCGGGCTGGAACCGGCCGCCACGGGTCAGCCGGAACGGACGCGAACTGCCCTGCGCATGGAGCTTCCTCGACCAAGGCCGTTCGTGGCTGCTGCGCCTGCCGGGCAACACGGACGGACCGGTACTGGTGACGGTCGGCGAGCAGAGCGGAGCCGTGTGGACGCCACCTCTCGACGCGGTCGGACTGCACGCCGAGGCTGTGCGTTATGGCGGTCCGGCCCTGACCGACCACGCCGCCTATGCCGCCGCTTTCGGCGCAGCTTCAGGAGAGCATGTCCGGGTGCGGGTCGACGGCCTCGATCAGACCGGCGATGCGACCGGAATAGGCGCCGAGCGGTCGCTCACCAGGTATGCCGGACCGCTGCTGCTGCCGCCCGGCGAACTGACGTTTGCCGTCAACGCCGACGATGGCCTGAGTTTGGCCATGGACGGCAGCGTGGTCGTCGCCTGGACCGGCAGTCACGGCGCCGAAGTCGAGAACCGTCCAGCGGAGAACCGATGGCTGCATCGAGGCGATTTTTTCAGCACCGCCGGATTCCACACCCTGGAGGTCTTCCATCACCAGGGAGCCGGCGCCCAACTCGCCCGGGTCGGCTGGGGCCAGGCGGGCGAGAGCCTCGGCACGCTGCCGGCCTGGCGCTGCGATGGCCGCCTGCCGGTCGCTGTCGAAGTGCACCACGATGGTCTCCTGTTGGCGACTCTTCTGCCACGACTCGATCTGGAAATCAGAGCTCCGCGCCGACGCCTCGGCGTGCTTGGCCTGCGTGGTCCAAAGGGCGCAGAGCGCGACCTGGTGCTGCCCGACGCCGGCTGGCAGGAGGTTCTGCTCGGTAGCGAGCGCCTTCCACTGCGCTCACTCGCCCGGCAGGCGGAGGAACGCTCGTTCGCCCTGCGCTGGCTGGATGATGGCCCGGCTGTCGAGGCGCTGGCCTGGGATGCGCCCCAGACCGTGACCCTGGAGATTGCCGGCCGGCTACTGCCTGAACAGCGCGCAGCGCCAGGCGCGCCCGCACGCTGGCAGGTCAGCGCGTATGGGCGCAACAGCCATCTGCGCCTGCTCGCCATCGATAAGGAGACTGGAGTCACGGCTGTGCTGGTCGAAGGCCAGACGCCGCCGGCAGACAGCCTCCTCCCCGGCCTGGGCCTGGAAGTCACCGCCGCCTGGTTCACCAGCGGGCATACCTCGGCTGCGCTGCTCGCGCATGTCTCGGCGGCCATGCGCGCCGCCGGTCCGACAGCGCGACTGCGCATTGCGCCCGGGTTGGATCGACGTTCCGAGGCTGTGCGCAACTTCCTGGCTAGTTGTCGTCACTTCGCTCCGGTGGATGGACCATGAGCGCCCGGACGATCGTCAGTCGTGGACAACTGGGGTGGGCTGCCGTTGCGCTCGCTGTTGCCGGTCTGGCGGGTTGGCACTGGGGCTTCACCACCGTCGTACTGGTCAACGCCGCACTCACCGTGGCGATCGCCACTGCGACCGTCTGGCGCCTGGCGGCTGGCGTCCTGTCCCTCGCTGACACCCCGGATCGACCTGCGCTTCCAGCCACCACCGCCCTGCCCACCTACAGCGTGCTGGTGCCGATGTACCATGAGGCAGCAGCGGTCGGCGGCCTGGTCGCCCATCTGCTCCGGCTCAATTATCCGGTTGAACGCCTGCAGATCCTCCTGCTCACCGAGGCTGATGATGCCGAGACGATCGCCGCGGCGCGGCTGGCCGCTGACGGACATGCGCACATCTCCGTCGTGGTGGTTCCACCGGGGACCCCCCGGACCAAGCCGAGGGCGTGCAATCATGGCCTTGGCCTCGCCACCGGCGAACTACTCGTGGTCTTCGACGCCGAGGACCGACCGGAGCTCGACCAGTTGCGCCACGCCGTCGCAGTATTCGCCGCCGGTGGCCCGGAGCTAGGCTGCGTGCAGGCCGGACTGGATTGCTACAACGCCCGCGACACCTGGCTTACCCGCCTGTTCGCGGCTGAATATGCAGCCTGGTTCGCCGGATATCTGCCCGGTCTGGTCCGCCTGCGTGCGCCGGTTCCGCTTGGCGGCACCTCCAACCACCTGCGCTGCGCGTCGCTGCGCCAACTGGCTGGCTGGGATGCCTGGAACGTGGCTGAAGATTGCGACCTCGGCCTGCGCCTTGCCCAGGCCGGCCTGCGTACCGAGGTCATCGCCAGCACGACCTGGGAAGAGGCGACCGACCGGCCAGCCACCTGGCTGCGTCAACGCAGCCGCTGGTGCAAGGGTTGGACCCAGACCTGGCTGGTCCATGCGCGGCAGCCGGTCGCGGTGTTGCGCCGCATGGGCTGGCTGAAAGCCGTACAGATGCATGTCCTGCTGGCCTCTACCGTGCTTGGCCAACTGCTGACGCCACCGTGCTGGCTGCTCCTGGCGCTCTGGCTGCTCGGCTGGGGCGACTGGATGCGCGGGCTGTTCCCACCCACCGTCACCGCCGTGGCCGTCGCCGTCCTGGTGCTTGGCAATGCCCTGAACGTGCTGCAGGCCATGGCCTCATGCCTGCGTCGTGGCCACGGCCATCTCGTACCCTGGTGTCTGCTCCTGCCAATCGCCTGGCTGCTTGCCGGCATCGCCGCCTGGCGTGGAGTGCTGCAACTCATCAGCAAACCGTTCCACTGGGAGAAGACGGCACATGCCGCAGGTCCCCAGAACGCGATGGAATCCGTGCCGAAGGCGAAGCTGGCGAGGGCCGAGCCGACCGCCTTGACCGCCGAGGCCGGCAACAAGGTGATCTCTCCGATCAAACCCGTACGACATTGGAACTGGTGGTGGCTGGCCGTTGCGCCACTGGTTGGTCTGACCCTGGTCCTGGCTGGACACGGCGATCCGGTAGCGATGCGTCTGGGCACGTTGCACGATCTGGCGGGCGATCTCGATCTCGGACGCCAAGCACTGCTGGCTTCGCCCTGGCTGCTGCCCCTGCCCACCCTGCTCATGGCACCCTTCGCCTGGTTGCCGAGGGAGTGGCCGTGGATCGTGATGAATACCATCCTGCTGCTCGCAGCCACTCCAGCTCTCGCCTCGCTTCTCGGCAGTCGAATAGCAGCTTCGGCACTGATCCTCTTGGCGATCATCGTGCTGGCACCAACGGCCCTGGCCGATCTTTTGGCGATGCTGGCGTTCGCCCTGCTCGCACTGGCGGCACATTGGCAGTCCGATCCGGTGCGACGGATCCTCGCCGCACCGGCCTGGGCGGCAGCAGCGGCCTGCCATCCGCTCGGGCTCATCCTCGCCCTGATCGCCCTGGCCGTGTCCAACTGGCGCTGGATCCACGGCTCCGCCCTGCTCTATGCCGTTCTCCTCTGGCTGGGTGCGCATCACCTTGTTTTCGGCGACCTGCGCTCCCGTGCTGGCTGGTGCTGGCCGCCGCCGCACGGTGACGCGATCCAGGCGAAGGCCGAACTTGCGCAACTGCTCGACGGTCCACTCGCCGGTCGCGCAGCGATCGTCAGCGGACCGGCAGGCCACCTCGTCGCTGATCTGTTGCGCAGCCATGACGGCCTGCACCGAATCGACCTGTATCCTGGATTCAGGCCGGCGTGGGAACGACGCGCGGCCGTCCTCCTGCTACCAACCGCCACGAACCCCTTGCGTCCCTGGTCAGACCGCGTCGACGGCGCAGCGCTCGGCGCCACCTTTGAACGTGCCACACCGATGTGGCTGGTGTGGAGCTGGGGCAGGCCGCCGTGATGACTACTTCTTTCCCTTGGCAGCCGGGGTCACCGGCACCCCTTCCCAACCCGGCAGCCAGGGAACGCCTGGAGTGACGGTCTTCTTGGCGTTTGCCCCGCTGAGCACCAGGCCGCTGACGAAGATGTAATGGGTAAGACCGCGGGCGAACAATTCGACGCTCACGCTCTGGGCATCGGCTGACTGCTGCCAAGGTGTGCCGCTGAAACCCTTCAGCAAGCCATCGGCCGTGATCACCTTGCCCGGGGCGACTTCTGCTCCGGCGATGGTGTGGCCATTCTTGCAGCGCGACATGCGGATGCTGAAGAATCCGCCATAACCGGCATTTCGGTAGGCGGCGCTGATCACATCGGTCGCGCGGATGCAATCCATCCGGCCGCTACTCAGGGCCTCACCCATGGTAAAGATGAATCCCTTATAGGTTTTGAAGTTGGCCTGGCAGAACTCGTGCGCGGCCTTGAATGCCTGGGGCACGCCCCCCCCCACCTTGGCGACCGGATCCATGAGTTGTGGGCGGAAGCGGTCTGCCCACTCGATGCCAGCGAAGGAATCCCCACGGCTGTGCATGACATCAAGCAGTTGGCTGAGCGCAGCCTTGGGATTTTTCGCTTCAAAACGGGCCATCACCTCGATCAGTGCCGGAGCATAGCCGGCGATCTGCGCCCGATCGAGGGCGCTGGTCAGCCAGGCCCGGTGCCACGGGGAGCCGACCGCCTTGTCGAGCAGAGTCTGGTTCGCAGGCTTGAGCTTTCCGCGGATGGCGAGGAAGGTCGCCCGTACACGTGGCGGCAGTTCGAGCGCAGCCCCGCTCGCGCCCGTATCGCCAGCCGCGAGTTCGACAGCAGGATCAGCGACCAGACGTTCACAAAGGCGTTCCACCTCGAGGTAGTTCTGGTGCCAATACAACGTGAGGTGTCCGCCCGGAAACCTTCCGATATGCGAATCCGGGTTATAGCCGGCGCCGTTCGCGCTTTTGAAGTGTTCCTCATTCAGGCGCATGAAATCGAGGGTGGCCAGATGGTTGGCGAGAAGACCATCCTGCCAACGATGGATATCGGCATCCAGGGCCATGGCGCTTGAAAACTCGATTGCCCAACGAGCTGCTGCCGTTGCATCACCAGCGGCGAGCGCCGAATGCCAACGCTGCCAACATGCACCTGGCCATCCATCCATCGTCCCTTCAGGCAAACTGGCCGGCTTCGCCGCCACCAGCTCCGCCGCCTTGGCGGCTGCAGCCAGGGCTGCAGCCAGAGCCAGAGCATTTGCGCTACGCGCCGTCTCGATGGCCGTACGCAATTCCCCCTCATGCCAGTTAAAGTCTGCGATCGGGGATCCCGAGCGGGTGGAGTTTCCAATCACCATCTTGCCAAGACGGACGCCGAATCCCTCCTTATCCACCGCGGTGAACGCCAAATCCTGCAGTTGGGTGATGTCCTTCCATTTGTGGCAGGAGAGGACGCTGGTTTTGTCGGGATTCCGCTTTCCGATCAGTACCATCCGGCCATCACGGAGGGCCTGTTGGCAAGCGGTCAGTACAGCAGCCGGATCCGGCGCCTCGCCCGCGACCAGGGCGACGGAGACGAACAGGAGAAGTACATGGCGCATGGCTGCAGGATATGCACCTTGAAAGCCGGTCCATACCGATCCCCAACGACCGTTTCAGCCAGCGGCGGCAGAGCGCAGCGCCTCGGCAAGTCGGACCATGGCTGCCGGATCGTCCACCGTCCAATTGAAGCCCATGGTGAATTCGCGGGCAGCGCGCCACTCTGCGTTCGGACACGCGATCCGGCGATAATCGACCCCGGCACGACGCAATTGTTCATGCCAGAACACACGCGGCCCAACGTAGCCATCTGGATTGAGCCGTTTGAGACGGTGGATCGGCACCGGGATGTAGCGGAAGGAACCTACCCCGAGGCGTTCCAGACGAGCACGGTAGATTTCCAGGTCGCAACCAGCGGATTCGGGGTTGAACACCAGGGAAAGCAGGTGCCAGCAGGCGGTCGCACCTTCCACATCCGGCGGCATGGTCACGTGCGCCACCCCGGCAAGTCGCTCGCGCAGGATGGCCGCGTTGCGGCGACGGGCAGCAATCTCGTCATCGAGATGGGGCAGGGCGTGGCGCACTAGCGCCGCGCCGACCGTGCAGGGCCGCCAGCCAAGTTGCAGTGCATCAAGCAACCCTTCCTCGGCGAGATGCGCGGCGCGGTCGGGACGCAGGCCGCGCGGATGCTTGCCATAGAGGTAAGCACGTTCGGCGGCCTGACGGTCATGAAATACGGCATAGCCGCCCTCGGTGCCGGCGAGCAGTTTCAAGCCCATGCAGGAGAAAGCGGAGGCATGGCCGAAGGCGCCCACGCGAGTGCCGCGCCAACGGGCACCGTGCGCCTGGCTGCCGTCCTCGAACAGCAATACTCCACGACGATCGGCGATCTCGCGCAAGCGGGTGCCGTCACACGGAGCGCCAAAGAGATGCACGCACATGATCGCCCGGGTACGCGGAGTGATGGCAGCTTCGGCTGCCGCCGGGTCAAGCAGGCCGCTGATCGGATCGACGTCGGCGAAGACCGGGATGGCCCCGATCGCCAGGATGGCAGCCACCGTCGCCCCCCAGGTGTAGGGCGTGACGACGACCTCGTCACCCGGGCCGATCTCATGACCCAGCATGATCGCCTCAAGCGCAGCCGTGCCCGATGCGACGTACCAGACTTCAGGATCGGTTCCGGCTACCCCGCGACCGTGCCACGCTGCCAGTGCTGCCTCTGTCTCCGGTTCACCTTCCAGACGGGTCCAGTCGTGCTTTTCGAGACGCTCAAGGGCTGCGGCGATGACTGCGCTGCGGCGTACCGGGTAGATGGGGGCGGAGAGTGGCTGTGGCATGATTGACAACCTAGCCTCATGCTGCTGGAGGTCGATTGCCCAAACGCAACTTCTAGTGACCATCTGGAAACCATGGCCCACAGCTTCCTCGAACTGGACGACATCGCCGTGCTCCTTGCCCCGGCCACCTGGCGCCTGGTCACTCCGGGGGATCCAGGAAGCCATCGGGCCTCAGCCAGCGAGATCACCTGGCGGTCGCGCAACCGCCACGCCCATGCCCATGGCGAAGTGATGGTGGCGCTCGCCGGCAATGGCGGTTTCTCCCTGGCCTCCTCGTTGCATGCAGCCAACGCTGGGCTGGTCGCAGTGCTGCCGCAGGGAACGCCTCACGATTTTGGTCTGCAGCCAGGTTCCTCCGCACGCCAGCTATGGTTGGCGTGGATGGGAGGTCGCATCCTGGCCAGCGTGGTGGTGGGCGGACAGCAGTGGAGCGGACGCAGCGTGCTGACCCTTGGCAGCGCAACCTGTGGCGGCGATCCCTTCGCCGTCTGGGCGGATCCAATCCTGCGCCAGGAACCATGGCGTCTGCGCAGTGCGTTGACTGCGATCATGGTCCAGGTGGTTGAGGCCGGTTGGAAATCGGATCCGGCGGCGGCAGGAACCGGCGATGAAGCCTTGGCCGCTATCTGCCGACATCTTGAGGGCAGTGGCGGATCCGGTCATTCCCTGGCCAGTCTGGCTCATCTCACCGGGGTCAGCCGTGCGTATTTCGCACGCATATTCCTTCGTCACAGCGGTGTCACCGTCGGTGCATTCATCAACCGCTGCCGCAGTGCGCGCGCCGCCAAGCTCCTCGCAGAGGGATTCAATCAGAGCGAAATCGCCAGCACCCTAGGATTCTCCAGCGCCCAGTCCTGGGCGCGCTGGCGACGACTGCATGGACGCCAGCGGGCTCCGC
>JFJP01027983.1_pt1 | contig 11981 bp, 12 predicted proteins | sample 431651 | NCBI WGS metagenome assembly JFJP01 (sample SAMN02602958, study PRJNA72255) | Microbial mat metagenome, whole genome shotgun sequencing project. | biome: fresh water; feature: sink hole; material: water; isolation source: purple microbial (photo- and chemosynthetic) mats found in... | reverse complement strand
TAAAGGAAGAAAATTCGAAAGAGCTAGAGGAAAATAATAATTTTGATTTATAAGATTTGATTTAAAAAAAATTGAGAAGTTCAAAGCAAATACCAAAAAAACCATTTTTTTTTAATTAATTTTTCTTTTAATACGAAATTTTTTTATCATTTTCAAAAAAATCAAAATTTTAAAAAATCCCCATCTTTAACTAAAATTTTTTTATTTTTCAAATAAATTTTTATTGACCTCATTTAAAAAAAATTTTAAAAAGATATTTTCAGAAAATGACCCAAACTCCAACTTTAAATAAGCCATCAGTTGTCTGTGCTAATTGCACTCCCCGAAGCTTAAAAACCACACCATTTAGCTCTCTCGGTGGAAATTTCTCCTTCAACGGTATTTTCTTAACCTTTTCTTCTTCAAACCCCTTCTTTTAGAGGTCTTCACCAAGGATTACGTTCATAAGAAATTAGGCAATTTTAGTTTCAAAGCACCAACAACCAAACAAGGAGTAAAAAATTGAATAAATAACAAATTTTAAATTTTCCCTTGAAGAATGTTGCATTAAAACTCGGCCTAAACCTAAATGAAACCAATGATCAAGATGTGAAAAGCAGCCATCTTTCCTTATCAGATGAGTTTAAGGTTGGATTCCCATTTGCTGTTCCTCACAGCAAAATGAATTGCTATTTGGAAACCAGATTAAGAAGAAATGGTGAAGTCAAAGTTCATTTAGACGGTGGAAAATTGGTAAAACTCTTGATAAATTCTTTTGATTTTTGAATATTTTCAAATTTTTAAACAAAATTTTTTATTCTTCTTTGAAATTTAAGAAATTTGGGAAAGATCTAAATTTGTTTGGTAATGTCAAGACCAATATGTCATTGGACTCTTTGACTTCAAGAGTAGGAGTGAATTACTTTGGAGACTCTTGTGAGTCTGGAGTATATTAAATTACCTTTTAAACATTAATTTATTCATTTTTTAGACAAGATTTGAAAGAACAAACAAGGAAGAATATTTCTTCACTCAAAGGACCCTTGTTAAACACGGATACTTTTTATATGCTTTTGCTGCTTCCTTAGGCTTGGATGATTTCAAACCAGTCAAATACGACGCATTAGTGAAATATACTCATAATTCATTTGACCTTTACCTTCAACAGTATTAAAAAAAAAACTTTAAGAATTAATTAATTAATAAAAAAAAAGCTTCTCCCCTGCAAAAGTACCAAAGGCAGGTGGTCTTGTAGCAGGAAAAGTTGCTTTGAATGCTATTCTGAATTATGATTCAAAGAACACCTTCGGAACTCACTTCAAATGGGATATTGGCAGAAAGAAGAGCAGAGTTGTTTTGGGGGCAGTGCATAAATTAAGAGATGAAGTCACTTTAAAGGGCAAGGTAAACATTTTAATTAATTAATGAATTTTTTTATTTGTTTTTTCAATTTAAAAAAAGGTTGATAATAAAATGAAAGTCACTGGGTCTGCCAAATGCAAGATCAATGATAAATTAACCGTCACTGTGGGAGGACAAGTAAAAAATAATAATGTTGTTGAAATTTTTAATTTTTTTTTTTTGTAGTTGAATTTGCAAGATGGATCCAAAGCGTTCAATTTCAAAAAAGTGATCCCAATTCCTTTTGGAGTCAAAAAAAAAAAAAAAAAAAAAAAAAAAAATTTTTTTACAAAAGCTTAATAATACTTAATAAAATCAAAAATAGTTTTCACTTTTTCTTTTTTAAAATATTTTTTAAATTTTTAAATGAAATCAATATGACCATCGCACAGTTGTTCAATCCCTCGACTTGGTGTTGCTGTAAATTCTTTATTGAATCCCACAAAAAATGTATCTCAATTCTTGGAGCAGCCACCTTTTTGCTCTTTCCTTTCGGTTATTGCATTTATCGAGTCTTCAAATCTCCAAATGAACCTAATGAGTTAAATGAGTCTCATAAACATAATGAAAATATATTAGACAATGATAAAAACCCAAAAGATATAATGAAATCAACAGTAAATTCTTTCCCAATCATATACAATCGTGACAAAACAATAAACATTCTTACAATTAAAAAAATATATTATTGTACAATAATCTTTTGCCAAGAGGATTTGATCTCAATTCGTAGGAAAATACTCATACTTCGCCGAAAATTTTTCTTTGATATTGAAAAATACATCGAATTGACCTTATTTCTTTATAATGAATACTACCAAATCCTTGAAACCTCTTTGAGAAACATCTTATCAATTAGGCATATTGAACGAAAAACTTTTGAAAACAGTGTTCTCATTAATGAAAAAGAAGAGCTTCTGCGCAGAGGTTTTCTCAGAGACGCAGCATGGTCAATTCTTTCTGAGAAAATGGGCAATTCAAATAAAATAACAAGAGAAAAATTGAAAGAATACATCATCATGCAAATAAAAGATTTGAAGCTTCAAAAGAAAATTTGCGATAAACATTTTCAAAGGAAAGATCGAAACATAAAACTGATAATTCTGAGTAATCGAGCTGATGATCTGGCATTTGAACGGCTGGGGATTCAGGATTTGGATTACGTGAAAAGCTTAAAAAATTATCTGTATGATGAGGAGATTAAAAGACTGATCGAAGAGAGAAATTCTTTATTGATTCACTGAATTTCTCTGTTTTATTTGCTTTGTTGTTTATTTTTTGTTGTTCTAAATTTGATCTAAAATGAATTAATGAGTGAGAAATAAATAAAAATAATTTGATTTGTAGTAGGTTTGAGAATTTAAAACGTTTGATATAAGTGAATTTATCTTTTAAGATTGTCATATAATATTGATTATAAATCACTTTAAATAGCTCAAAAATAATAAAAAGATTATAATTAAAGGTATAAATTTATAAAAACATTTTTTAATATTTTTTTTTTAAATATGAATTTTGGAATTTCAACCGACCAGTTAAACCTTTCGCCTAAACAGAAATTTTTTATGGACAATGCGTTCAACGACAAGCCAACTCCTGTCCTGCTGGTCTGCATATATAACAAAAACAGCACTTTAATCACTCATGACATCATTTATAAAGCTTTTTCAGATTGTGGAGAGATTATGAAGGTATTTGTTTTTTCAATTTGACCAGAATATTGATATAAATTTGAAAAAAAAAAATAGATCCTAATTTTTGAGAAGTCTAAAATATGGAAAATTTTTGTGGAAATGCATTCGATTGAAGAAGCGAACCTTGCAAAAAACGAGCTCAATAACACTAAGATTCTGGAAGATGGCAGCAAAATGAATGTTTATTTCTCAAATATGGAGAAATTATTCTTCCAAAACAATAATAGTGGTGGGATTGGTAAAAATTTTAATAATTTTTTTGAGATTTTTTGATTAAGTTCAAGGATTTACTTTTTATTGTTTATCTTTGTTTTATTGATTATTTGAAAAAAAACTGATTTTGATTTTGTTTTTTTAAAAAAAGATTATCAGTATTTGAAAGCAAAAAACCGAGCGTTGAAAAAAACTGAAACTAAATTTAACTATTTAAGCAATCAATCTTCAACGTTCGACTGTGATGACCTCGTCGATCAAACCACCCTCAAAAATCCAAATTTCTCACTATTTTCCAACAATTTCCCATCTAAAAAAAAAAAAAAAAAAAAGGAGGCAACATTCAATCAGAAACCACGAATTTTTACTTTAACAAACAGAATTCAAAAGACAATGATTCTTTGAAAGACGTTCTTCTTTTATTTTATTCAAACCCCTTTAATCATTTTTATTTTATCAGTCTCAATTCATTTCTTCCTTACAAGACAATCATTCAGAGAGGAACGAACAAGAAGATAATCTTATAAGGTCTCAGAAAATAGATTTAGAGGATATAATGGATTCTAAAACATTCACATCTACTTCTGAATATATGAACAATGGACAGGCTTCTTATGAGCAATTAAAACAGATACAAATGCAGAATGTTCTCAATAAAATCGAGCTAAGCATTCATGAAAATATGAACAAAACTATCAAACAGAGCCTTAATGATATAGACCTTCTTATGCAGAACCCAATACTTAAAATAAACTCTTTGCCAATCAAACAACCATCATCTAATTCTTTCCTCACACCTTTCTTCGATGATAATACAATGGATGAAATCAAAGATATGACGGAACATGATAGAAAACAACACATTGTTGGACAGAAATCAAAGACTTCTCCACCTTTTTTCAAAGATAATATGAGAATTTCCAATTATAAAGGGTTTAATAAGTTTCTGCCTATGAATTCTTTGCCATTTCAAATGAATAACATGAAACTTGAGGCTTCAGCGAAATGTAATGGTATTTTCATGGAAGACCAAGCTGAAAACTCTCACAATTTCGATCCGGCTTCCTATGTGAACCCACAATTTATCAAAGGTTTTCATTAATTTTACTTGTGAATATAATTTTTTTTTTTAATTATTAATTTTTGCAAAGAAAACAAAAAATCAAAAGTTTTATATGTAAGAGGCATAGAAAATGAGATCATAAACGTGAAAATTATCTATAATTTGTTCAGTAATTATGGCAATATCCTCAAAATTATATTAATTCCTGCGAAATCTACTTGTTTGATTGAATATGAGAATGTGCAGAACTCCACTGATGCCAAAGACCATCTCAACAGCATCAAACTTTACGGAAACCCAATTAGAGTTTAATTATATTCATTGAAATTTCATTTGATTTGATTTTTTATTAAAGATTTTCTATTCGAACTACCCTGAAATTGTGGTAAAAGAACAAGATAAACAGGCTGGAGAGATCTTTATTGGCACAGAAGAAACCTTTCGCTTCAAAAATAACAAAAACATGGTTATCAACCCACCTTCTTGCGTTTTACATGTGTCTAACCTGAAAAAAGAGGTATGTATTATGGAAAATATCATGAATATTTTCGGTTCTTTTGGCGTGATTGAAAACGTGAAGTAAAATGAAAGTTTTTTTAAGAGGGTTTATTTTTTGATTTAATAATTTAGATTTTTGGCAGCTGAAAATGGGAAAAACATGTGTCTTGTTAAATATGTTTGTGTTGAAGAAAGTGTCATGGCATTAGTTTCATTACATGGCATTGAATTTTCAGGAAGGTTCGTGAATTTTCTTTTATTTTTAATCTAATTCATTAATTTTTTTTGTTGCATAGGAAATTACAAATTTCTTTCACGAAATCCAAAATCTAAGACAATTTGAATTACTTTGAATCTTAATAACTGTTTGCTCTCTATATAAATTTGCTCTTTAATATGCTTTTCTATTAATTTTCAAAATTTTGACCATTTTTGTATAAGTTTTGAAAATATTCAATATTTTTTTTTTAAAAAAATTTCTAATTATACAAATTAAAAAAAAGCAAAATAATTCATGAATTTATATAAAATTGAATAAATAAAACAAAAAAACTGTCTAATTTCAAAAAAAACACGTTAACCATGGAAAAAGATCCAGAATTTTCTTCATTATTCCAGTCCAAACCCTTACCCCCGTCATTTAACAAGCACTCCTCCCCTTATATCGAACAAGATGAACGTATACAAATAATAAAGAACTTCTATGAGAAACGTCTTGAGATATTGAAAGAAGATGTGAAAACTGTTTATCAACGAATAATTTCTGATGAACTACTACTCACAATGAAAGATGACCCCACATCTCTTGAGTTCGTGAACCAGCGTGTTCGAGAGATCTTCGAAGAAGTGATAACAAATGATCGTGAGATAATTCTGGAAAAAATATACAAGCAATATTCTTATTTGAAAGTAGAATACAAAAAAATTGAAGAAGAAAAAAAACAGGTCTTTTTAAATAGAACTTCTTTTGTAGAAAAATGTGGTTTTTTGATGTTTTTTTAAAAAGATTTTGAAGTTTTTTGAAGTTTTTTTTTGAAGTTTTTTTGAAGTTTTTTGAAGTTTTTGAAGTTTTTTTGGAAGTTTTTTTAAAGGTTTTTTGAAGTTTTTTGAAGTTTTTTTGAAGTTTTTTTTTTGAAGAAAGTTTTTTTGAAGTTTTTTTTTTTTTTTTTATTAGATTGAACAGGAATTTCATTTGATGCAACAGGAGAATTTCAATAGGATTCAGGATTTAGAAAGACATATGGATGAATTATCCTTTGAAAAGCGTAGGTTTGAAGACCATCAGGGCTTCATGAATAAAATACAAGAGAATAATGACAATTTTCAGAACAATTATGAGAGTAAGAAGATTCTAGAAGAAAACCAATCAGTTTTATCGCAATTAAAGCTGAAATTAAAGGAAACTGAGTTGAAAAACAATGATTTGGAAGAAAAAAACAGGAAGTTAACCAGTAAATTAGAAGAAATCAATAGGAATTTAACAAATTTGCAACAGAAAAATGAGGTTTTACAACAAGAAAACGGGGAATTATTGCAACAAGTCGATTTAATGAAGGATAATACTTATTCGATCGAGAAGGAATATGATGAAAAGCTTTATAATTTCGAAAAAGTTCTTAATTTTTTTCATAAGAAAATTGATTTGATTTGTTTTTTGTTCAATAAAAAAAAAAGATTCTAAAAACAAATGAAGAAAGTTTCAAAGAAGTTCTTGATAAAAGTAAATCAAAATACAAGAAGAAGACCAGATACTATAAATCTCTGAGTAAAGAACTCCAAACAAAAGTGGATACTCAGGCAACTGAGCAAAAATCCAGTTTTGATCAGAAATTACAAAACGTTTTAACTGAAAAAGATGCTAAAATCAAAGAGATTTCTGATACTTTAAATAAGAAATTGGTATTTATTTAGCAAGTTTCTTTAAGAAAAATATGAAATAAAGGTCGAGCAAGCTAAATGCCATGAGAATGATTTTCAGAAACAACAGAAGGAATTCGAAAAAAAACTCAATATTCGACTAGAGGATCAAGAAGAAGAATTAAGTCAACAAGTCATTACAATAGAATCTGAAAGAAATCGTTATAAACAGGTTCTAGAGGAAAAACTGATAGAAATTGATAGAAACTTTATCACTAGACAAAGACATGATGAGCTGATTCGTGAAAAGAATAAGAGCATTGAGGAGCTGAAGGAAGATGTTTTGATGAGGGAGATGGAATATACGAAGGAATTCCAAGCTAAAGCCAAGCTTAACGATGAAAGGAAAGCAAAGGAATATGAAACTATGCTGAATAATTATAAAGGTTCACGAAATTAAAATTTGTAAAATAAATTGAAATTTTTATAGGAAACATGAAGGAATTAGAAAGCTCAATTGAACAATATAAGAAGAAAATCAAAGGATTAGAAGGACAATTAGGTCCGGCTTTAGAGAATAAAAAGAGTTTTGAAATGAGTAAAAGAGTTTTTGAGCAAAAAAATGCAGAAAAACATACAGAAATAGAAAAATTAATGAGGGAAAAAGAACAGTTGTTGGGGAATTTAAAAGGAATGGAGAGAAATCTTGAGGAAAAAAACTTGAACATCAAGAAAAACGAAAGAAATGGGCTGGAATTACAGGAAGAAACCAAATTTTTAAAGGAGAAATTGGAGTTAGTTTTAAAGGAAAAAGAAGGGATTTTAAAGGAAAACCAAGCTTTTTCATTGGAAATAAAGGAATTTGAAAGAAAAACTAAAGATTTTATAAGAGAAAAAGAGAGATTTGAAGAGGTTTTCAAGAAAAACGCTGATTTAGAACAGAATTTCACACAGAGTCTCAATATTTTCAAACAAAACACTGAGCTTTTAAGGTCAGAAAACCTTTCTTTATCAGAAAAACTAAAGGAAAAACTTGAAGAACTAGCTTTTGTACAGAAGGAATCCTTTGAAAATCAAAAGAAAAACTCACAAATTTCAGTGATTTTATCAGAAAACGAAAATTTCAAGATAAAAGAAACCCGTTTTCAAGAGAAAATCGCTGTTTTAGAACAGGAAAATCAAAAGAAAAGTGAAGAAAACGGCATATTAAGTAAGAATCTTCAAAATTCTGAAGAAAATTCAATAGAATCAAACAGAAAAATAGCTCGAATTCGCATAAATTACAAGAAAATTCTGGTAAAAATACAAAAGAATTTCGAAAGGCTAAAAGATGAGAAATACGCTTTAAATTCTCGAATTCATCAGATTTTGAATGACAATTACAAAGAAATCATGCGAGTTTTATCGTTATTTCCTAATTATTTATCGCGATTTTTAACGATTTGCAATGAAAATCAACTTAATGAAAAGCTAGAAACTGAGGAGAAATTAATGAAGAAATATGAGGAAATTATGATAAATTTAAAGAGAAAATATGAAGAAAATGAAGGAAATTCATCAGCAAATTTCGACGTTCAAAAGAAGGAATTTTTAGAGAAAATGAAGGAATTACAAATGGAAATCAATGAAAATCAAATGAAATTTCAACAGGAAAACTCTGAAAAAAGGTTCTTAGAAAAGGAAAAAGTCGTTTTAACTGAGAAAGTTGAGGTTTTGTTGGCAAAAGAGCCGAATTTCGAAGAATTTAAAGAGGTATTTAAAGGATTTTTCGGTGAAATGAAAGGGAAATTCGAGAATTATGTGGATTTATTAAAGGAAAATCAAAAAAAAAAGACGAAAAATTTGAAGAAAAAACTCATTGAATTACAAAAGGAATTGAAGAATTCTTTTGAAAATCAAACAGAAAAACTGAAGAAATTCAAAGGAGAATTTCTTGATATTTTATTGAGGATTTTAACAGAAAATGAAGAAAAAAATAGGTTTTATGAAGAAAAAATACAGGAAAATGGTTTTTTGAAAGAAAAACTAAAGTTTTTTTTTGAAGAAAATGAAGAAATTAAAGAGAATTTAATGAAGAATGAAGAGAAAAAAGTGTATTTATGTGAAATGTACGAGAAAACTATACGTGAGATTGAGGCAAAATTTCTAAAAAGCGAGATTTCATTTGTAAATTTACAGAAAGAGAACGAATTTCTGAAAAAAGCCACACAGGACTTAGAAAAATCTATTATTCAGAAAAACGAGGAAATTCGTGTTTTAAAATACGAAAAATCAAGGATTTATGAGAAAAAAGACGAAATTAAAGGACAAATTCTAAAAGAAAAAGAGAGCAATTATGCAGAAATGATGAATTTACAGAGAATTATTAAAAAAAATAAGAGAAACGACGAGGTTTTCATTGGGAATAAAGTCGAAATCATGGAGAATAGGATCAGGGAATTACAGCAGATCAATAGGAATATCTTTGAACATAAGAAGATGGAGACTGAGAAAAGTGAGAGGCATAGTCCTCAAAAATTTCCCAGGAATGAAAGGAATTATCACAGTTCTTTATCCATTGATTTAAAGGATTAAATCAATATTTTTCTGAAATTTTTTATTTTATTACAAATTTTTTTGGCTTTCAAAATGGTTGTTTTTTGTTTTCTTAGATGAATTTTTTTTTATTTGAATTTTTTTTTTTATTTGAATTTTTTTTTTATTAATTTTATTAATTTGACTTTTTTTATTTTAAATGAAAATTTAAAAAAAAAAATGAGGCTTCAAATAAATCTCAATCAACTCATTAAAATCACATTATTTATTCCCTTTTTTCTTCCACCCTACCTTCGGCATATGCTGTCTGTATTTTTTAACAGGCTGAATCTCCGGTTGTCTTAAAATAAGCACAGGCCGTTGTCCAGCCTTATTACATTCGCATTCCATATACTTCCCCCCACATATATAACAGAACTGATATCCACATCTACAAGTCATATGGTCACATCCTTCGTTTTTTTCTACCCAGAACTGACATTGTGTGCATTTCTTGAATTTATGTCCTTTGACGAAATCAAAGAACATTATATCATTATGATCAACCTTGCTATTAATCTGATATTCTTTACACGACATACCCTTATGTTCTTCTACTCGACAGTTCAAACAATAGGATTTCCTACATTTTGGACAATTTAACAAGGAAACCTCTTTATCAAAGATAAAGGCATAATTACAATCTGCTGTTGGACACCATGATAACTCATCACCATGTATGTCTACATAGTTTTTTAATGTGAAATCCCAATATTTCTCTAATGCTTCTCTTTCTAAATTCTCCATTAAATCTTCATTCTGGATTTCTGCTTTACAATATTCCATTGGACATTTTATTGGGAATTTCTTCTGGGAAATCTCAGATTCTAAATATGGATTTAAACAGCTTTTATGGAAACAATGCTGGCAATTCACTAGACCCCATACTTCTTGATCTTCGGAAAATAGAGAGATTAAACAAATTTCACAGTTGATGTTCTGGTCTATTTCGTTTTCTTTTAATTCACGAATAAAATCAGCATTTTTCTTATCTTCCTCTTGTATTTTCTTCGCAATTTCCTCGGAATATGCTTCTTGTTTCTTGCGAAATTCCTCTTCTTGTTTCTTGTGTTTTTCTTCTTCTTCAATCAATTTCAGAATAAATTCTTCAGAAAGCTTGCTTTCTTCATGACTTTCGCCTTTGTTTAAAGGAATTTCGAAGTGCATATCCATTGCTTTTTCAATTAAACGATCAGATTTCTCAATTGGATTTGCGATGATTTCTTGCAAAAGGTTGATTTTCTGATTAAAGGAAAAAATCTGATTTTTGTAAAGGTCATTTATATAGAGGATTTTCTTGAAAAGTTCTTCAGATTTTTGAAGAAATTGGGGCTTTGAGAGCAAATAGCCGAAAATAAAGTAGTCTAAGGGGGTGAGGGAAGAGGTTTGATTGCCTTGGGAGGCGAAATGGGCGAGAAGGTCGTTGATTTGGAAGAGATTGATTGACATTTTATGTAAAATGAAATTATAAAGAAATAAAGAAATAGATTAAATTTTTTTTTTATAAGTAAAAAAATCAAATGAAAAAAAATTGATTTAAAAAAAAAAAAATCAAATCAAAGAAAAAAAAAAATCAAATAAAAAAAAATAAATCATGTTATCAAAAAATTAAGATTTTTTTGATTATTTTATTTATACTGCATTAGCTTTTGAATTTTCCACCGATGCAAACAGACGAAAACCCTTTGAAATCTTTCGAAACCCTCGAAAAAATCTATCTAAAAGACAAATACCCTCGTTCTCCAGACCCCAACTTCAACCACTTAAACCTCAAGGCAAAGGATCTTAAAAAAGCATCAGAACTTTCTGAAGCTTCAAAAAAACTTGAAACCAATGAATTGGAAATTTTCGAAAATTTTGAACTTTTACAAAACTCTGATACTACAATAAGCCAGAATTATGAGTCTTTGAGCCTAATCAATGGAGCAAAAATAGCAGAAAATGAAGAAATAAAAGAAGATGATTTGGTTAGTAATAGATATGCCAGTCCTTTGAAGAAATTAAAGGATAGATTTCTTTTACTGAAATATGGTTCTTTGGTGTTCAATGGGATTATTTTGATTTATTTGGGGTATCATTTGCTGAATTTATTAAAATTGAAAGCTTTTATTGGAGAAGTGAAACAAGATTTAAATGAATATTATAAGAAAAATAGTGATAATTTAGTGTTTTCAAACACTAATATCACTATTATTCTGTATTTGATTGGTGTTTGTCTTTATTTTTACGGTGAATTCGTGCATTTTCAAATGGCGATACACAACATCAAATTCTTCGAAAACGACTATATTATAAACCATAAAATCAAGGAAAACTGCAAAAAAGCAAGGATTTTTTGTTTAGTTTTCGCAGTGGTTTTTTGTATAGGGAATATTTTTCAAATCGCAAGCTATAATTATTCAACAGAATTCGAAAATCTTGCAAATTCAAATTCTAATACAAATAATGAAAATAATGTGAATAAAACTGATGACGAAGGACCACAAATAATGGCTTCTTGGAGAGTTTATTTTTATGTGTTGGTGATAGGGGCAATTATGATTAAGGTTTCGCTCTGGTTCCTGAATGTCGCGTTGTGGCATTGCTTGGAGAAGGTCAAGTTTGAATACAGTAAGATGTGTTTTGAAATTCATAATAATATTTTATCATTAATTAATGTTTAGGTAATTTTTAAAGAAAAAATTTTAATTTTTTTAAATAAA
>JFJP01005862.1_pt1 | contig 11981 bp, 11 predicted proteins | sample 431651 | NCBI WGS metagenome assembly JFJP01 (sample SAMN02602958, study PRJNA72255) | Microbial mat metagenome, whole genome shotgun sequencing project. | biome: fresh water; feature: sink hole; material: water; isolation source: purple microbial (photo- and chemosynthetic) mats found in... | reverse complement strand
GCAGCGCTTGAACGAACGGTGCCGGCAATTCGGCGCCCATTTGATCGCACCAGGCGGCAAACTCATTCGGCGTGGGTGCCTTGGACATAACCCCCCGATCAATATCTTGGCGTAGCCTGAAGATCAGTGGTTGAAATTCCGACAACACTGTTGGCGGGCAAAGCCAACCATATGTTGGTGGCAGCAATCCTTGAATCAAGTGCTCCATTTGCTCCAGGTGGAGCGGCCCCCAATCAGCGACGCTGGCCAGGTACGCATCCTGAGCTTGCCGATCCCAACACATCCAACGCTCTGACCAGGAGGCATCCGCAATGGCACCGAGGTCACCATACGGGTCGGAATCAAGCATTTGCTGAACCTCCAAAAATCTTCTCATTCATGGACGACACGACGCTGCTGGTGTGGCTGTTGGCCAAATGACTGTAACGCTTGACCATTTGCAGGGTCTTGTGACCCAGGATCGCTGCAATTTCGATGGTGGTGGCACCGTTCATTGCCAAGTATGAAGCGGCACTATGGCGAAGGTCATGGAAGCGAAAATTGGTGACCTTGGCTTTGACCAGCGCCGTTGTCCAGGGTTTTGTCAGGTCCACAGGGCGGTTGCCAGTCTCACCGTAAAACACCAAGTCGGTATCAATTCGGCGGACTTTGGCAAGATCGGCCATCATGCTGAGCGCCATCCCGGCCAAAGGCACGGCGCGCGAGGTATCGTTCTTTGTCTCAAACAACATAATGCGGCGGTTAGCAAGGTCGATCTGCGGCCAGCGCAGCGCCATGATTTCCCCCCTGCGCATGCCTGTTGACAATGCCAGCACCACCACGGTGTAAAGAAAGCGGCTAGTAGATGCCTGGCATGCCTGCAGCAGTGCGCTGCGCTCCTCGTCTGACAGAAATCGTTCCCGACCGCGTGGCTCTTTGGGTTTGGTCACCTTGCGCATTGGTGAGTCGTCTATCCACTGCCAGTCCTTCACAGCCAGGCTAAAAGCATGAGACAGGGAAGCCATGTACCGGACCACGGTGCCATTGGCCATCTTGGTGCCACGGCGTGTGGTGGTGGCAAGCAGGTCGTTCCGGCACTTAACGATCAAGGCCGGTGTGACATCAGACAAAGCGTATGTGCCCAACACTTCTTTCCACCAAACCAGGTGCTGTTCGGCGTTGGATGCATTCTTGGGCTTTGTGGGAAGGACTTCTTTGATGTAGCGGTCAACCAGGTCACCTAAGGTGTGCCGCTTGGCTTCTGCGCTTTTGAAGTAACGACCCTCGCGGATAGCGGCTTCCGTGCTTTGCGCCCAGCGTTTGGCATCGGTGAGCCGCTGGAAAGTGCCTGTAGCTGCCGGGTGGCCTTTGAGGCGGACTTTGACCCGGTAAGATTGTGATCCGTCATCTTGACGACGGGCTTCGATAGCTGCCATTTTGCGACTCCTTTTGTAAGGGTGAGCATTTCCTGGTACACCAAATAACCAGAAAATGTGCTCCACGAGCCTGCCGGGATGGCTTCTCGCTTCATCGCTGTGCGCTATCTGAGTGCAGCTATTGCAATTTCAAGTGCCACCATTCATGGTGAATTGTTGGGGTGAATGGTGGGTTAGTGTCCCACCAGTGTCCCATCACTCCACCAAGAAAAAAGCCCACTACTGATTAAGTAGCGGGCTTTTCAATGCCTATAAGGCTTGTAGTGGCTCCTCGACCTGGGCTCGAACCAGGGACCTACGGATTAACAGTCCGGCGCTCTACCAACTGAGCTATCGAGGATCGCAGTGCCGATTATAAAATATTTAGCCGTCTGATTTAGTCGTAGCTACGGAGAAAACAGCAAAGGTATGTTATCTTTTTCTGTCTCTATTCAAAATCTGATACCAGACTTAAAGTGTGGCACAATCATTTTTAACTCTCAAAGAAGACGAGGGGCGGTTAGCTCAGGGGTAGAGCACAGCATTCACACTGCTGGGGTCGCAGGTTCGAAACCTGCACCGCCCACCAAATTAAGTTGAACAAAATCAAGGACTTAGCAGAGATGCTAAGTCTTTTTTTGCTTTTTTGGGTTTTGCTGAATCTGTAGACACACTATAAGCACATGCTGAGCTAGCTACTGCTCTCCCACTTTCCCGCTGAAATTGTCAAGATTCAATCCTTCATCTCAGGAATCTTCCTTCTCCCCTTATCCCGCGCCCCAGCCCTCCAGCACCAAGTTGACTGCATCGGCGTATTTACCGTCCGCTGTGGTAAGGCTACTCCGACTGACCAGAACATGAACTGATGCCACATGGCAACCCATCTAGTCAAGGCTGCACCCTGTTCTCGTTCCAAGAGTAAACCCAGTTGTCGTCACCCATCTTTACGCCCGTGGGAAGAGACCGGTGCAGAAACCCTTTGCGCCACAACTTCTCCAGATAAGACGAAACCCTGCTGATACTTGGCGCACGCCTCCCAATGTCTGGCAACGCGTACAGCTCATCGGCTTCCAAAGGTGCGCCAGCCGCTCGCATGGCCTTGGAGAGCGCAGGCAAGCGTTTCAAACGCTGGCCTCATTGGCATGGATGAGAATGGCGTTGCGCATGTGTGCATTGAAGCGTCCCGTGAGTTGATCCACGCAACTGACTTCACAAAAGTGCCTGGCTACCAACGCGCCCAGGGTGTCCACAAACGTGTTCTTGCCAACCCCTTGACCGCCGCGCAAGACGATAGCCACTTCCGGGCGCTCCCATGGCTTCTGAACCATATGGGCGCAATAGCAACGGACATAGTTGTAAAGCTCGGTCGATCCCGCGCAAATGGCCTCGCGCATCAACTGCCAAAACAAGGAACAGTCACCAGGCTGGGGCTGCGCCGAAAAACCGCGCCACAAGTTGTAGCTGCCCGGTACATCGCGGCCAGGAGAAAAGACGACTCGGTCAAATTCACGTCGCTTGGAACTCCGTAGCCATATTCCGGCCGCTGATTTGCCTTTGCCTGGAAATAGAACATTGGTTGTCACCAGCTCGAAGTCGGTCTTTGAGTAGAGGCGGAAATCATGCGCAACAGCGCCACCCGAGCAGTCATATCCTTGAGCTCACCATTGGCTTTGATAAGGGTGTCGGCTTTGAGCTCCATGAGGGCCGCCACGTCACGTGGGCTCAAGCCATTATCCAAGTGGCTTTGGGCTTGCGCCAGGAAGGGCTCAGTCAGGACGACCGCCCCCCGAGTGGCACGCGGTCCGAAAAAGCCGACAGGGCCGCTGGCGCGATAGAGCTTGACGGCTCGTTTGATGTTGATTTTGGGTACTCCAAACGCACTGGCTAAATCTGCTTGCTTGGCCCCGCAGGTGACGTGGAGTAAGGCGCTGACAAATCGAAAGGAGGTCCGCTCATCTTGGGCGTGGGTGTAGATGGGCATGTCGTATTGAAAGTAGGTGACTGTGTCCTCAGTGCGGCAAAAACTCAAACCCGCTGAGATTTCAGTGGCGCCGCTAGGAAATATTGGCAAGTGCAGTTGGGTCATGTTCGTCGTTGCTGTGGCTCAAATCGGCCCATGTTAGCGCTGCTGCCCATTAGACGAAATCGCAAGCTGGGATCTTCGCAAAATCCGAGCCGCTGAATCGGTCCGTGCTCAAATAATCAGGCATCAGGCCGGTTGACATTGATTCATATGAATATTTTTACCCACCAAAGGGTACTCGGGTTGGGTAGACATCAGGTTGTCTGATAGTGGCGAATACGTTTGATGCCTGCGGGCAACACATGCAGCAGGCATCGGCGCACAAACTCAACGCCAACCTCGTCCATGCTGCCGACCGGCAGTGGCTCGGTGGCCGACTGCCCGGTGCCCTACCTGGCCGACCTTGTCGACATCGTCGATGCCGCGCCCGAGGGGCTGGAGATGGTGGCGGGCATTGCGGCGTTGCGGCCATCGTGCCGATTGCATCCAGCCGGCGCTTGATCAAGCGTTATTGTCGAAGGCCACGTTTACTCCGGCGCGACATTGGTTTTTTGCGCCAGGTAATGCCCGAGTGCGGCGTACAAATGGTTCCATTCGCGCTGCAAATCCGTCAACAACTGCAGCGCCGGGGTGGTGTGGTTGCGGCATGAACGTTCCAGTTCGCCCAGTATGTGCTCCAGCGTGTGTGCCTCAAAGTTGCAGACGATGCCTTTTTGCGCATGGGCGAGCCGCTCCAGCGCCGGCCAGTTGGCGGCGTTAAAGGCAGCCTCGATGGCAGTGAGCTCGGCTGGCGCGCTGGCCAGGAAGTCGTGGCCGATGATTTCCAGAATATCAGCATCGCACGCAGCCAAAGCGCTCGCGTAGTCAAATTTTGGCGGCAACACAGCGGCTGGTGGTGGCGCAGCGCAGCCGCTGTGTTGCGCCAGTACTTCCTGGAGTCGCACTTTGTCGATCGGCTTGGTCAGGTAGCCGTCAACGCCGGCTTGCCGTCCGGCTTCCTGTTCGTCGGCCAGCGCCGCCGCCGTCAGCGCATAAATTGGTGTCTTGCCCAGGTCGGGGTTGGCCGCTTCACGCTGCCGAATCAGCCGGGTGGCCTCAAGCCCACCCATCACCGGCATTTGCATGTCCATCAGCACCAGGTCAAACGGGTTATGTTCCAGCCGGCTCAGTGCCTCCTGACCGTTGTTGGCGATCACCACGCGGTGTCCCCACTTGTCCAACAAAGTGGCAATCAGCTTTTGGTTGATGGCGTTATCTTCGGCCACCAGGACCGACAGCGCGATGTGGCTCTCCTGGATGCTGTGGCGGGTGATCAATGATGCCGCTTCGGGGTTGCCGGGCATTTGCGCGCCAGGGCGGGCCATCAGCGTTTGCAGCAGTTGCTCCAGTTCGTGCTGGGCCACCGGTTTGGTGAGGTACCCGTCAATGCCCAGTTTGCGGCACTGAGCCCCCTGGCCCGGGCTGGCCGACGACGACAGCAAGACGATCTTGATCTGCTGAAACTGCGGCTCTTGCTTGAGCCGGGTGGCCAACGCAAACCCATCCATTTCAGGCATCTGAAAATCAGTCAGCAGCAGATCAAACCCCGGCGCGGCGGTGGCCTGCAGCAGTTGCAACGCTTGTGCCCCCGAGTCCGCTTCGGTGAGCTGCATGCCCCAGCGCTGCACCATGCGCCCCAGCACACGGCGATTGACAGCGTTGTCGTCAACCAGCAAGACCCGCGTGCCAATCAGGGCTGACCTGGGTGCTGGCAGTGCTTCGCCGCTGGCCGCGCCAAACGGCAGCTGCACATGAAAGGTGCTGCCCTGGTTGGCCTGGCTGTCGACCCAGATGCGCCCGCCCAACAGCCCGGCAAGCCGACTCGAAATGGTCAGCCCCAACCCGGTGCCACCGAAGCGGCGTGTCGTGGAGGTGTCCTCTTGGGTAAAGGCTTCAAAAATGAGCTTTTGTTTCTCGGCTGGAATGCCAATGCCGGTGTCGCGCACCATGAATTCCAGCTCGATGGGTAGCGCCTGGCCGGCGTGGGACACGACGCGCAGCTCCACTTCGCCATGCTCGGTGAACTTGAGGGCATTGTTGAGCAGGTTGATCAAAATCTGCCGCAACCGGCCCGGATCGCCCACCACTTGCCGTGGCACGCCGGGCTGGATGTCGCAAATGAGTTCAAGACTGCGTTCCTGGGCCAGCACCGACAAGGGTTTCATCACCGCCGTCACCAGGCCATGCAGGTCAAACCCGATCTTCTCCACGGCCATCTTGCCGACCTCCATCTTGGAGAAATCAAGAATGTCGTTGATGATGGTCAGCAGCGCATCGGCCGACGATTTGACGATGCCCAGATAGTCGCGCTGTTCGTCGCTCAGTTCGGTGTCGAGGGCCAGATCGGTCATGCCGATGATGCCATTCATCGGTGTGCGGATTTCATGGCTCATGGTTGCCAGAAAGTCTGACTTGGCGCGGTTGGCGTGCTCGGCGCGATCCACGTTGTGCTGCAGTTCGTCGGCCATTTGCCCGAGCTGGGTGTTGTTGTTGCGCAGCTCAACCTCCAGCGCTTCGCGCCGGGCCACCTCTTGGGCCAGCGCTGAGTTGTCAACCTGCAGTTGCAGCGTGCGCTGGCGCTGCCGATCAAACGCCAGCGCCGCAAACAGCAGCAAAAATGGGAAAACGCTCAGGGAATACAAAAAGATGCTGGAGCTGGTCTCGCCGTATACGCTGTCCTGGTCGATCACCGTGACCAGCGACAACGGCACACCAGGTATGGCTGATCGCAGCACCAGCGTGTTTGGCGCGTTGGCCGGGGCGTGCGAAAAATGCGACATGGGCCACAGCGCATCAAACGGCTGCTGTAGCACTTGCTGCCCCCAGTCTTTGCCAATACTGAGTTGGCTGCCACTGGCCGCCAGCGCCAGGCCATTGGGCGACACCAGCAGTTCGTGGTATTTGCCGGCGCTCGCGGCGTTGCCGCTGGCCATCAACAAGCGCGCCAGTTTGGTCAAATCGCCGGTGGTGACCACCACGCCGCTGTAGCTGCCTTTGTAAATCACCGGCGCGCTGACGACGATGAGCTGCTTGATTGGTTCAATGAGCAATTGGGCCGCCTGCTTGAAGCCCTCGGGCAGGGCAACCCGCGCATCGCCAGTGGCAAAGGGGGTCGAGAGCAGCTCACCGGTTTCATCAAAATAGGCCATGTCGCTGAACAGTGGCGTGCCCCGGATGACTTTTTGCTCTTGTTTGCGCCGAAAGCGCTGGTCGATCGCGTCCAGGTTGGCAATCAGGCCATATTGCAGCGACATGCCCAACGCCCTGTTGACCAGGTAGCCTTCGATCTCATGGCTTTCGGCCAGGTCAACCGTTTCGTTGCGGCGGTCCACCAGGAAGTCGCCAATGGCCGCCGCGCGTCGATTGCCGTCGGCCACCAAGCGGGCATCCGCAGACGAGCGCAGCAGCGCCTGCGCAGCAAAAACGTTCCACAACAAAACCAGGGTGTACAAACAAAAGGCGATGGCCAAAACCAGTGGCCATCGCAAGGCGACTCGCCGAAGCAGTGCCATGTGCCTCAAATCAGCCCGCTGCGCTGCCTGTGGGCACTAGTTTTTTCTGGCAAAAAACTCGGGGAAATAACGGCGGATGCCGGGGTAGTATTTGTCCACCAGCTTGTCGTAGCTGCCATCGGAGCGCGCTTTCTGCAGGTATTCATCAAAGGCCTTGCGCAATTCGGGCGCGTCTTTGGGGAAGGCTGCGGCCAGTTCCTGATGCTCTGAAATCGGGCCGATGACCTTGATTTTTCCGGCCCACTTTTTCAAGTCAAGAATCGCGTCAGGCACGTCGAGCAAGGTCAGCTCGGCCTCTTTGTTGAGCAGGGCTGGCACCATTTCATTGAGGTTGGTGTTTTTTGTGTAGGCTTTGAGGTCGATACCAACGCCTTTGAGCGCGTAGTTGGACGGGTCGAGGCAGGTGCGCTCCATCACCAGCAAGCTGTTCTTGCCAATCAACGCCTTGGTTTCCTGGATGTCTTTGGGCAAGTCCTTGCTGCCCTTGATCGGCGTGAAGCTCGATTCAGCGCGCGCCACCAGCAGCACCTGCGACGGGAAAGTGGGCCTGGAATACAGCAGCACCGCTTCGCGCCAAGGCAGCATGGTGAAGCCGGTGGCGATCATGTCGCCCTTGACCGGAAAGTCGCCGGTCAGCGTCACCTCGGACCCCTTGCGCACCACGTCTTTGCCCAGTACATCGCGGATGACGTTGTAAAAATCCGAATAGACCAGCGTGTATTTCACGCCGATATGTTTGGCAAAGCCCTGCGTCAACTCGACATCAAAACCGTCGCCGGCACCGGTCACAAAATTGGCATATTTGATGCCCAGGTGGCGTAACTCGCCGCGTGCCTGAATTTCTTTCAGATCGGCGGCATGGGCCACCGTAACCACCAGCGTCAGCGCCATTGAGGCCAACAATAAACAAGACTTTTTGAGCATCTTCATACATTCGTCCATGCATCGGTTTCGAAAATTTGTTCGGGTATTGTTACACATCACTTTTCCAGCTTTTCGCTTTGCCGGGCGGCCAAGCGCGTTGCCAACTGGCTCGCGCTGCGCGGGCTGGGTTACCGGTGAGTCTTGAGAAAAAGTGCTTGCATCCCTTATATCGATTGGAAGGTTAGCTATATATTTTGTGGCAATGGGTGGCCCGGTGGCTGGCTATAGCGTGAGCCCTGCGGCCCTCTGTACACCCATTGCTGACAGCTGCAGCACCGACAAGCGGGCATCAGCACGGTGAGCCAGGCCGGCGGGGTGGTCGCTCAGGTGGCGGCGTTGGGGTAAGCGGAAGGCTTGATAGCTTTGACAACCACACTGGAGAACTCCATGAGCGATTCACCAAACGGCGGTTTCGGTAAATTTGTGCCAGGTTTTGAATTTTTGCAAAACCTGGCCAAGAGCGCCTCGCAAACCGTGCCGCAACTGCCCAATATGTCCAACTGGATTGCGCACACCATGAGCGTTGAAGAGCTGGAAAACGGATAGGACATTCAACCGCGTGAGGCCAAGTATCGCACCCTGGAAGCGCCATCAATCGGCGTGAAACCATCAATTAGCCGCCCTGCTTGCCAAATACATCACCAGGAGTTGTGTTCAGGAGAATGATTTGTGGTGAGTGGAAGTGTCGCGTTGCTCATATTCAAGTTTCCCATAATGTTGCGACCTGTTGCCCTTTGGCCGTCAGTTGATATTTTCGGTCGGGCTATTGGGCGAATCCGGTAGTGTCTGCTCAATCAGTCCTACGGCCAGCGGCGATTGAAGGAAATTCTCAGAAAAATCGCCCCGATCCTTCAATCTCGCTACAGCCATCATCACCTTTTAGATTTATTAGGCAAATGGGCATCTAGTGCTTATGGGTAATGCGCAAGCTGCTATCAAATTTAAAAATCCTGAAAACACACTGGCTTGCCAATGCGGCTGAGCATGAGCACCAGCGCGTCGAAAAGCGAACGTGCGCACCTTCATATTGACCACGTCTGACACCCTGTGGCACCATGACGTGATGAATCTGGGTATCCATCTCCAGTTGGCTTGTTTCCTGGGCTCAATTTCAGCCTTGAGTGAATGGCTGCCATTGGCTGTAATCACGTCAAGCCGCAGCCCAGACCATCACTGAACCCGAATTGGGTCGCGCCATGTTGGTGCTGGTGCGCGGACGGATGAAAATTTCGACATCCCGGTCCAGTTGTGTGATCAGGTGCAACAAACGTTCGCTTGAGAATCGGGTCAGCTTGTAATTTTTCAATTCTGACAAATGCGACTGGGCCAAGCCAAGTTGTTTCGCAGCTACCGCTTGCGTCAAGCCGCCAGCTTTCAACAGTTCATTCAGGCGCACCGCCAATTGCACCCGCAGTTGCCGCTCTTGCGGGTCGGGTAAACCCAAATCTGCAAACACGTTACCTGAACCCAATTCAATGGTTTCGGCGGATGCCGGGATTGCTCTATTTTTCATAGTGTTCCTTGGAATGCTGCTGGGCCAACTTGAGGCGATCATGAATCAAATTGATGTCACTTTTCGAGGTACGGACACCGCTGGGCGACTTCTTTTGAAAACAGTGCAGCACGTACACAGCCTTGGCAAATCGCACGGTGTAAACCGCTCTAAAAGTGTCACCAAGGTGGTTTTCTACCAGCTCAAAAACGCCTGTACCCTCGCCTTTCCAGGGTTTTGCTTGTGCAGGGCTGCACCGACTTGCACAGCACCCAAGGCGTAACCAAAGTCATCAACAACCTCAGCAGGCAGTCCAACCAAGTCTTTTTTGGACGATCCAACCCAGTGCAGAGGCTTTTCAGTCGGTATCGATCGCATGATTCAAATTATATCGAATAAGGTATGCTGTAACCGTGGTGACACCGTCTTTGGCGAGCCCGGTAGTGTCAGTTCAATCACCCCTGCCGCCAGACAAGCTGCGGCTATCACTCTGTCGGCAATGAAGTAGCCGGCGTTACGCAGTGTCGGCAAGCGGGAACCAACCGCAGAAATCAAGCCACGGCGTTGATCACAGGACGCTTAATCATTGGGCGAAAATTCTACGTTGAGTTCCATGTTGTCCATCGCCACCACGGGCACACCAGCACGGCTTGCCACCAGCAGAAATTCAACGCGGCCCATGCCACAGACTTGGCCTGCTTTAGCGGAGCTCAAGCGACCCACTTCAAACCATTTGCACGCCAACATGAATTTGGCCCCAGCAGCCATGGACTCCAGGTACGGTAGCGTTCTTTGTACCAGCGTTCGCGTTTGAGTGCGCGCTGGTGCAGGCTCGTAACGCGGTTCAGGTCAAGATGTCTGAAGTTCTGAGGCAATTTCAAATTTCCTGATCCGCACTGGGGCGAGGTCCGAGCTTTTCCGGAAGGTACTGGCACTAAAAATGTTCTCAAATTTTGACCTTCCTAGGGAAAACTAAAAAAAGTGGGCATTAACAGAAAGTTTGGTGCCAACCGGTTTTCCGACCGGATCAGGATGTCTGAATTTAGGGCTTTGTGAGAACCAACGACTGCAAGCAGTGACTTTGCACGCGTCGCACCGACATATACAGTCTCCCAGTGGGCCTCATCCACGATCTCGTCGCCTATCCAAAGAACAACATTCGCCATTTCGGACGACTTCACCCTGCTGATCAATGTAAACAGCTTCGGTTTCAAACGTCTTTAGGAGATTCAACCGCGTGAGGCCAAATATCACACCCTGGAAGCGCCCTCAATCGGCGTGCAACCATCAATTAGCCGCCCTGCTTGCCAAATACATCACCAGGAGTTGTGCCAGGTGCGTGCTTCAGCCAGTCTCTCATGGCATCATTCACCCTTGTCTGCCAGCCCTTGCCTGATGCCTTCAGCGCAGCAAGCACGTCGGCGTCAAACCGGATGGTCGTTGGCACTTTCAGCGCTGTCTTTTGTGGCCCACGAGCGCGGCGCAATTGGGCCAGCGTTGCATCGACTCCACCGCCTTGCGTCACAACCGCTTGCGCCCAGGACTCCTGATGAGTGGAGTGGGCTTCTGGGGCAGCGGCCACGGCTGCGCTGATCTGTTGCGCGCTAAACAAAGGCTTTGAAGAAATATTTTGTTTCATGTTTGTCACCATAACGGCAAGAAATAAGATGTGGTCCGGGTTCGCGATCCGTCCACACCAAAACCACCACAGGGCCATTTAGCCAACCCAGACTTTTCAACCGCTGTTCACCATAGGCATCGCGGGAATCCTCTTGGGTCAACATGGGCGAATCAAAGATGCGTTCGCACAGTGCCAGATCAATGTTGTCATGCTTGCGCATGTTGGCTTGGCGCTTCGTTTCGTCGTAAGTGACCATTGGAAAATTGTATTGACGGATTCTCCCAAGTCAATCAAATTGTTAATACGAATTCACGCGAATGAGTTTTTTCATTCAAGCAAACCGGCGTGCTGACAGATGACGAGGGCAGGCTACCGCGCAGCGCAGCTCAAGCGCCGTTTAACGGTCACCAATTGACGACGCTCTGGTCAAGATCAAGGCCCGGTGTCGGTTGTGCTGCCAGATATCGGCCTCAGCGCTCATCAAAACTCACGGTCACAGCCTCACTGATTGGGCGCGACTGGCAGCTCAGCACAAAACCCTTGTCGGTTTCCCAGGCTTCCAGGCCAAAGTTCCTGTCCATCGTGACGCTACCGCTCATCACCTTGCAGCGGCAGGTGGCGCAGACACCCCCCTTGCAGGAAAAAGGCAGATCCAGGCCGGCGGCCATGGCCACGTCCAGCACATGCTGATCCGGGCTCATGTGCAGCGCGTGTGATTTGCCATCCAGCACCACGGTCAGCGCCACTTGGCCAGCGGCGGGCAGCTTCATGCTGTTGGCCACAGCGGCCTGGCGCGCCTCGGGTGTCAACGTTTCCAGGGTGGGCGAGGTAAAGCGCTCGGTATGCACCTGTTTGGCTGGCACACCAGCGTCGAGCAAGGCTTTCTCAGTGGCTTCGATCATGGCCTCGGGGCCGCAGACAAACACCTCGTCCATGCTGGCCACCGGCAGCAGCGCGGCAATCAGGGCGCGCACCT
>JFJP01001267.1_pt1 | contig 11981 bp, 10 predicted proteins | sample 431651 | NCBI WGS metagenome assembly JFJP01 (sample SAMN02602958, study PRJNA72255) | Microbial mat metagenome, whole genome shotgun sequencing project. | biome: fresh water; feature: sink hole; material: water; isolation source: purple microbial (photo- and chemosynthetic) mats found in... | reverse complement strand
AAATTAAACAATTTGAAAATTAGACAATTCAGATAATGCGAATTATTTAATTTGTAACAAAAGTACAAAGGAAAATTTGAATTTTTGATAACAAATGATACGAAACTTTTAGAAAGAAATTTCGAATATTTTTTAACTAATAGAAGGGAATTAATTTAAAGCATATGGAGCGCTCAAACGAAATGTTGGCACAATTACCCTAAAATTTTTGGTTGTAGTGAAGTTAATCATATTAAAAAAACCACGCATAGCTCCATGAGGAGAAGAAAGCAAACAACCTGAACTGTAGATATGCGATTCACCAGGTTTTAGCACTGGTTTTTTTCCTATAACACCTTCGCCATCTACAATTTCAATATCGTTTAATGAGTCAAAAATTTCCCAATGACGAGAGGTTAATTGAACAGAATCTTTACTGTGATTTTCGATTGTAATCTCATAAGAAAAGGCAAAATGAATCTTGTAGTTTTTGAAGTAAGTACCTTCAAAACTAGTTACGACCGATATTTTTATGCCTCTTGTAATTTGAGAAACCATAATGAAACTTTTTGTAAAGTTACAAAAATAATAAAAAAACCAATGTAATTTTAATGTTAAAGATTTTTTAATTGATTATATCTATTGAAGTTGCAACTCCTTTTCCAATTACTCTATCATACCTTTGATTGTTTTCACGATAATAGATTATGGCAAAATAATTGTTCTCTGTTTGATAGAAATTACCATCAATAGCACTTCCTTCATCAATTTTTCCGCTTTTGTCTGCTATAGTATAATTGAAATTGGTAAAACCTTGTTTGATCATCAAAGCCTTTTCGTAAATACCTTTTTTTTCGTTATATTCCATTTTGTTTTCATCAGTAAGGTCATAATTATTAAACATTCCTGTGATATAGAGGTCTTTATTTTGATATAAAGGCGCAAACAAAGAGAAATAAATCCATGCATAATCGGCTTCTATTTCATCATTTTCTGCACTAATATTTTTAATGCTATAATTACCATTAATGTCGGGCCAATAGGTATAAGGGGTATTAGCTCTGGCAATGCTGGTATATAAAAAGCAATTGTATAAACCGCCTTCGGTATCAATTCTTGCAATACTATTGTTAGCTCCTCTGATGTTTTTATTTTCAAAAAATAGGTATTCGTTGCCTGCCCAAAATTGTGTTTCGGAATCATATTTGTAAATCAAATCATTGCCTATGGTGTACATAGGTTTTACATTACTGATAGCGTTGTTGAATTTTCCGTTTTGCATTAAAAGCACTTTTACATTACTAAGCGGACTTTGAAACGTAATTGAAGTAGATTTTACTGCAAAATCAATATTGTGCTTGTATTCAACATCTTTAACATTTCTAGCTCTTTTAACTTGCATTGGTACAGAAACTAGTGGTTCATATATAATAAATTTTCTCGAGAAAACTACTTCTTGGTCTTCGTTAAGAATACTGATGATATAATTGCCACTAACTTTTAATTGTGTTAGTTTATTTGGAAATGATATTCTATAATGAGAATAAATTTGCAATGCATTTAAAGAATTGGTATAATCCTGAATGCGTTGATTGTCAAAACCTGTAAGATATTCATTGATAGACAATTGAGATTGCTTCCAGTCATAATCACAATGTGTTATCTTGTAGTAATAATTGTCTTCTGTTCCATGTAAATCATCAAACTGCAATTGAAAAGAATCACCTAATTGAAACAATGGAATAGCATTCTGTCCGTTTTGAACAAACGATATTGTTTTGATGTGATAGGGAGGATTTATCTCTTTTTCTTGTGAAAAGGAAATAGAATTAGAAAATAATAATAGCGCTATAGATAAATATTTTTTCAACATAATTATTTTATTTACAAACGTAAAGATACAAAATATTATTATCTACAATTGTGCCAATAAATTATTTAAAACAAACAGGAATAATTTCTCCTTTTGCTAAACAATATTTTTCAACTAATTCTGGCGCAAGCTTTGAAGTATAATCTTCTTCAATTACCTTGAAGCCAATGCTTCTTAATTTGTTAAAATAATCTCTTCCGTAAACACGAACGTGATCGTATTGCCCGAAGATTTTGGCTCTTTCTTTTTGGTCAACAATAGAATCGTCTGAAAATGTAGTTGCTCTTGATAAATCTTGTGGAATTTGGAATATTCCCATTCCGCCGGGTTTTAAAACTCTGTATAATTCTTGCATCGCTTTAGTATCTTCGGGAATATGTTCTAAAACGTGGTTGCAGAAAATGATGTCGTATTGATTATCTTCAAAGGGTAAGTTGCAAATATCTGCTTTTACATCGGCCAAAGGCGAAAGTAAATCGGTTGTGGTGTAATCAATGTTAGTTTGCTTCTTGAAACGTTTGTAAAACTCTTGTTCAGGAGCAAAATGTAGTACTTTTAATACTGAACTTGTTTCAGTATCTCGTAATTTAATACTTTTAGGTTGTTTATTAGAAGAATCTGAATCAAGTTCAGATTGAAAAAAATCGGTTTCATTTTGTAAATATAACCACAATAATCGATGTCTTTCTAATGACAAAGTACTCGGAGAAAGTACGTTATTTCGTTGGTTTCCATATCCATAAGGCAAAAACATTCTAAAGCTTTTCCCATCAATAGGATCAGTAAAACGATTTCCTTTTAATAGAAAAGCCAAAACAGGACGCACCACAATACTCAATCTTATTAAAATTGGTCTTGGGATTGTATTTAATATAAATTTGAATATTTTTTTCATTTTTTATTTTTTCAAACGAAATTAATTTTTTTACACGAATTTGCACGAATTGATTTTCAATTAACAATTTCACGAACTATTAAATTCGTTAAATTTTTACAAATACTTTCAAATATTTCAGAATTACTAGTTTGTGCAAATTCGTGAAATTCGTGTAAAATTATAACGTATAATGATTTCTATACTCCTTTTCTTCATCGCTCACAATTCCCAAAGCATCATAAATGTATTTAAAAGTCGATAAGATTTCTGGCTTTCCATCAATTAAAGCTACATTATGTTCAAAATGGGCACTTGGTTTTCCGTCGGCGGTTAAAATGGTCCAACCATCTTTGAGTTGTTTTATGTTTTTTGTTCCCATATTAATCATGGGTTCAATGGCAACAACCATACCTTCAACAAATAGTTTTCCGCGACCACGTTTTCCGTAATTTGGCATTTCTGGATCTTCGTGCATTTTTCTTCCTAATCCGTGACCAACAAGTTCGCGAACCACACCATATCCATGACCTTCACAATATTTCTGGATGGCATTTCCTACGTCTTCAACTCTATTTCCAGCACGAAATTCTTTTATTCCAACATACAAGCTTTCTTTAGTTACTTTAAGTAGTTTTTTTACCTCTGGAGCCACTTCTCCAATTTCAAAACTATAAGCGTGGTCACCATAAAATTCATTTAATAAAACCCCACAATCTACAGAAATTACATCGCCTTCTTCTAAAGGTTTTGTGTTAGGAATTCCGTGAACTACTTGTGCATTAGGACTCATACACAACGAATTTGGAAAACCATAAAGACCTAAAAATCCGGGAACACCACTATTGTCTCTTATAAATTCTTCGGCTAATTGGTCTAATTGTAAGGTAGTTACACCAGGTTGAATCACTTTTGCAATTTCGCCTAATGTTTTAGAAACCAATAAGGCACTTTGGCGCATTAACTCAATTTCTTCTCTTGTTTTTGGGATAATCATTTTTCTTAATTTCAAACCGCAAAAATACAATATTCTTACGATAAAAAATAGCTATATTTACAATATGAGTTTTATCATATTTTTTAAAAAATTCCGATTTTAACTTTGCATAAAATTTATTAGGTATGAGTAAATATGTTACCGCAGCAGAAGCTGTAAAAGTTGTAAAATCTGGCGATAGAGTCTATCTTCAAGCTGCTGCCGCAGCGCCAACTATATTAGCCAACGCATTAACCGAAAGAGCTTCAGAATTGAGAGATGTTGAAATCTGTCACCTTCATGTAGAAGGAGAAGCGCGTTATGCTAATCCTGAATTAGCAGAAAGTTTTCATGTAAATTCCTTTTTTATTGGAGCCAATGTTCGCCACACTTTAAAAGCAGGAAATGGTTCTTACACCCCAGTTTTTTTGAGTGAATTGCCTCATTTATTTCGAAAAAATGTATTGCCATTAGACGTAGCTTTTATTCATGTTTCGCCACCAGATAGACATGGTTATTGTTCCTTAGGTGTTTCTGTAGAAGCAACTGTAGCCGCTATAGAAAATGCCAAAATTGTAATTGCACAAGTAAATCCGCAAATGCCTAGAACTTTTGGTGACGGAATTCTTCATGTTTCTGAAATTGATTATTTGGTTGAGGTTGATGTGCCAATTTATGGTCATGATCCGGTTCCGTTTACTCTTGAAGAAGAAAAAATTGGGTCTTATGTAGCTTCATTAATTGAGGATAAAAGTACGCTTCAAATGGGAATTGGTTCTATCCCTAATGCGGCTTTGAGCAAATTGACAAACCACAAAGATTTAGGTTTGCATACCGAAATGTTTTCTGATGGTGTTATTGATTTGATTGAAAATGACGTAATAAACTGTAATTATAAAGGAACATTGCGCGGTAGAGTTTTAGCAACTTTTTTAATGGGTTCTAGACGATTGTATGATTTTGTAAATGATAATCCTTTTATTGAAATGAAGGAATCTTCCATGGTAAACGATACGGCGCGAATTAGAAAAAACCCAAAAATGGTTTCTATAAATTCTGCTATTGAAGTTGACGTAACGGGTCAAGTTTGTGCCGACTCAATTGGTGCCAAAATGTTTTCTGGAGTTGGCGGACAAATGGATTTTATTCGTGGCGCCACTTTGAGCCAAGGCGGAAAAGCAATTATTGCATTGCCATCAATTACTAAAAAAGGAGAAAGTAGAATTGTTTCTTATTTAAAACAAGGTGCTGGAGTTGTAACAACACGATCACATGTTCATTATATCATTACCGAAAACGGAATTGCCGATTTATATGGTAAAACACTTCGTCAAAGAGTGGGCGAAATGGTTCGAATTGCGCATCCAAATCATCAAGAAAGCATTGATAGACAGTATTATGAAATGTTAAATACTATGTAGTAGGATTTATGCTGATATATATCAGAAGCGAATCGCTAGGGAATTCTTGGATTTCCTATTCCTGTTGTGCATTACAATCTTTTATTTTTGTTACCTTCGAGACTATTTCGATAAACTCAACACAATGCTTCAGGCAACAAAAATAAAAGATTGCCACTAACCAACTGCTTGCCAGCAGGTAGGAGCCAAATAGGTTATGTGTTTTGTATAGTTATCAATCTGGATTGGCCATAATCTTAAACAATTCGGCATTGGAAATTAAATAACGATTTTCTAAACTCAATTCTGACAATTGAGAGCTTACTAAGTTGTTTTCTCTGGAGTTGATAAGGAAAATCGAACTTTCTCCAAACGAAAACAGGCGTTCTTCTGAGCTTAACATGGTGCTGTAATCTTTTACTAAATCGGCAATTAATTTTTGTTGTCTTTCTAGTGAGTTGATTTCGGTTTGTTGGGCATTGATTTTGTTTTTGAGTTGCACACGTTCTAAATCTAGTGCATATTGGGTGTCTTGAATTTTGAATTTTGCCAATTGCAATCCGCCGCGTTCTTTTCTTAAAAAAATAGGAAAACTAAAATTGACTCCAACTTTGTAGTTGTTAAAATTGGTATCATTCCAATAGTTGGGTTCGGACAAATAGTGATAGCCCACATCTATTTTGGGTAGCAAACTATTGGCTTTTAGTTTGCGTTCTACCTCTAAAATTCCAATTTTACTTTGTAGCGAATTTATTTTTGGATGGTTTTCTATTGAAATAGATTCTAGCAAAAGTTCGTTTGTTTTTAAGGTTTCTTTGATGGTGTTTTCTAGTTTTTCTTCGGGAATAATGGTGTCTTGTAACTCGAGTGGTACATTATTTTCTAGCCATAAAAAATTGGATAATTCTAGTTTGGCTTTTGCCAATTTTAACTGCGAATCTTCTAAATTTAGTTTTCTGTTTCTTACAATAATTCCTGCCTCAACACTATCTATGGCTGGTTTATCGCCGTTTTTTATCAAACTTGAAACGCCTTCAAATCGAATTTGTGCATTTTTTAAATAGGTAGCATAGAGTTGTACTTCGCTATAGTTTCGTTTCCAATTAAAATAGGCAACCGAGGCGTTGTATAACACTTCTATAGCTTGCAATTTTCTCTCGGCTTGACTGAGTTGTATTTGAATTTTGGCTTTTCGCAAATCGGCCATTCGTTGGTTTATGAATAATCCTTGACCTAGCGGAATGTTGATGCCCAATGACGTTAATCCTTGATTTGGAAGGGTGTTTTGTGGGTTTAAAAACACTCCTTCGCTGTTGTCAAAACCTGCTTTTACTTCGATACCATACCAAGTAGGGATTTTGAAACTGCTGTTTAATAGTGAAAAATATTCTTTGTCTTTGAATTGTTTTTTGTCAAAATCTACTTCTATTTTTGGGTCAAAACCTCCTCGTGCCATCATTAAATTGGCTTGAGCACTGTTTACCTCAAGATTGGCACTTTTTACCATGGGATGGTATTTTTTTACATAGCCCAAATACTCATTGTAAGTGAGTTCTTGCAGGTTTTTGTTTTGTGCAGCAACCCATGTAGTGAATAGTAAAAATAATAGTGTTTTGAAATTCATTTTTTAGTGACCTTTAGATTGTATTTTAACCCTGATTGAAGCGGCATCCTTTTTTTGTTAAAAAAAAGATAGAGCGAAAAGCAGGAATAGGGTTTATAGAAAAGCGCAAGCCATTCGTTTCTAATAATATTACTTTTTTTCTTTTGTGGTTTCGCCTTTTGGTTGGTAATAATTTGGTGGAAATCCGTTTAATGTTCGCCATAATTCAAACCAAATAGGCACATTGTCTAATAAAGCTAATGTTTGCGCACCAGAACCAATACTGACTTGTTTTGGCCAAGCGTCTTCTTTTTCATCTGGAGCAATTAGTACTCTGAATTTTCCGTTGGGTGAAATGAAATTTTCAATGGCTACAATTTTTCCGCCAAAGGTTCCATAACTCATGTTGGGCCATCCTGAAAATACTATTGTAGGCCAACCGTCAAACCAGATTCTTACTTTTTCGCCTTTGTGAATTAATGGTAAATCGGTGGGAGAGACATAAGTTTCTACTGCAATATCGTATTTTGAAGGCATGATGCTAACAATTTGCGTTCCTTCTTTGATGGTTTCACCAATTCCCGATTGAATGGCGCGGTTTACATAACCGTCTTGTGGGGCTTTTATGTAGTACATTCCGTTTCGGATTTGATAATTTACATATTGATTTTGTAATTTATTGACTTGTGCCTCTGTATCATATTGGCTACTTAAAGCAGTGAATTGGTCGCTTTGAGCTTTAGATGATTTTTCTGCATATTCGGCACTGATTCTATTTACTTCAACTTTGGCATTTATTAATTCGTTTTTACTGGCTAGAAGTTTGTTTTCTTGGGTGATTATTTTGGCTTCTACTTCTTGCAATTTTAGTCTTTTTTCTTCTACATCGGTTAAGGGTTTTAATCCTTCTTTGTTTAAAGTTACGGAACGATTGAATTGGGTATTGGCTATTTTTATTTGTGTTTTTACGGCTTCTAAATCCATACTATCGCTTTTTACTTTTAGAATGGATTGACGGATTTTATTTTGTGCTTGTTGCAATTTTAAAACGCGTTCGTTTTCAATAGCCTTGATTTGTGCAGAAAGTGAAGTTACTTTTCCGCCATAAGATTGTTCTGCCATTTTTTTAGCATCTACTTGGCTTTTAGTGTTTTTTACTAAATTGGGGTCGAAGTAATCTTCTTTGATTTCTGAAATGAATAAAATGGTGTCTCCTTTTTTTACAAAATCGCCTTCTTGAACATACCATTTTTCTATTCTACCGGCAATTGCCGACTGGATAGTTTGTGGTCTTTGGTTGGGTTTTAAGGTAGTAACGGCACCAGAACCAGAGATGTTTTGTGTCCAGGGAAGAAATAAAATGATAACTCCAATTAAGGAAACGTAGATAATTATTTTGTTTAATATTTTGTAATGCGGTCTATTGGCAAGACTTTTTACAGTACTGTATTGGTCTATATTTTCGGTTATCGGATTTTTTTTAGAAATATTTAGCATGGCAATTATTGTTTTGTGTCAGCAATTATTTTTCCTTCTTTCATTTTGATTTTTCTATCGCATTTTTGTTTCCAATAGTCATTTTTTGAGGAAACAATTACCGTCCATTTGTTTTTGGAATCTGTAATAAAATCGATGATTTCTTTGGTGGCTTCTTCATCCATTTTGTCTAAAGGATCTTCGTAAAATAAAATTTTTGGTTTATTTACTATGCTTCTCGCCAACAGAATTTTCTGCGCATTGGAAGACGATAGTTGTCTTCCGTCTGGAAAAATATTGGTTTCTAGTCCGTTGGGTAAAGTTTTGATAAAGGAGCCTAATTTCACACTTTCAATTGCCCATTTTATGTCTTCATGAGAAATTAAAGGGTTGTTGAACGTAATATTTTCTAGAATAGTTCCTTCAAAAGGTGTTTCGCCTTGGGCAATGGTTCCAATTTGTGAACGATATTGTGATAAATCAATTTTGCGATAGGTATCGTCATTAATAAAGAAAGAACCCGAAGTTGGTTGAATGGCACCCGATAGAATTCGGATAAGTGTAGTTTTACCTGAACCATTATTGCCTTCAAGATAGATTTTTTCTGTTGGTTCTATTTTTAAATTTATTTTATCTAAAACATCATCGGTAGAATCTGGAAACTTGAATCTGAGATTTTCTGCCTCTAAGGTTATATTAGTAAAACAATAATCTTGATTTTTTGTTTGCGCTTCTTCGATGTTTAAATCTACAATTTGACCAATTTTTTCAACAGAAGTTAATACATCATAAAGACTTTCTAAACCAACAATTAATTTTTCTACAGAATTCAATACTAATAAAATTATAATTTCTGCAGCAACGAATTGTCCGATATTCATCTTTTGATTTAAAACTAAATAACCACCGATAAACAACAAACTAGCGGTAATAATTACTTTAAAAACAATTAGTTGTGAAAATTGTCTTTTGATTATCTTGAAATGTTTTTCTCGATAATTTAAATATTCATCTACTAAAATATTGTTTTTATTTAAAGCAAAATCAAAGTTGTCTTGTTTTCTAAAACTAAAGTTGTTTCTAGCAATTTCTTGAAGCCAACTTGCCACTTTATATTTGTATTTTGATTCTTTCATACTTGAAGAAAGTCCTGGATTGTATGAAAATTTAAAAATGGAATAAAGTAGTACTATCAATAAAATTCCGAAGAAAATAAAGAAGGGATGGTATAAGGATAACAAAATGATGCCAAATAAAATTTGTAGAAGCGCAGTAGAAAAATCAATCAATAATTTTGAAGTTCCTTTTTGGATGGAGATAGTATCAAAAAAGCGATTGGCTAATTCTGGCGGATATTGGTTATAGAGTTCTTCAAATTTAATTTTAGGCAAACGATAACTGAATTCAAATGAGGAACGTACAAATATTTTTTGTTGTAAGTTTTCTGTAATTCTTAGTTGCATTAATGATAAAATTCCAACTAAAGCTACTCCAATTACAACAATTACAACAAGAACTATCCATGAAATACTTACTTGTCCTGCTTGAATTAAATTGATGATGGCTTGAATTCCAAGTGGTAAAGAAAGACTCACCAATCCGGCAAAAATGGCATAGAAAACAATTTGTGATATATCTTTTTTGTCTAATTTTAATAGACTAAAATAACGTTGTAAAGGTGATTGAGTCATGACTATTTTAAAGTATTTTCAATTAAATTGATGTAAAAATCGGTTGGTGAAACAGATGTATTGCAATTGGTAATTGTTTTTAAATGATTTTTTAAAAAATGTTGATGCAGCGCGCCTTCTACAATTGATGATGCTAAACTTTTAGCAAAACTATAATTAGGATTGACTTCTGTTATCATTTCAATTATTCTATTAATTACTCTTTTATAAACAAGAAAAAACCCTTCTTTATTTTCTTCATCTACTTCTTTGGTAAGTAATGTTTTAGTAAATTCTTGAATGATTATTTTGTTTAAAATAGACTCGTTAATGTGTAACGTTGTTGAATCATCTTCTACTTTTTCAGTTACAATAGTGATTCCTTTTTTAAGTCGTTCCATTGGATTGGAAACATTGGTTGTGGCGAAAGCTAGTTTATATTCTATCCAACCCCAATACCAAGACGAAAGGTACAACATTAATTTGTGTTTGCTTTCAAAATAACGATAAATAGAGCTTTCGTTAGAGTTTATTTTTTCGCCTAATTTTTTGAATGTAAAGTTTTCAAAACCAATTTCATCTATTAATAAAATACTTTGTTCGATAATTTTTTTACCTAAATCAGATGTTTCAGGGTTTTTTACATACAATTTATCGTTTACAGAAATGATGATATTTGAAAGAATATTTTGCATGATATTATTTTTGTTTAGATGTATTTGGTACCGTTTTCATCTGAATTACATCTACTAAAAAGGCAAATGCCATAGAAAAATAGATGTAACCTTTTGGTATTTCGAAGTGGAAACCCTCGGCAATAAGTGAAACGCCAATCATCATTAGAAAGCAAAGGGCTAAAACTTTAAACGATGGATGTTTAGCAATAAATTCGCTTATTGGTTTTGAAGCAAGCAACATAATGATTACAGTAACAATTACTGCGGTATACATTACCCAAAGCTCATTGACCATGCCAACCGCAGTGATTATTGAATCTACAGAAAACACTAAATCTAATAGTATTACTTCGCCCAATAGTTTGCTAAAACTCCCTTTTTTTGGTAGTTCGGCTTGATGAGAATTAGCGATTTCTGTTTTATGGTATATCTCTTTAGTACTTTTATAAATTAAAAATAATCCTCCCAAAATTAGAATAATTCCTTTTCCTGTAAAGTCAACTTCAAAAAGTGAAAATAATGTTTTGTCTAATTTTAATATCCACGAAATAAAGGCTAAAAGAACTAATCGCATTACCATTGCCAAGCCAATTCCCCAAAAGCGAAGTTTGTTTCTTTGATTTTCTGGTAGTTTATCGGCAAGAATAGAAATGAAAATAATGTTGTCTATTCCTAGTATTACTTCAAGAGCAATTAATGAAATTAAGGGTATTAAAGCATCTATCATATAGTTGAATTTTAGAAATTAATTTTAAATCCGAAGTTTAGGTTTTTCATATCTTGCAATTCGGGTTTGATGTTATTGTCTTTTAAATCAAGATATTTTAAATGATCTAAAGTTTCTAATTTTGGAATTTCTTTAAATTTATTATTGTTCAAATACAATGATTCTAAATTTTTAAATCGTAAAACTTCACTAGGCAAAACGGATAAATTATCATTTTCAAGATGTAACGCTTTTAACTTAGGTAGTTTAGATAAAATGGATAACGTTTTAGGAAGATTCATATTGACTTCATCATTCAAATAGATTTCTTCTAAATTGGTTAAATTAGAAAATTCTTCGGGGATGTTGGTAAAGTCATTGTTACTTATATCAATTGTTTTTAATGATTTAATAGTTGATATGGCTGATGGAATTTCTTTTAAATGGTCGTTTTTTAAACTTAAATATTCTAAGTTAATGAATTTTGACCAATTTTCATTAGAAATAGTAATATCTTGATTGCTAAGATTTAATCTAAATACTTTTTCTGGCTCTTTTAATGCTTCAGATATAGAAGTAAACTCTTTTGCTTTATCGTTATTTTGAGAAAAAACTGCAAATGAACAGAGTAATAAAATAGTGGTTAGTAGATTAATTTTTTTCATATATGTAAAATTTGATTTGTTAGCGGTCATATATGGTATCGCCTTTTTATTTATAGGTGTTTGCTTGCGCAAACTTGTTGTT
>JFJP01040059.1_pt1 | contig 11983 bp, 11 predicted proteins | sample 431651 | NCBI WGS metagenome assembly JFJP01 (sample SAMN02602958, study PRJNA72255) | Microbial mat metagenome, whole genome shotgun sequencing project. | biome: fresh water; feature: sink hole; material: water; isolation source: purple microbial (photo- and chemosynthetic) mats found in... | reverse complement strand
AAAAAAGAATCAGGTTGGATAGAAAAGCAATCTGCAAAACTATCAACTGATAAAAAGGAGATTTCAATAAAAACCACTCAGATTATTGAAGGTGATGCTAATGAATCCTATGAGATCTATTCCCTTTCTGAAAGTTATCAGGTAATGACACTAAAGCGTTACAATGTAGAGGCAAATGATCATCCTTATATAAGTGTATTCAAAAGGAAGAAATGACTGCCGGATCTTCATTATAATGACTTTCGAAATCATACTTTCCTCAAAATTTTTCCTGAGGCGTCACCGTTCATTTACAAATGGCGAAATAAAAAAATGCCCCTGACTTTTGCAGTCAGGGGCAGCCATGAAAAGAATGGAAAAATTGCTTTTGGACAGTAAAAAGCTTCTTTCTAAAGTTTTACAACTTTATATACGTTTATCAGTTTACCCTTTGTGAGTCTTATATAATAAATGCCGGCAGGGTAATTCTGTAAATTTATCTGTTTTTCTACTACAGTTGGTTCAATAACATCCTTCTTCATGAGCTTCCCATAGGAATCAAGCACAGTAAGATGTATCTTGCTGTCAACAGCTTCTTCAAACTGGATGTTTACAATGTCACTTGAAGGATTAGGGAATACCTTTACATTCACCAGAACAGCCAGATTCTCTTCAACAGCTGTTACTATCAGCTGCTGCTGAAACCCATGAGTTATAATAAGATCACCATTCTGAAAGGTCGGAATGATTGTTTCTCCAAGAGTCCAGCTGATAGAAAATGCACTTGCCCCCGATCCGGCAGTATCATACCCTCCTGCACTTGCAATAACATCCTGCTTGCCCTGCCCATTTGCAGAGATTAAAAGAAAGACTGAAAACAAAGTCAAAACAATATGCTTCATCGCAGAAATATTATTACATAATTAGCCTATAACACTTGTAAAAATATACTAATTCAATTCAAAATGCAACAATTATGTTCCCATTTTCATAAGAGTATAAAAAAAATGGATGAAATGCAAATGTATGGTGATAAACTGACTTAACTGAAATCTTACGTGCTTACAGATCACAATTTCTGCTAATTTTGTTTAACATATTACCTGATAGTATACTTTGGATAAAAAATCAGGTATCCAGATTAACATTTTCATTAACCGGGATAGAATTGAATAGATATTCTCTTATCGCATTATCTCTCTTGGGAGGAACTCTTTCAGGGTTAGCATGGACAGGCTGGTGTTCAGGACTCATTCTCCTTGTTTCTATTGTTCCATTTTTGATTATAGAGCAATACCTTTATGAGAGACCTGATAGATATAGTACAAATGCCTTTTTTAATTACATCCTTCCTGGCTTTTTTTTATTCAGTATTATAACCCTCGGATGGATGAAAGTGGCCAGCGTGCTTGGCGCCCTGTTTATCATTACCGGGTTATCATTTTTAATGGCATTTACTATGTGGCTGGCCCATGTGGTCAGGATGCGTGCAGGTAACACGGCCGGAATTATTTCACTGGTAACCTTCTGGCTCGGATATGAATTTATCAGCCTCAATACTATTTTTATCTCACCATGGGTAAATCTGGGTAACGGTCTCGCAAAAGACATAATGTTCATTCAATGGTACGAATATACGGGCACAGCAGGCGGATCGTTGTGGATACTTCTTTCAAACATTTTTCTTTCACTTCTTCTGGTAAATATTTTTTATGGGAAAAGGAACATCTTATTTTCAGTATTAACCTGGCTGTCAATTGTTTTAATACCATCAGCTATCTCCATAACAAAATATTTTACAATAAATCATGCTGAAACATTAGCCAGCGAAGTTGTTATTATTCAGCCTAATGTTGATCCTTACACCGAGAAGTTCATCATTCCATTTGAGGAACAGCTGCAAAGAGTAATGGAGCTGGCTGAAAGGGAGATCTCTGAAAGTACTTCTTGGATTGTAACGCCTGAAACCACTGTGGATGATCCTGTCAATCTGGATGATCTGAATAATAACAAATATGTAGCAATGATAAAAAATCTGACACTGAGATACCCGGGTGCATCAGTCGTTGCCGGATTTGTCAGTTATAAGTTATATCCTTCATCAGACAGACCTCCTACTGTAAGTGCCAGGAAGACAGATGATTCAGACCTCTATTATGACCATTTCAATTCGGCTTTTGATATCGATTCAGGCAGAACTATTGAAGTTTATCATAAGTCGAAACTTGTACCGGGCATCGAAATGCAGTTTTCAACAGGCCCAGGAAGAATACTGGCAAAAATACTGCCCTATCTTGGCGGAACGAAATGGGGTTATGGTATTCAGAAAGACCGGAGCTGCTTTGAGCACCATATCCTGAAATACAAGATAGCACCAATAATCTGTTATGAATCGGTATTTGGAAGTTATATAACTGGTTATGTGAGGAATGGTGCCAGGGCACTTTTCATTATTACCAACGATGGCTGGTGGAAAGGGACAAACGGGTACAGGCAACATCTCTCATATGCTTCTGTCAGGGCAATTGAAACAAGGCGTCCGGTTGTAAGAGCGGCTAATACCGGAGTTTCCTGCATAATTGACATCAAAGGCAAGCGCACAGAGTCAACCAAATGGTGGAGCCAGACTGTTCTGAAAAGCAAAATATTCCCGGAAACCAGGGAAACTTTCTATGTTAAATACGGAGACTACCTGTTGCGCATAGCATCGGTTATCAGTGTTTTTATAATCATAATCATCTTTATTGCAATCCCTGTTAGAAAAAAACAAGGTGATAAGGGCAAGTAGTGCAACCCAATAATTATTTTTTTGTCTTTATGCAAAGGTAAGCTTATCTGGTGGACCATTTAAATGTTTATATACATGCTCCCTTAATAGAGGAATGCAGAAAGGGCAAAAGCAAAGCCCAGTTCATGCTGTATAACCAATATTCAAAAGCTATGTATAACCTGGCATACAGAATATTGAATAACCGGGAAGATGCTGAGGATCTGCTTCAGGAGGTTTTTGTTGAATGCTTCAGAAATATTGAATCATTCCGGTTTGAATCAACATTCGGCGCCTGGCTCAAGAAAATACTTATCAATAAATGTATAAATCATATCAGGAAAAAGAAAATCGAACTGATACTTACTGATACCCTGCCAGCGGTTATGGAGGAAGAAGAGGCGGAGACTATATACGATACCTCCAAAATCTTCAAATGTATTGAATTATTGCCCGATGGTTACAGGATAATATTAACCCTCTATCTTCTTGAAGGTTATGATCATTCTGAAATTTCACAAATACTTGGCATTTCAGAATCGACTTCAAAGTCGCAGTATTCAAGAGCAAAAGGAAAACTAAGGAACATGATCTCAAAACAATAGCGTTATGGATAAACTGGAAGAATATATAAGGAAGAACCGGGAAGACCTGGACAGGCATAAACCCGCACCAGTTATTTGGAAAAGAGTCACAAGGGAATTGGGAGAAAAGAGGGTCTCTCCTGGCAGATGGATCTCTGTTGCAGCGATGATAACAATAATTATTGGTATCTCTGTTATCCTGCTCAAACCAGGAAACAACCGGTTGTTTTCGGATAATGCTGAAAAATATGAAACTGATTTAGCAATATCAAACCCAAATCTTAAAGAGACTGAAGTTTACTATACCAACATGGTAAACAACCTTTATCGTGAAGCATCACCCCTGCTGACAGCAAATCCTGAACTGGAAAAAGAGCTTAATACAGATATCACACAAATTGACAGTATCTGTTTTGAGATCAGGAAAGATCTCAAAGATAACATAGCCAACCAGGAAGTAATCGAAGCCCTGATACAAAATTACAGGAAAAAGATCGAGCTTCTTGAGGAGATGCTTAATCTCTTAAATGATGCTAACAACGAGTCAGAAAAAAACAGAAGCCATGAACTATAAAACGATACTGATAACATCTCTTATTTCGCTAATTAGTTGTATTTTAAATGCACAGGGCGATTCGGAGATAAGAAGCTACATGAAGAGCGTGGCAGTCAATAAAGAGACAGCCCTGGAGGTTGTGAATAAATATGGCACTATCCATGTTACTTCATGGAAAAAAGACTCTGCCAATATAAGGGCTGAAGTAATCGTATTTGCTTCAAACAATTTGAAAATAAATAAGTTGTTCAGCGGGATAAGTGTGAGCATCAATGAATCAAATTATATTGTCAGGGCACATACCAGCTTTGATCAAAACATTAATATGCTATTCGAAAGTTTTAAAGGTATGACAAACAAAATGATCTCATACGAGTCACGTGTAGAGATCAATTATTACATCAGTATACCAGAATATATGAACCTTAAAATAGAAAATAAATATGGAGATGTATATATGGAGAACACTACAGGAACTCTTTCTGTTTCTGTTTCTAACGGATCATTCAGAGCTAATACAATAAGTAAAGGATCATCCTTAACATTAACGTTCTGCGATGCAACAATCAATTCTCTGGAATCTGGCAGGATAGATGCATCGTTCTCAGAAATATCCATTGGCGACGCAGATGATATCTCCATAAACTCAATCTCTTCGAGATATGATATAAGAAGAGCTGGTTCAGTGAGATTTGAGTCGCGCAGGGACAAGATCTTTGTTGGAAAGATTAATTCAATCCACGGTAATTCTTATTTCTCCGATTACAATATAAGTAACCTTACAAACGTGATGAACCTGACAACGAGATATGGAAACGTTAATGCAGATCTCATAGAGGACGGATTTGAAGAAATAATCCTTAATTCGAACTATTCCGATATCTCACTTGACTTTGACGAAAACGCATCGTACAATCTGGATATCAGGCATATAAATACCTTTCTTGTATTGCCAGGGAACAATATTGAAACAGAAAAGAAAGCCCTTAACGAAGAAAAAAAAGAGTATATGACATACGGAACAGTTGGTAAAAAACCGGGTATTGCGAAAGTTAAGATAGATGCCACAAGGGGCAATGTTTACCTTAAATAGTCTTTCCCCGGATGCAACTATGATGTTTTTCCTCTGTCTTTATTCAAAAAAATACAAATAATCATTACAGGTAACATGAAAAGAATTGTAATCATCATCCTGCTTACCGGCATTCTTTGTCCATCAATTGTTTTGGGTCAGAGAGCAACTAAACAGATAGGCCTGAGAACCGGCTACAGGGGAGGACTTTTTTATCAGGTCACAAGTGAAGCAGGTACTGCAGAAATAGGCTATAATGCGATGCTTGGCTTCAATAATAACGGGATCCAGTTAACAGGATTAAAAATTATTTACGAAACAACATTAAACGAAATTTCACCTGATCTGTATTTTGCCTGGGGCTATGGGGGCCATGCAGGTTTTATATATACCGACCGTATTGGATTCATGGGTGAGAATTATAATTTTCCCCATGAACGTTTCTGTCCACTGGCCGGCGTTGACGGCTGGTTGTCGGCAGAATACCGGTTCCGCGATATACCACTGAACATCAGTCTTAATATTAAACCATACGTAGAGCTGACGATTCCATCGTTTGTTAAGGTAATGCCTGGTGATCTGGGTATTTCAATCTCATATATATTTTAACTATTTTTTAAAGAATATACTAAAATGAAAAAATCTATCATTCTGACTGTGTTGATGATCTCCTTCTTTTCAGCACTATTTTCACAGGATCCTGAATTTGAGTATTACAAAAACAAAGAGATAAAGACTATTCTGGGCCGCAACAGGGAAGGGGGAGCATATGGGGCCTTCACCACAGGATATTCAGTAATAGACAATAAGCACGCTGTGATGTTCGGAGGAAGGTTTGAATGGATAACCTGCCATTCTCTGGGCCTGGGTTTCGGGGCAACAGGCTTTATAAATGAATTTCATTATGAACCATTAATCGACAGGGAAGTATTTCTTGCCGGAGGGTATGGAGGTCTTTACATTGAACCAATCCTCTTTCCACGGTTTCCCGTGCACCTGTCCTTTCCGGTATTATTTGGAGCCGGCGGCGTATCGTATGTATCAAAAGAATCAGACTACAACGATAACCTTATTGAAGACTCTGAAGCATTTCTGCTTGTTGAACCAGGAGCCGAGCTTGAGCTCAATCTTACCAGGTTCTTCCGCTTGGCTATTGGAGCAACCTACAGATTACCAACAGCTTTCGATGTTGGACTAACCGGTTCACCAACTGCAAGTGCTGAAGCAATTAAAGGGATGAGCTATATGGTAACATTTAAATTCGGAAGATTTTAAGAATATCCCTGTTTGATTCAGTATTCATTGCCTGCCCCACTGTTTGTGAGGCAGGTATGAAAAGATCATTTATGACTCAGATACTATTCCGGATTTGCTGCATTAAATAATGCGACACCCTCATCAAGCCATTTTTTATATTCTTCAATATTAAGATTTGTTGGCATGGGCTTGTTCAGGGGCTTACCTTCGTGATCGGTAATTACATAAAGAGGCAAAGCATTTGTTTTAAACCTGCTTATCTCAATATCTTCATTTACTTTTCCAATAGTTTTTTTCTGTTTACCATCTATTGACGAAACTATCCACTCACTTTCATCCAGCTGAGTTCTGTCGTCAACATACAGGGCAATAATTACAAAATTATCCCTCAGTCTTCTCAGTACTTCAGGATCTGACCATACCTTAGCTTCCATAACTTTACAGTTCGCACAGGAATGCCCCTTGAAGTCGATCAAGACCGGTTTTCCCAGCTCTTTTGCACAGGCAAGTCCCTGTTTATAATTAAAATAGCCTTTAAGACCGAGAGGCATATCAAAGATATCATTATGCTTTGGTTCAGAACAGAGAGTACTCGTCTTTGCTTTGGGATCAGCAAAACCAGTATAAGAACTACTCTCAAGTATCATCTTCTGAATATTAAACTCAGTAGTAGACTGCGATGGGAGGAATGATGCAAGGCCTTTCAGCGGGGAGCCAAAAAGACCTGGTACCAGGTAAATTACAAAAGAGAACACAGCAATTATGAGGAATAATCTGAATGTGCCAATATAAGGCAAATCGCTGTCGTGAGAAAATTTTATCTTCCCTGCGAGATAGAGACCCAGCAGGGAGAAAAGAACGATCCATATTGCAATAAAAAGATCTCTCGACAATAGTCCAATGGCAAAATAGTTATCAAAATTCAATAGAAATTTCATGCTGAAAGCTACCATTATGAATCCCAGAACAACTTTTATGGAGTTAAGCCACCCACCCGATTTTGGTATACGGTTCATTACTGAAGGGAAAAGTGCAAATATTGTAAACGGCAGTGCAAAGGCAGCACCAAACCCTATCATTCCTATAGTTGGTCGCAGTACATCACCACTGGCCGCTTCAACCAGAAGGGCGCCAACAATCGGGCCGGTACATGAAAATGAAACAATAACAGTTGTTAACCCCATAAAAAATGCTGCCATAATACCCCCTTTATCAACCTTTGAGTCAGCTGTGCTGGCCCACTTGTTTGGCAGTACAATTTCGAATGCTCCGAAAAAAGAGGTTGCAAATATCACGAACAGGGCAAAGAAAAGAAGGTTAGGTATCCAATGAGTGCTCAGGGTATTAGCGAACCCTGCCCCGGCACTGGTCAGTGATACAACGATTCCCAGTGATGAATAAATAAGCACAATTGAGGCTCCAAAGATAAGTGCCTTTAAGACAGCTTTGCTTCTGTTTTCAGCCCCCTGTGAAAAAAATGCCACCGTCATAGGGATCATTGGAAAGACGCAGGGAGTAAGAACACCGGCGAATCCGGCAAGAAGTGAGATAAGAAAAAACTTCAGCAAACCACTCTTTGAAACAGGAGCTAATGGTTGATTCTCATCAGAATTATCTGCAACAACTACCTTGTCTTCAGAACTACCGGCAATAGAAATTGAAAATTCCACATCTTTTGGAGGGGAACATGTAGCATTATTACAGGCCATAAAATTTAAAACGCCAGTCACAATGAAAGATGACTCTACAGCAGAAATTTTCTGCCTGAATTCAGCGGAGGTGCTGAATGTCTTGATCTTGAAGCCAAAAGCCTCATCAAAAAGTTCAACGGGTTCCGTAACTTCATAAGGCTTTCCGGTAAGAATAAACCCGGGAACAGTATCGAAGCTTATTGAAGTAGGAATAGGACCTCCTTCCGGTATATCCATGGCATAAATGTGGGAATGCTCATCAATAGTAGCAGTGAATACCAACTCATACTGCTTATCTGCCGTCTTTTCAAAACCAAAATCCCAGGAAACAGGATCATATATCTGAGATGATGCCGATACTGCAATAAAAATCAGGGCAATAAATACTATAAGCTTTCTAAACATATCTTTTAGTTTTAATCAGCTACAAAAATAATAAATGTTGTGATACAAGATTAACTCCTGAAAAGGCAGCTAAGAGTTTAACAAAATGTACTAAGCCAGGTCAATTTCATTGTCATCCCGGTCATAAAAATGATACTCGAGCATGTGATATGAAGTGACAGCCTGTATTTTAAGGCCTATTTTGTATTTAAAGTTCCATTTTCTGAAAATCGGAAACAATCCTTTTTGCAGATAAGCAGCAACAAAAGGATGAACATTAAGTATAAGTTTGCGTGTTTTTATCTTATCAACAATGAATGAGAGCGCCTGCTCCAGTTCATCAGTAAAAAGAATTGTCGGTTTTGTTTCACCAGTTCCATGACAGGAAGGACATTTCTCGTCAGTTATTATGCTCATCTCCGGTCGGACCCTCTGCCTGGTTATCTGCATCAGCCCAAATTTCGTAAGAGGAAGGATATTGTGTTTGGTCCGGTCATTGGCCATCACATCCTTCATTTTATCAAAGAGTTGCTGCTTGTTCTCAGAAGACTGCATGTCGATAAAATCGACAACTATAATACCTCCCATATCTCTGAGTCTCAACTGCCTGGCTATTTCAGTAGCCGCTTCCATATTAACCTCAAGGGCATTTGATTCCTGGTCATTCCCTGACCTGGATCTGTTTCCGCTGTTGACATCAATTACATGAAGAGCTTCGGTATGTTCAATAATCAGATAGGCGCCATGTTTGTAAGAGACTGTTTTTCCAAAGAGCGCTTTAATCTGTTTATTGATACCAAAATGGTCAAAAATCGGAAGGGTGCTTTTATAATACTTGACTATTTTTTCCTTCTCAGGAGCAATCTCCCTGATATACAATCGTATATCCTCTGCCAATGTGGCATCATTAATATGTATGCTGTTAAAGGTAACATTCAGCATATCCCGGAGTATGGTCGAGGTCCTGTTCATCTCCCCAATAAAGAGGCGAGGTGTCTTTGTTTCTTTTCTCAGGGTTTCAAAAGCCGACTCCCATTTTTTTACCAGTTCCCTTAGCTCAGCATCAAGCACAGCCACTTTCTTTCCTTCAGCCACAGTCCTGACTATAACACCGTAATTCTTCGGTTTTATACTCTGCAACAGAGTTTTAAGACGGTTCTTTTCCTCTATACTTTCTATTTTTGACGAGATAGACACCTTATCGGAATAAGGCATCAATACCAGGTTTCTGCCTGCAAGAGATATCTCAGAGGCAAGCCTGGGTCCTTTTGTTGATATGGGTTCTTTGGTTATCTGTACAATTACAGTCTGGCCCGATGTAAGCACATCAGTAATCTTGCCATCTTTATCGATTTCAGGTTCAGGCTTTATCTTATGAAGAGGAAGCACTTTCCCCTGCTTCTGTATTGCTGTATTATAGTATTTATGCTGAGTTCGGAAATGTGCTCCGAGATCAAGATAATGCAGAAACGCATCACGTTCATAACCTACATTTATAAATGCAGCATTTAATCCGGGCATGATCTTTTTTACCTTTCCAAGGTAAATATCCCCGACAGAAAATTTAATATTTCGTTTTTCCTTGTTTAACTCAATTAACTGCTTGTCTTCCAACAACGCTAAAGAAACTTCGGAATCACCAACATCAATGATTAAATCCTTGTTTACCACTTCACTATATTAATCTGAGTTAATTGTTATCAGCAACTTCCGACATCCTTATATAATAAACCTAAAGACCATCAGATCTTTAGGTTTAATATATTCATTTCATGACCACTTGCTGATCTGCTACTATTTCTTCTTATGTCTGTTCTTCCGCAAACGCTTTTTGCGTTTGTGAGTGGCCATTTTATGTCTTTTTCTTTTCTTTCCGCTTGGCATACCTTATTACTTCTTAGCGTGTGATTTAACTTTAGTTATGAAAGATTTAGCCGGCTTGAAAGCAGGTATGTTATGGGCTGGAATAATAATTGTTGTATTCTTAGAGATATTCCGTGCTGTTTTCTTAGCTCTTTTCTTAACGATGAAGCTTCCAAAACCCCTAAGATACACGTTATTACCTTTTACCATAGAATCTTTTACAGTTTCCATCAAGGCTTCAACAGTTTTCTGTACTGTTACCTTTTCAATACCAGTGCTTTTGGCAATTTCATTAACAATGTCTGCTTTAGTCATTTTTCGTGAAGTTTAAAAAATTCAACAAATTATTTTGAGTATGCGTTTTTTCAACTGTGCAAATATAAAAATATTATTTGTTTAAATTGAAACACTTACGGAATAATTTTTTTTTTAAGTTTTTATTAATGCCTTAATTACAATGAAATAGATTAATAAGAAATCAGAACGGGATTAGTTATGGGATATATTTATAATTACTATTCCTGCTTAAGCTCAAAGCAGGAAGTCATCTCCGGAAATTGCCTGCCTCAACAGCTGATTCAGATAAAAATATCTATTTAATATACTGACAACATGCACATTAATCACTTTTTCAAACCTAAGTTTGTACGCAGAGTAATTTTTCTTAACTTTACATTCCTGTATCTTTATTACTAATAAATATATAACTACATGTCAATCAATAAAGTTATACTTGTGGGTAATGTTGGGAAAGACCCTGTTATCAGGTATTTCGACAAAGGTGTTGCCAAAGCAACTTTCCCGCTTGCAACAAGCGAGACCTATACCAATCAGCAGGGTGAGACAATAACTTCAACCGAGTGGCACAATATTGTCCTGTGGAGAGCCCTGGCTGAAGTTGCCGAGAAAACTGTAAAAAAAGGTGCCCAGGTGTATATTGTAGGGAAGATCAAGACCAGGTCATATGTTGACAAGGATGGAATTAATAAGTATATAACTGAGATCCTGGCAGATACCTTACTTGTGCTGGAGAAAAAACAGACAACAGGAAGTTCATACACACAAGCAGCAACAGAACAAAATGATGTACCTGAAAAAGGATCATCAGCTTCGATAGTAAATGAACCAGGTACTTCCTATCAGCCCGAAAAAGAGAGTGGTAATAACGATGATACGGAGAACGGAACTTTCCAGGGGAATAAATCCAAACCAGCAGATAATGAGGATGACCTTCCTTTTTAATTCATCTCACTAATTAACAACTCAATTGGAACCGGAATATCCACTTTCATATTTAATACTTGTGCCTGATATTGCGTTAAATGCACCTGATACCGGGATAATCATCGGGATTATTATCCTTTTTATGCTGTTATTTGGATCAGCACTTATGTCAGGATCCGAAGTTGCATTCTTTTCATTCCGTCCTGAAGATATCGAAAAACTAAAATCCGACAAAAGCAAACAAACACAGGCTGCCATAAAAATGTACAATAATCCGGAGAAGCTGTTAAGTACTATTCTGGTTGCAAATAATACTATTAATATTTCCATCGTATTGCTTGCCGCCTATATTAGTTCCGAAGTATTCGATTTTAGCTCCGAACCTGTTGTGGGCTTTATTATTAACACTGTTGTCATTACATTTTTACTGCTGTTTTTTGGTGAGGTATTACCAAAGGTTTATGCTTCGAGAAATCACCTCAGCGTAGCTGTATTTATGGCCTCGCCTCTCTCATTCCTTGAAAAACTGTTTAAACCGATAACATCACTTCTGATTCTCTCCACAGCATTTATGAAAAAAAGAACCGGAACATACAGGTCGCATAT
>JFJP01031774.1_pt2 | contig 11983 bp, 5 predicted proteins | sample 431651 | NCBI WGS metagenome assembly JFJP01 (sample SAMN02602958, study PRJNA72255) | Microbial mat metagenome, whole genome shotgun sequencing project. | biome: fresh water; feature: sink hole; material: water; isolation source: purple microbial (photo- and chemosynthetic) mats found in... | reverse complement strand
GCTCGTGTTCAGGTTGCAAACACATTAAATTCACCACGTTAATCACCCGAATTTTTAATTCAGGAACGTGTTCCCGCAATAATTTCACTGCCGCCAAGGTTTCCAGCGTAGGAACATCGCCTGCACACGCCATCACCACATCAGGTTCGCTGCCTTTGTCGTTGCTTGCCCATTCCCAAATTCCAATCCCTTTATCACAATGCTTAATCGCTGCATCCATTTCTAGCCATTGCAATGCCATTTGTTTACCCGCCACGATAACGTTTATTTTATTGCGGCTGCGTAAACATCTGTCAGTCACTGCCAATAAAGTATTGGCATCAGGTGGCAGAAAAACCTGAATAATATCGGATTTTTTATTCACCACATGGTCAATAAACCCTGGGTCTTGATGGGAAAAACCATTGTGGTCTTGTCGCCAAACGTGCGAGGTTAATAAATAATTTAACGAGGCAATCGGTCTGCGCCAGACAATTTCTTTGCTGGTAGTTTTTAGCCACTTGGCGTGTTGATTAAACATCGAATCAATTATGTGGATAAAGGCTTCGTAACAGGAAAAAAAGCCATGCCGCCCTGTTAATAAATACCCTTCCAACCAGCCTTGACAAGTATGTTCACTTAAAATTTCCATCACCCGCCCTTCTGGACTTAAATGGTCATCTTCAGGAATGGTAGGATCCATCCATATTTTGTCCGTGGCTTCAAATAAAGCCCCCCAGCGATTAGACGCGGTTTCATCAGGACCTACGATACGAAAATTGCGTTCTGCTGCATTTTTCTGCATCACCTCGCATAAAAAGTTTCCCATCACTTTGGTGGCTTCGGCAGAGCTTACCCCAGGCGTTGCGACAGGCACGGCAAAATCTTGAAAACGTGGCAGCTTTAAATTTTTCAGCAAAATTCCACCATTGGTATGCGGATTTGCCCCCATCCGGCGTAAACCTTGTGGAGCTAAGGCTTGTAACTGTGGCAAAAGCGCACCGTTTTCATCAAATAATTCTTCGGCATGATAGCTTTTTAACCATGATTCTAAGAGCCGTAAATTATCAGGCGTAATGTCCGAAAAAGGCACTTGATGTGACCGCCAGAAGCCTTCGGTTTTTAAGCCATTCACTTCTTTAGGTCCTGTCCAACCTTTCGGGCTGCGCAAAATAATCAACGGCCAAATTGGACGGGTTAAGTCGTTATTTTCGCGGGCATTGGCTTGAATAGCTTTAATATCAGCAATACAACGCTCTAAAGTAACAGCCATTAATTGGTGCATCGTTTCAGGTTCTTCTCCTTCAACAAAATAAGGCTGATAGCCATACCCTAAAAATAAGTTTTCCAATTCTTGATGCGAAATGCGCGATAACACAGTGGGATTGGCAATTTTATAGCCATTCAAATGCAGAATTGGTAATACCGCACCATCGGTAACAGGATTTAAAAATTTATTAGAATGCCATGAGGCAGCGAGCGGGCCTGTTTCTGCTTCCCCATCACCCACCACACAACAGGCAATTAAATCAGGATTATCAAACACCGCACCATAGGCATGAGAGACCGCATAGCCCAATTCGCCGCCTTCATGGATTGAACCAGGGGTTTCTGGGGCAACATGACTGGGAATGCCCCCTGGAAAAGAAAATTGCTTAAACAGCTTTTGCATTCCCTCGGTATCTTGGGAAATATTGGGATAGTATTCGCTGTAAGTGCCTTCTAAATAAGTATTGGCAACTATACCAGGGCCGCCGTGTCCAGGGCCTGCGATATAAAGAACATTCAAATCTTGTTGTTTAATCAAGCGATTAAAATGCACATAAATAAAATTCAACCCTGGCGTTGTTCCCCAATGCCCTAACAGGCGCGGTTTAACGTGTTCCAATTTTAAAGGTTGTTTCAACAAAGGATTATCCAGCAAATAAATCTGCCCCACTGATAAATAATTTGCCGCTCGCCAATAGGCATTGATGTTGTGCAGCTCGTCCTCAGACAAACGTTTTTCTTCTTGAAAGGGCAGTAAATGTGTGTTGCTCATAAAAAAGTTCCTTTGGGGTTATAAAAAAGCTTAAAGCTGTAATGCCAATGCCTGTGTCGCAATGGCTTTTTGTTCATCGGCACGCAGTACCAAAATTTTTAACGCCTGTCCAACTGCTTGAATACCAAACAGTTCGCCTGTGCCGTAATTGTTTTTTGCCTCATCAATCACAACACCGAAGAAGGCTAGGTTTTGACAGACCCGCGTTCTGACTTCTGCATCGTGTTCACCAATTCCCCCTGTAAACACCAGTGCATCAACCGAGCCTAACACGGCAAAATAACTGCCAATGTATTTAGTAATTTGATAGCAAAACATGGTCAGGGCTAATTGGGCATTTTGATTTCCTTCTGCAATCATCGCGTGAATGGCTCTCATGTCATTTTCACCGCAAATGCCTTTCAAACCACTTTCGTAATAATAAAGTTGCTTGATTTCATCCGCAGACAAGCCACTTTGCTGCAATTGCCAAAAAATAGCCGGATCAATATCGCCGCACCGCGTTCCCATCATCAAGCCTGCCAACGGTGTCATTCCCATTGAGGTATCAACAGCACGCCCTTGTTCAATTGCACTGATGCTCGCGCCATTGCCTAAATGCAAGGTAATCAGATTTAATTTATCCGCAGGACGGCATAAAAAATGCGCGGCTTGCTGTAAACAATAGGCGTGTGATGTGCCATGAAACCCATAGCGGCGAATTTGCTGCTGCTCTTGTAATGCCAAAGGCAGGGGATAATGATAGGCATAATCGGGCAGTGTGTGATAAAACGCGGTATCAAATACCGCCACTTGCGGCAAATCAGGATAGGTTTTGGCAACCAATTCAATCGCCAATAAATTGGCAGGATTGTGGAGCGGCGCAAGCGCAGAAAGCGCGGCAATTTGTTCAATCACCACAGGACTAATCAACACCGCTTGCTGAAAAAGTGTGCCGCCATGCACGACCCGATGACCGATTAGAGCCAATTCAGTCAATTGCTGTTGCGCATTTAGCCAATCAAAAATCAACCACAACGCTTGGGTATGGTCAGTCACTTGGGTTGGTTGCTGTGATGAAAACACGCACGGTGTAGCAGAAAATTGCTCAAACTGAATAACCGCCAAGGATTCGCTGATTTTCTCAACTACTCCTTCGGCAAGTAAGGCTAAATCTGGCGTATATAAACTGAATTTAATCGAAGAACTGCCTGTATTAAAAATTAAAATAGACATGACGCATTACGGTTAGCAATAAAAATAGCCGCTAGCTTAATCAAATGATGTGACAAAGCGATGACACTTGGGTTGTTAGTCCGCTGGCTTGTCAATAAAACTAAGAATAGACACTATACAGCTTTTTTATAAGACATCAGTTAAGATGAGTTTTAAATTTTGTTTAAGGTGACTCATAAAGATGAATAAAATACAACTGCTCTATGTCGAAAATGTTATCACGCGCAAAACACTGTCCGTGCAGCAGTGCTTAACCTTTTTTATGCAAGTCGAAAATATTGGTTATAACAAACAAATTGAGGTACTTTGGGTAGATGAAGCAGGGGTTTGGCATAGCTTACCCGCTCAATATCATAGTATGGTAGGGCATAATCAGGAATATTGGTGCGCCTCAATTTGTTTTACTTTAACTCAAACCCAATCTTTACCTGGCAATATTCAATTTAGTTTACGTTATCGGGTCTTAGGTAACGAATATATGGATAATAATCACAAACACTTTTATTTTAGTGCCGCCGATTCAGGGGTTAAATTAACCCATCGGCAACCGATACAAAATCTTCATTTTCAAAGCAGTTTGCCCGAAAAACAACAAACGCTGACTATTTCTGCGGCGGTAGAAAAATCATTTCAGGCAATAGCGGTTGTGATTCATTGGACCACTGACCATTGGAAAACTATTCACAAAACCCCTTGCCAATTTAAAAAAAATTATTGGGACAATGCGTTAGCCAGTAATGCGCGTAATCCCAATCAATATGGCACGCAACTTTGGACGGCCACTCTTACTCACCCTGATTTAGCAAAACTTCAATATGTTCTCTGTTGCGAAAATCAAGCAAAAAAAACCCTTTGGGATAATAATTCAGGACATAATTATTGTTTTCAACAACCGCAACTGAAAGTTTTAATTTTAAATTTACATTGTTATCAAGAACAAAATCAGGATGCCAAATTTACCAAAATTGCCAATGTGATTGATGAATTGGAAATTGATATTATTTGTTTACAAGAAGCGGCAGAATATTGGCGCGATGGGCAAGGTGATTGGGAATCAAATGCGGCAAAAATTATTAATGACCGTTTATCGCATCCTTTTTATCTTTATTATGATTGGTCACACTTAGGGTTTGCTAAATACCGAGAAGGGGTGGCTATTTTAAGCCGCTATCCGTTGTCTGAACAAGAAGCCCGTTATGTCTCTGATAGCCATAATAAATACAATATTCATGCTAGAAAAGTCATTAAAGCACGGGTTGATATACCGCAACTTGGTTTTATTAATGTGTTTTCTGCCCATTTAAGCTGGGTAGAAGATGGGTTTAAAGAGCAGTTTCACCGCTTACGCGCTTGGGCAAATACCAGTCACGACCCTGCCATTAAAGCCACGCTGTTGTGTGGTGATTTTAATATTACCGCAGGCACAGCAGGTTATGGGATGATTGTTAACTCGCATGAATATGAAGACCAGTTTTTAGCGGTGAATAAACAAGGTGTGTTTGATAAAATATTTCGCGTCCATGATGCGCATTGGAAAGATTTATTAGCCGATGACTATCGAATTGACTATATTTTTATGAAAAAAAATAGTCAATTAAAAGCTACTTCGGCAAAAGTCATTTTTACAGAGCAAGAGTATGGACGAGTATCCGATCATTTTGGTTACTTAATCGAATTTGAATCTTTTTGAATTACATAATAACAAACGGTGTGGATATGGAACAAATAGCTGAACATTATGCCAAACCAATTCGCGGTGAATTAGGCCCTTCATTTGCCAGAGTCAATGATTTTAATGACAAATTCTTTTTGCGCTGGGGAAAAATAGAATTTGAAGTTTTCCAGGGTGAAAAGATTAATGTCAAAGTAATTCTAAAAGTTTATCGGAAACATAATATTTGTGAAACCTATATTATTGATACCGATGCTTATGATATTAAATGGAATCAGCATAAAAGACAAACCCGAGATTTTTATATTCACCCCTTTTCTAATGCGTTTGGAAAAATCAATTGTGTTAAATTTTCCTTTGTCATTCACAAAGAAGAAGGCTCTATTCCTTCTAAGAAAGAATATATCTACATGGATTGCAAATATTTACACAGTGATTCTGATCAACATCAATATCGAGACATTAATAGCCATCATGCCACGCTAAATTATTATCGCACTTATGAATTAAATTCGGCTGAATTACAAAGTGATGTGAATTGGATTAATCAACATTTTGAATCCTTAAATCTATTTCCTAAATTTACCAAAGGACAACCCCATCACCCTTATCATCCAAAAAACTATATTCATGAAATGATTGACAAGGTGATGGCAGCTAAAAAAGCCACGCCTGAACGCTTGTGTACCGTCAAAGTCAGTGTCGATTGTATTGATGATACCGATTTTGCCAATCATTTAATTTATGCCAGCCGACAAGGAGTCTGGGTGCAATGTATTGTTGATTGGCGCAAAATGACCTTGACCAATAGCGATAATTATGCGCGTTTAAAACGGGCAGGCGTTGAATTAATTGGCGTTGTTTGTACCCCTAAACATCAGTTAATTGAAGTTGACCCTGATATGCACACTAAATTTATTATCTTCAATGATGAAGATTGTATTTTAGGCTCGTTTAATATTACCTTTGATAGGTGGGGTTCAAACTGGGAATCGGGTATGACATTTCATTCCAAAGGGATTTGCCGATTATTGGATAATATTTTTCAAAGTCAACGCGGTGGGGTGATTCAAAAATACACGATTGATGCGCGTAGCCCGTTTAATTTACTGTATACCTTTGGCAGACACAGCATTAATCAAGGGGAAAAATATCTGCCACATCATGCTATTTTGGCTGAAATTAATCGGGCTACCCAATCAATTAAAATTTGTTTATTTTTAATTGGTGATTTATTAGGAAAATATAATGAAAGCGTGATTCAAGCTTTAATTAATGCTAAAAACAGAGGCGTTAATGTGCATATTTTATTTAACGGGCATTTAGCCAGACAAGGTAAAGTAGGCATTGAGCGGACAATGGAAGAAGAATTAAATCGTCCGCTTTTACCCGCTATTGCAGGATTAAAAATCGCAGGCATTAAAATAGGGTTGGTTTATGGCAAAGACGATCATCCTATTCCTTATTCACCGATTCATTCTAAATATTGCATTATTGATGAAATAACTGTAATAGATGGTAGTTTTAATTGGTATAACACCTCAGTTTTTTCCCATGATTTAATTGTGGTTGCGGCAAATCGGGAGATTGCCAAACCGTATTTATATGAATTTGAGCGCATCCAAGAATTATTTAGAATTTATTAATCTTAAAAAATAGCTTGCTGTGAAGGGTGGATAATCATGAAATTACTACCGTATTTTGTCATTTTGGTGAGTTTTTCAGTTCAGGCTGAGGTGGTTACCGATGGTTCGCTCGGCGCAGTTCAAAGTTTTTCAGGGCAATTTGAAATTGGACAACGCTTAGGTACAACAGTCGGAAATAATCTTTTCCATAGTTTTCAACAGTTTACTTTGCAAAAAGGTGAAAGTGCGACTTTTACCGGCGATGCTGTTTTACAAAATGTGATTAGCCGAGTCACGGGCGGAAATCCCTCATTAATCAATGGCTTACTGCGCTCAACTATCAGTCAAGCCAATTTTTATTTTATCAATCCCGCCGGTGTGGCGTTTGGCGCGAATGCGCAAGTTGACGTTCCCGCCGCCTTTCATGTTAGCACGGCGGATAATTTGAAATTCGCCGATGGCAAGTCGTTTGCCGCGTCGCTGGCGGCTTCCAGCGTATTGAGCGTGGCTGAACCGGCAAGTTTTGGATTTTTGGGCAAACAAGTTGCCGATATTCAAATTCAAGGTAGTCAGTTAAGTTTTAAAGAAGGCAGTCAAGCCAGTTTCAGTGCAGGGAATATTGTAATGGATGATGGGATTTTAAAAATTGCGGCTGGGGAAATGCAATTGTATGGGGTAGGGAATAAGCCTATTGATATTAGTTTTGCCAAGCCAACAACTGAAGTGTTGGCTGGAAACTTAAAACTTACTAATACACCGATTACAGTTAGCGGTAATGGAAAAGGTCAATTATGGCTTCGTGCTGGAGAAGTTAATTTATCTAATAATTCAAATTTATATCTGGGTAATCAAAGTAATCTTGATACGGAAACCGGAATTGATTTGATAAGCCATATTACGGTTTTGGATAACAGTGCATTCATGGTGGAAGCTTTAAAAGCAGGACATGTTGGCAATATTAATTTGCAAACTGAACAATTATTTATCTCTAATGGCGGCGGAATTTTTAACATTAGCAATGATTTAGGGAATGCGGGGAATATTAATATTAACGCTAATCAAATAAGCATTGATGGCAAAGGAAATGGTGCATTTATTTCTACTAATACGATTAATAAAACACTGCCCAATGCAGGCAATGCTGGTAATATTGCAATTCACGGAAATAATTTAGATATTTTAAATGGTGGGCAAATTAATAGCGGCAGTTCTGGAACCGGTAATGGCGGTCATATTAATCTTGATGTTAATCATATTGTATTAGACGGACAAGAGAGTACTGCTGGAATTTTAAGTAACGCTTATAATACAGAATTTCCAAATATGGGAAACGCTGGAAATGTTACTATTCAAGGGGATAGTTTAATATTAAAAAATAGCGATATTGTTACTAGCACTTTTGGTGTAGGTAATGCAGGAAATATTAATATTAATGTTGGACAAATTACTGTTGAAGGTAATGGAAATCTAACCATAATTAACAGTGATGCGTTAAATAGAACACTTGCCAATGCAGGAAATGCAGGAAATGTCAATTTAAAAGGCAATAGTTTAAAAATCACAAATGGAGGTCAAATTAGCAGTAATACTTGGGGCAGTAGTAATGCAGGTAGTATCAATCTTGAATTTGGAGAGATTGTGCTGGATGCACAAGGGAGTTTAGCGGAAGTTATAACCGACACTTATGGTACCGGTCAGGGCGGTATGATAAACATAAAAGGAAATCATCTAAATATTATCAATGGCGGAAGCATTAGCAGTAGTAGTTGGCAAAACGGTAATGCAGGAAGTATTGATATTAATGTAGCTAAAATAAGTATTGATGGACAAGGTAATCTGGCATCGATTACAAGTAGTACAAATAATAAAACGCTTACGAATGCGGGAAATGCGGGGGCTATCGCTATTAAAAGTGATAATTTAACTGTTTTAAATAATGGACTTATTCGTACTAATACTTTGGGAATAGGAAACGCGGGTAAGATCAATATTGATGCCAGTCATATTATCGTTGATGGTCAAGAAAATATTGCAACAATTGAAAGTAGCACTAATAATAAAATACTTACAAATGCAGGCAATGCAGGTGTATTAAATGTTAAAGCTAATACTGTAAGTGTGTTAAATAACAGCTTGATTAACACGAGTACTTTAGGAACAGGAAATGCCGGTAGTATCAATATTGATGCAGGTCAAGTTATTGTTAATGGTGCTGCTATTGCAAGTGATACATACAATGCAAATCTTATCAATGCAGGAAATGCAGGTGCTGTCGCTATTAGAGGTAATGTTCTGAATATTTTTAATGGCGGTTCAATTGGTAGTAGCACTTCGGGAGCAGGTCATGCAGGAAATGTTGACATCAATATGAGCCAAATTGTTATGAATGGACAAGGTATTCCATCAGGAATTACAAGCGATACAACAAATAAAATACTTGCAAATGCGGGGAATGCCGGTATTGTTACTGTAAAAGCCAATACGCTGAGTATTTTAAATAATAGTGGGATTAGCAGTAGCACTTTTGGAACAGGTCAGGCAAAAAATATTGATATTGATGCAACTCAAATCCTGATTGATGGACAAAAAGATATTGCATGGATTTCCAGCGATACATATGGCAAAGGTAATGCCGGTACAATTAACGTTAAAGGGAGTGATTTAAACATTTTAAATGGTGGACAAATCAGCAGTGGCACTTGGAGAGGAACCGGTCGTGCAGGTACGGTGTCAGTTAATGCGGCAATGGTTACAGTAGATAACGCCCTTATTCACGCCGCTGCGTTAGCAGATTCAGGGGGGCAAACTGGCGATGTAAATGTGACCGCAACTAAGTTTATTGATTTACGAAACAAGGGCTTGATTAGCATAGAAAACCAAGCAACGGTTGCCAATTCTTCCGCACTGACTCCGACCATCCTTACAGTGACTTCTCCCGTGATTAATTTGAAAGACAGTGAAATTACGACTACCTCTTTTGGCAACGCCAATGCCAGCAACATCGCCATCAATTTTACTGACAAATTATTGCTTGACCCCTCTTACATCACCACCACCGCGAATACCGGCAACGGCGGCACAATTGACATCAACGGCGGCAAAGTGATTTATTTACAGGACTCTGGTTTTAAAACTTCGGTCAGTGGCGCAAACAGCAACGGCGGTAATATCAACGTCAAAGCCGATGTATTGGTGATGAATACTGGCGTAATTCAAGCCAACGCGGTCGGCGGTTCAGGTGGTGATATTAACTTAAAACTACAAGCCCTGATTCCCAGCTATAACAGCTTGATAAAAGGCGGCACAAAAGTAATTTGGCAACCGTTTATTGCGGGTTTTAATGTGATTCAAGCCGCCTCCGAAAATGGCGTAAGCGGCACACTGACTATCACCGCCCCACAATTTGACATCAGCGGCAGCACCAGTGGTTTGGATTCTTCAGGATTAGCCTTACCACGGATAGAACGCGATGCGTGCAGCGGAACGATTGAGCAAACCAGCTCGTTAGCCCCTGCCAGCAAGGGCGGCTTGCCGATTCATGAAGCGGAAACTGGCTTTATTCCCGCGATTCAAAAAACCATCACAAGTAGCACGCCTGTGAGTCCGCTGATGCTGAAAGGGTCGGCTTCCGATTGTACAAACTAACTCGCGGAAAAAAGACGGATTTATGAGTCATAACCAGAACATTGCACAAAAACACGACACGGAAACCAAGCGTGGCAAATAAAGTAAGAAAATTGATTAGTTTTGATTGGGCAATCAAAAAAATTCTGCGTAGCAAAGCCAACTTTGCCATTTTAGAAGGCTTTTTAAGTGAATTGTTATTTGATGATATAAAAATTACTGAAATATTGGAAAGTGAAGGTAATAAAAATTCATCAGCAGATAAATTTAATCGGTTGGATATTAAGGTTAAAAATTCCAACGACGAGATTGTATTGATTGAAATTCAATATAATCGGGAGTTAGATTATTTACAACGAATGCTGTACGGTTCGTCAAAAGTTATTATTGAACATAGTAAAGAAAGCGAGCCTTATGCCAAAATCGTGAAAGTGATTTCCATTAATATTTTATATTTTGATTTAGGGGTGGGAGATGATTATATTTATAAAGGCACAACGTCTTTTGTTGGTTTACATAATCACAGTCAGCTTAAATTAAATGCCGATCAGGTTGAATTGTACAAAACTGAGCAAATAGAACATATTTATCCTGAGTATTATTTAATTAAAGTGAATAATTTTAATGATATTGCCAAAGATAGTTTAGACCAGTGGATTTACTTTTTTAAAAATGAGGATGTGAAAGAGGATTTTAAAGCCAAAGGTTTAGATAAAGCTAAAGAGGTGTTGGATTATTTAAAATGTTCGGAAGAAGAAAAACGTGAATATGAATATTACAAAGAGTCTTTGCATTATCAGGCGAGTATGTATGGATCAACTTATGTTATCGGTATGATGAAAGGAAAAAAAGAGGGCAAAATTCAAACATTGCAGGAAAATATTGTGGAGATTTTGGGAATTCGTTTTCAAGCTGTACCGGAGGTTATTAAAATAAGAGTTTTTGCTGTTAATGATGTGTCTGATTTGAATACGTTATTAAAAAAAGCGATGACTGTTTCAACCATTAACGATTTATTTGATATTTAATCGAGGTTTTTATGAGCGATAACCATAATTTGCCACAGAAAAAAGACAGCGCAGGTTTGGCTTTACAGAAAACAGGCAGTTTGTTGAGCATTACCGATAAGATTTTGGCGAATAGAAGCCAGAAAGCCGTTGTGGAAAGTGATGCGTGGCTGGATGAGTTGATTGCTTGGGCAAAAGAAGTTAGTTGGGAATATGAAAATGGAAAACTCAAAGAGGACAGAATTCCAAATAATAAACAAGCAATTTTAACAATATTTAAATTGGATTTAACAAACAATTTGCTTACTGCAATTCCAGCAGTTATTAGCAACTTAAGTAATTTAACTAAATTAAATTTATGGGCAAATAGACTCACCGAATTACCAGCATCTATTTGCAAATTGAATAATTTATCTAAGTTATATTTGTCGGAAAATAAATTTTCAAAAATTCCTGAGTCTATTTGTGAATTAGCTAATTTAACTGAACTCTGTTTATTTGAGAATCAGCTTATCGAACTTCCTGAGTCTATTGGCAAGCTAACTAATTTGACTTATTTGAATTTGGGTGAAAACAAACTTACTAAAATTCCAGAATCTATTGGCAAGCTAACTAATTTGATAGATTTACATTTAAGCAATAATCAACTTTCTGAACTTCCTGAATCTATTGGCAATCTAACGAACTTGAAAGAATTATATTTAAGCAACAACCAAATTAATAAGCTTCCAAAATCTATCTCCAAACTAACTAATTTAAAAGAATTAGATTTACGCGACAATCCTATTAAATCTCTACCACCCGAATTAAGCCATCTTCG
>JFJP01046036.1_pt1 | contig 11984 bp, 7 predicted proteins | sample 431651 | NCBI WGS metagenome assembly JFJP01 (sample SAMN02602958, study PRJNA72255) | Microbial mat metagenome, whole genome shotgun sequencing project. | biome: fresh water; feature: sink hole; material: water; isolation source: purple microbial (photo- and chemosynthetic) mats found in... | reverse complement strand
TCCAACTTTTATACCCAATACATCTGGGGCAATTCCAGATTTTTTAGGGTTATATTCATAATAGTCGGATATAACTTCTAGATTATTTGCTATTTTAGGAAGAAAATATTTATTAAAAATAACACTTTCAGGTATGATATTAATCCAACGATCAAATACCCCACCAATATAATCACTTTTTCCGCTAAGACCACCGTACATCCTACCTCGTTGAGCCATTGAGCATACAAAATAGATGTATGGAACGACATCTTGTTTATTAATTATAATCTTATGGTTATGATTCATACACCTTTATTTAACAAAAAACTAGTTGTTTCTTATATAATTTTGCAAACTCCTTAAGTAGAAATACGTCCAAACAACTTTTTTTCTTTTACATTTCCTTAAAATCAGCTCTTTTATTCAATAAAAGAGTTTCCCTTACAACAATTTTGCGATATCGTTCCAGGTTACTACTACCATAAGAAGCATAAGGAGAACAAAGCCGATTAGATTGATGCGACCAGACCAGACAGGGTTGATTGGGCGACGAGTGACAGCTTCGATGGCGACAAATACTAGTCTTCCGCCATCAAGGGCTGGGATTGGGAGAAGATTAACGACGGCTAGATTGAGAGAAATCATCGCAGTGAAAGTGAGAAGAGCGGTCAAGCCATAAGCGGCTTGATCACCGACCATACCGACAATTCCGATTGGGCCGGCGACTTGTGAGAAATCAGCCGTCCCTTGTATGGCTTGTACCAGAAGAGTACCTAACCCAACAGTGATAGCAATAAAACCTTGATAGGTTGTTTTAGCAGACTCAACTAATGCCTGACCAAAATTCATTTTCTTTACTTCTACCAAAGCCAACGAAACACCGACTGCTACTTTATCCTTATCTGAAGCAATTAACCCTACTTGTGGTGTAACAGAAATAGACTTCTCTTCCTTATCTTTACGATAAGTGATTTGTAGTTCTTGACCAGCTGACTTTTGGACAAATTCACTAAAACTATTTGGTGTGAGTGTGTTTAATTTTGTATTTCTAGTACTTAATTCCACAATCTCTACTCCCGCTGGCATTTGATTATAAAGTGGACTGGTTGGCAAAATCTCGGAGATATAAAGTACAGCCGAATCACTAGCTTGTTTTTCATCAACAGCTGTTGGTACACCGACTAAAAAAGTAATAAAAAATAGTAACCAAGCAAAAAGAATATTCATTGTGACACCAGCTACCAGTACAACAGCTTGCGCCCAAAGTGGACGTGCGCCAAAAGCACGAGTTTTATCTTTGTCGTTCTCAACTATCGCCTCAGGATTTTCACCATAAATTCTGACAAAACCACCAACTGGCAAAACGTTAAAAGTATATTCTGTCTCTCCTTTTTTGATAGCAAATAGTCGTGGCGGAAAACCAATTGCAAATTCATCAACTCGCATTCCGGTCTTTTTAGCAGTAATGTAATGTCCCCACTCGTGAACAAGTACCAAGACGAATAGTATTCCTAAGAATAATAGTATAGACATATATTATTTATTTTTCTAACTCCCGTTCTTTAGCGTTGTATAAAGACTCTAACTTATTGTTGGTATCCTCAACTGCTTTTTGGATTGATTCTTTGGCGGTAAATTTATCGTCTTCACTCATTTCGTTCGCTTTAAAAGCTCGTTCCAATTCTTTCATCACATCATCTCGGACAGCACGAACTGCAATTCGAGAATCTTCAAACTTACTCTTGGCGAGTTTGATAAGTTGTACTCGGCGTTCACTAGTCAGTTCAGGAAAGATAACGCGAAGCCCTGCCGAATCAGTAACGAGAGAGACACCCAAATCAGCCTCACGGATTGATTTCTCAAGGGCAGATAATTGACTGCTATCCCAAACACTCACTCGCAAAGTACGAGCGTCTTCCGTACTCACTGAGCCAATTTGTTGAATTGACATATATGTACCATAAGCCTCTACTTTCACACTATCAAGCAGACTTGGATTGGCTTGCCCTGTCCGCACGCCAGCAAACTCCTTTTGAAGCCAACCAATAACTTCTTCTAATCTTTGTTTAATTTCAGGACTCATATAAATTTTTTATTTTGCTAGTGTACCATTTTTCGGGGCAGTAGTGAAAGGTAAAGAGAAAGCCAATTCCTCAAATAATTGTTTGTTGGAAGCTCCGCGGGTCAAAAGGTGTTCAGATACATAATATAGGGCAGATAATTTAGCTACTGGTAAAGAAATTGGTCTCAAATCTAGAAAAGCTACTAAACCTTGTTTCATCTCTTGTTGCCACAAAAGATTTTTTTCAGTTAAGCATTTTGTTATTAACGCCAATCTAGACACCAGATCCAAAGCTTCAAATTCTACAAAGGTATTTATTGTAGTTCGTTTAGCTTGTGGAGAGATATCATTAAAGCGTGACAAAAGAGTTGGCAATAAAAAAACACCTTCGGGTATACAAAACAAAAAACCAGTTGAGTCGGGCGGTTCTTCTAATAATTTAAGGAGTGCATTTTCAGCTTCGCTAGTGATAGACTGAATAATCACCACCACACCAAGACGAGTACCAACATTAGGTGTTCTGAAAGCGGTCAAAGTTAATGACCTTGCATCATTAATTCCAAAATTCGGAACTTCAATGAATTCAATTTCTGAAGCCTCAAGAAGTGGCACTAAAGTTTCGATTGTTTCCTTTAGAATTGACGACGCACGAAAAAGTAAAGCGTGATGAGGCATACGCACATTATGACGTGCGTTGATTATTTTGCAAATCGATAATTTGTTTTATTACCCGACGTAAATAATGTTCAAAGGTTTCACCTTGTTCGTAAACAATACCTTGTTCGTAACGCCAACCATTCATATAATCAGTAACACTTTGTTTTATCTCCTGAGTAGAACCTTCAAAACGTCCTGCTAAAAGTAATTGTAGTTGCAGAGGGGCTACTTTTTTAAATAAAGGATGTTCTCTTCCTTTTGGTCCAGTACCAAACAGACCACTCTTCTTAAACAAAACCCAATCAGACAACAATTGATCTAAACCTTTGTCTATTTCTTCTGTATGCAACGCATCTACCACATCTACAGATCCATAACCTTCTTGAGCAGGTTCAGAGATAGATAAATCTTTTTCATCAGCAACCGACTGAACAGGAGTTGCAGAAAAGCCTGAATTACTTGCGACAGGAACCGCAGGAGACGGAATTGGAGATGATGGTTTTATATTCCACCTGTTATCACCTTCGCGTGATAAAGGAACATCCACCAACTTCATCTTTGTTACAGGTTTAAAATTATGATTTACAGGAGCATTATTTTGAGCAGGGTTTGGCTTTGTTTCTGGCTTTGTTTCTGGTGTTGTTTGTGGATTAGTTTTATAAACAGATGCAACTGGAGCTACTGTATTTTTAGCAGGAGACTTCGCGTTCAACATAACAGCAGTCTCAACCATTTCATAAGCAATTTCCAATCTTTGCATAGCAGGTTCAAGCTGACCCAAACCACCACTTAAGCGTTTCATTGCATCAAGTAGAGCGTTCATATATTCACGACCTACAGCATTATCAATATCAACCAGATTGACAGGATTACCAACTTTGTTATTTACAGCAGACTTAATTTCACGAATACGATTTAGATGTTTGGTTGTAACATCGGCATCAGCATAAACTACCGGAGGGACCGAAGTTTCTACTTTGGTTACAACATTATTTTTTAATTCATTAACTACTGGTGGAGTAGTAACAAAAACTGGACTTGCAACAACTTCAGGTTCTTTTGATATGACTGGTGGTATTGGTTGTGTAGGTATACTTACAGGAGATACTGCTGGTTGTTGCACAACAGGTTGTGTTGGTATTGGTTGAACTTCGGGAACGGAAGCTGTCGTTTCAGGTATTGATTTTGGTTGCACAGGTACTGTATTAGTCTGTACAGGTGGAGGAATAACTGGTGTTGATGATAGTACTGGAGCAACAGGATTTATTGATGCTGACACAGGCAAAACCTCTGTCACCACCGCAACAGGAGCGACTACTGGGTTTTCTAGACTTGCAACTACTGGTGTATCTTTTATCGTGACATTAGAAGATAAACTATCAACTACAGGTGTTACTACATCTGCTGTAGCAACTTTAGTAACTTCAGGTACTGCAACCGTTTCGAATTTTGGCACAGGTCGTGAACTACCAAAAGGTAGAACTACCGCATTTTCAGGAGGTGTCTCAACAATTATTTCCGGCTTAACTACTACAATAGGTTTAATTTGGTAAGTCGCAATTTTTTGTTCAAGTGACAAACGAACAGTAGCATCTCCTCCGCCATTTGAAAATAAAAAAACTAAATCTCGCAATTCGTTTTTTTGTGTAGTCGTTATCTGACTTAAGCGAATTGCGGTAAGAAGTGCCATTACACCTGATTGACTGTTAAAATCAAAACTTGTTTCTAAAGAACTATTATCCATAATTTATATATCATATCACCTACTTTTTTAATGTGCATCAAATAAAAATGACAAGGTGTGTATTAGTTACTATTTATTTAGGACAAAACTTCTTGCTGAAAAGCTTTCATTTCGGCCAATAATATTTGTTCAAATTCTGGATAATCAAAACATAAGTCTTCCAGAAAATTATCACCTGTAACATTTTCAGTTACGTACTTTTCAAATTTATCAGCCTCCGTTTCATCGTGAGCAGCTAAGTAATACATAAGAGCACTTTGAAACACTAGAGTTCCTACCCCTTCTGATAGTTCAGTTTCTTTATTTGCTTGTTCTTCTTCGATTGCCTCTTTAAAAATTTTAGCGGTACTCATATTTATTTCTTATTAATTTGTGCTTCTATTTTTATATTATGATTATGATCAGTCATTTGTGCGAAAATAATATATTGACCAAATATGTCACTAATTTTTGTAGACTCTGAATGTTTCAATATTTCTTGTTTTTCCATTTTTTCAATTATTGCTTGCCAACTTAAATATGAATCAAATTTAATATTTTTCTCAATAAGAATTTGTTTTATTTCAGACGGACTTTGTTTCAAAAATTTATGAAAGTCCTCAAAAGTCATATCTTTTAACAAATCATTATATGGACTTTTGTAATCACTAAATATATCCAAAATATCTTTATTTTTATTATCAAAACTTAATATTTGTTTATTTACTGTTGTCTGGAATTTTTCCTCATTTAAGAATAATTTTGTTTTTAACTCTTTGAAATCAGGATGCTCTAAATACTGCCCAGTAGCCGGAGCAGAAGATGGTTTAGGAAAAGAAAGTGGTGCTTTAGGGTTGGTTGTTAGTTCAGAAATCTCTCTATTGATAATTCCTCTCAATAAACCAAGATCAACATTTTCACCACTAATAATTCCGTTATTATCTAGACCCTTTATACCAAGAGAATGCAATAACAATGGATCTTTTTTAATTTCAGAAATGATATATTGCTTTTGAAGATCAGTCAGTCCATTAAGTTCTTTATTAAAGTTATTATTAATAATTTTATTTATAGTATCGCCATTTTGGACAGCGTATATCTTTTCAGCATTTACTTGAGGTGTTTCTGTGATGATGTTAACTGGTGTTTGAGTAAGCGGAGTGTTTACATTATCTGATAATCTATACACATTTAAACTCTTATCAAGTTCCTGCTCTAGAACATTGAGATTAATTTTCAGTTTGTTAAAAAGATTAGCCATTACTTGTCCTCTTTCAATACTAGAAAGATTTGACAGTTTATTATCAAAATTTTTAACCAAAATCTTGTTAACAGTATCATCTTTTTCAACGGTATAGGTTTTTATAGTTTCGAGAGTGTTAGAAGGTTTTAAAACAGTATTTTCACTAGAAAAAACTTTATCATTAATAACATTAGATTCTTTAACTTCAACAACACCTGAAAGAATCTTGTCTGTAACTTTATTTTCACTAATTATTTTTGATGTGGGAACAACATCAGGTGAACCAAATGTATTCATAAGCACACCCGAACCCCAGCCAGTCAAACCACCAGTAGCCACAGTTGCACCAATGGTGGCATTTCTTTGAAACTTAACAGCTTTTTCTTTCACTAATAAAGCATCCCCATAATGCTTAGAAATCTCATCCAGATAGTTTTTTTGATCATCCTTTGCCTCCGCATTAATTAATTTATCTACCATATTTTTATCTCCTGATATGATAGAAGCATTAGCTTGCAATTTTTTATCTGCTTTGTTTACACCAACCTGCAAATTATCGTGAACAATGTTTGCCGCCAACGATCCTGTAAATATTGACGCTGCCATTCTAGCGGCTTTCCACGAAGCTCCAGCAAAAGCCACACCCGCACCACCAGATAGACCTGCCAAAAGACCGACAGCCACGACTGACCCACCACGAATTAGCCATTTATGTTTAGACAATGAACCCATTATTTTTTTGAGCTGGGCACTTTGTTCAAGATTAAGCAAAGACTTCTCCTGCATAGCCAATTGTCTTTTTTGTGGATCTAAAATGAATCTTTCAGTGAAAGCTTTTGCGGTTTCAGCCGAATCTTTGTTGTACTCATTACTTTTCCCTTCTTGTTTTTTTGCTTGATGGCGGTCTTTTCGCTCTTGTAAACGAGCTTCTAGCTCCTTAGCATATTCAGCACGTGCCTTTCGATATTCACTCCTCATTTCATTCAATTCTTCAGGTAAGTGTGCGTCTAATCCCAATACCTTTTTTGAAGAATTTAATCTTGAAAAGAAACCCTTTCCTTCAAAATATGCTTTTAAAGCATCATTAAAAGCTGTTTCTTTTTCAAAGAAATTTTCTCTAGCCAGCTCTCTTTTTGACAAAAGTTCAGACTCTTTAAGGTTATTTTCTACTAACGCTTTTTTATATTCATCATTAAAATCATCTATTCCTAAATCCTTAGCTTCTGCAAGAATATTTTTTTCAGCATCCTTATCTTTCTTATGACGAGCTCTTGCTAATCTACGAAACAAATCATTGCGTCGTTCATCTTCTTGCCATTGTTCATATTCTGCTTCTACGTCTTCAAATCCTTTGATAAATATTTCCATTAATTTATTCTCCTCTTTAGAGTCATCTCCTTCTCTAGCTATTTTTATTCTCTCAAATGTTTTAGTCAATTCCTCAAAACCTTTATTTGATAATTTAAACTTATCAGAAAGTTTTTTAAATAAAGATTGGTAATCAGATAATGCTGATTCAAAAGTTTTGAAATCAGGTACAACTAAAGGAGTAGCTTCTGGACTATTTGACAAAGAAACTTCTGGAGCTTGAACAAATATAGGTTGAGGATCAGAAACAGGCTTGTCTAGATCTAGATCAATATCGTTAACTAAAGGAGATAAGTTATCTTCTTCTTTATCATTCTGTTTTGCAATGGCTTCGGCTTCTGATTTTACTTTATTATCGTCTTGCCATTGCTTGTATTTTTCTTCAACGTCATAAATCGCTTTAATAAATATTTTCGCTAAACTAGCCTTTTTTTCTACATCATCATCTTCTCCTTCAGCTATTTTTATTTGCTCTATTAAATTACTTAAATTCGTAAAAGCAGTATTTGATGATTTAAACTCTTCTGAAAGTCTCTTAGATAAAGACTCATAATGTGCGTAAGTAAGTTCAGAAGTTTTGAAACTACTGATCTCATCTTTAGACTTATCTAAGTTTGTAGCTTCTGTAGTATTTGATTTTGTTTTAATGGCATCCAGTGTTTGATCAGGTATAGTCTGTGATTTAGCATCACCAACACTAGAAGTTATAACATCCATTGTTTCGATATTATTTTCTCCAACTTCATTTTTATCAATTCCAGAAGCATTTTTTAATTCTGGAGTAATTACTTTTTCCATCAATTTTTTGAGACCACCTCGTTCCTCTGCAGACGAACGTAAAAGTGACATTTGGTTGATAAAATTTTTATAAAGCACAGGAGCCGAGTCATCATCGCCCGCTTCTCTAGTTAGTTTATTTTTAAATTCTTCCAAGGTTTTAGCACCATATTCTGCGTTTATAAATGCCGGTGTTTTTCTAAACTCTGAATTAGTGTCAATAGATTCATAAAGACCAAAAGCAAGTAAAGCACCGTCTGCTTTACTTGCTAATTCAGTTAAATCCATTTCTGGTGAAGATTCCTCTTCATCGCCACTTTCTTCGTTTCTGGCTTCTGTTTGAAAAAAAGCAACTGTTTCACTGAGTATTTTTTTCCTAAGACTTTCTAAATTATTAGCCAATGAAACACGTACATCTTCATTTAGATCATTTACGTTTAATCTATATTCAAAATTTTTTATATCTAGCAAATAGTCTCCAATGCCACTTAAAAAAGACCGTTCACGAGGTCCTATTTTAAACTGCTTATTTATAAAAAGATATCTTATGTCTGACAATACTTCGTTTCTATCTTTAAAAACAACTTCACCTGAATCATTTTTCTTCCGCAAAGCTTCTACATTAGTATCCATATACAACCGAGTTAAGTTTTCAGCTTTTGATTCTACCACTACAGGAGAAGCCTCGGGTTTGATCACAACTTTAGTATCTGCTTCAGGTACAGAGACTGATTCGCTTTCAACATCTTTAGAAACAACTTCAGAATCAGCACTAAGCAAAGTTTCGGATACAACTAAATCTTCAGTAGATGTTGAGATATTTTCTTGAGAGTAATCTTCAATTTCTTGTTTTTTTTCTCTTTCTGAAATTTTATTAAATTTTTGCCTTTTGGTATTTGGTCTTTCGTTTCGAGTAAAATTAAAAGCTTTCATAGTATCTATATTATATCACCAACACCTTCTCTGGCAGTGGGCTTTTTTTGATAACGTGCGGATATCTCGGCTTCTACTTCAGCACGTGGTCGACCATAACGCGACATACTAGCTTCGATGACGGCTGCTAATTGGGTTGGGTCACTGGTTATTGGAGGCATTGTCGCTAAACTAAAAGGCTTTGCTGGTACGCCGTTGATGAGCATTCTGATAAAGGCGTTGTAATTTGGTACATTCATCATATCTTTAGCAGTAAAGACAGGTGCAAATTGTGACTCTAAGAATTGTGCATCTTCGGCACCAATTCGAAAAGTAGCTAGTGAACCAACGTTACCGAAGACCGCGTCTTTAATACCTTGATCGAGTTGAGCGATAAATTGATGAGCGACCGTTAGACTCAATTTATATTTTCGAGCTTCAGACAAAATTGAAGAAATGGCAGGTGTTGAAACGTTTTGGAACTCATCAATATGAAGATAAAAAGGCGCAAAACTACGCGAAGAATCATCAACTCGTGACAGTGCCGCCATCAAAATTTTGCCGACAAAAATCATACCAATTAAATTGGCGTTTATTTCACCCAACCTGCCTTTTGATAGGTTTACTAGCAAAATCTTCCGTTCGTCCATCACTTGACGGAAATTAAAAGCCGACTTCTGTTGACCAATAATTGGTCGCATATAATCATTGGCTGTAAAAACATCAAACTTGGAGACAATATAAGGCACAATATTCTCAAGTGAAGCTTCCCCACCAGCTTTAGTGGCAATCTCAGTCCAGAACTGCACCACAACTGGATTTTTGGCTTTACTAAGTTTGTAACGTCGATATTGTGCGTCAACCATTACTCGAGAAATATCCATTAACGTATTACCACTATCAGGATCTTCCATTACAAGCATTGTGGCATTGCGGAAATATTGCTCAAACATCGGACCCATACTTTCAGGATTAGCACCATACAACTTTTGGAAAATAGAAAAAAGTTCATTGACGACGAAGGTCTTTTGTTCCGGTTTAGCAAAGTCATACTCCAACATATTTAAACCAACAACTCTATCTAGCCGTGACGGATCGAAGTAGATAACATCTTTTTGACGTTCTTTTGGAATAGCTCCCAGTACGTCTTCAATATCAGTTCCGTGAGGATCAATCATACAGACACCATTTCCCTGTTCGATGTCTTGAATGATGAGATTGGTTAAAAACTTTGACTTACCGGTACCTGTCTGACCAATAACATAAAGATGACGCATACGATCTAATTCTGTCATATAAATATGACTTTCAGTGTTACGGTAACGATTTAATCCAAGCAGAGTACCAGAAAGTGGCAAATCATTTGGGGCGGCAGCCGTAGTGCTGTTTGATTGTTTAAATTGAGGTGAAGACAATATTCCATTACCAGGTAAGTGAACTAAGGTTGCCAACTCAGTTAGCGACAAAGGCAAAATGGCTTTTTTACTAAACTCACGGAAAGAAAAAGCTTTTTGTAGAGCTAAATTAGCACTGCCTTTACAAGCTTTCACTTTTAATTGATTACCATTGATTAAAGCAAACTGATTAAGAGTTGATTTAATTTCAGTCAATATTTGTTCAGCACGATGTAATTGTTTCGCTGAAACAGCTATTCGTATATTAACTTCAACAATATCAGACTTGAGTTTTCGTGAAAAAAGATCAACTTTTTCTGAATCTATTTCTTTGGAAGTAGTTTCTTCTTTTTTCTTTCCTGAAAAAAGTTCCCCAACAGTGGCAAATATTTCACCACTAATCGAGCTTCGTGAAATAGCTTCACTGACTTTCATACCTTTTTGAATCTGTTTGATAATGTCGCTATACTCGCTACGATATTTGCGTTTTGGATAACGAATGACAAATTGTAAAGCTGCCCCTCCTCCTTCGCGTTCGATTTTTGAAAAAGCATTAAGTACAACCGCAAGTGGATCGGTTGTTAGTTCTTCGTGGGTTTTTAGTGGATAAATAGGATGTTTTTCTAGTTCAACTTCCGCCATAATATCAACACCACCATCAACAAAGACGTTGTAATCGTGACTCTGAATAAATAGAACAGCTGTTGGGAATAAAGATAAAATTTGTTTTTCAAACAAGACCACAAATTCATTAGGGATAGCAATATAAAAAACAATGTCGTCACTCTTGTCGGCTACCGCTAATTCAAAAACAATATGATTAATTTCGTGTTCACTTCCAATAGTGCGAAGTCCTACCAGCATTTGCTCCATCAATCCGACCAATTCTGCCAATTGATATTCTTTACCCTCTAATTTATTTTCTGGCAATGTGACTTCATACAAAGTCATATGAAGAACGTCCCACGATGAAGTTCCCTCTTTTAAGTCTTGTATGGAAGAGCCACCACGAATATATTCAACCAACTGACGATGCACCTCATCAACTACATACGCATTTTTAACTTTTTCAAGGACAGACAGAGCATTACGAATTCCTTTTTCTTTTGCTAAATCAACTATATCCAAAACAGGATCGTGTGATATTTCCAACTGCTCTACCGAAGAAGCTAGTGCTGATTCAGACAATGCGTGATTATTATTTAATATTACTTGTGGGGTAAAAGAGGCGTACTCGCGAATCTCTTGTCTAGCGACAGTTTCGGTATCAGCCTGATCAACTTCATTATTACGAGCAAGTAGTTCACGCTCCCTACTGGCAATACGATTACGAAGATAGCTTAACTCCTCTTCCGGAGTAGCAAATTGTTTCGAAAAAGATTCATCATTCATACTCTTATTGTAACGTACCCAAGTAGCTAATTTTCCTCTAATCCCCTATTTAGGAAAGAAGCAGTTAGAAGCCAAGCTTCTAACTGCTTTCTGTATGAAATGATTAATTACCGTTTTGCTAAAACGGTTCGTTTGTAGGCATCAAGATGTTCGAGTGCAATACCAGTACCGGCCACTACGCAAAATAAAGCTTGATCTGCTAAATGTGCTTTTACACCCGAACGTCTTTTTACTAACTCTGGAAAATTACGCAACTGTGAAGTTCCGCCAGTCATAATAATACCGCTGTCAATGATATCCGCCGCCAATTCAGGTGGAGTATCTTGAAAAACATCTTTGATAGCTTTAATCATTTCTCGCAATTCGCGACCAATCGCACGCACTACTTCGTTAGTGCGAATTTCCGCAGTTCGTGGCAGTCCCGAAAGTACATCTCGGCCTTTAATCTCCATCACCAACTCTTCTTCAAGCGGT
>JFJP01030695.1_pt1 | contig 11984 bp, 12 predicted proteins | sample 431651 | NCBI WGS metagenome assembly JFJP01 (sample SAMN02602958, study PRJNA72255) | Microbial mat metagenome, whole genome shotgun sequencing project. | biome: fresh water; feature: sink hole; material: water; isolation source: purple microbial (photo- and chemosynthetic) mats found in... | reverse complement strand
GAAGGGAAGTAGTGGTTTAGAACGGTAAAGCCAGATCGGCCTGCAACCCGAGTAGTTGCTGGCGAAACCGGTGTTGAAGATCGTGCATGGCAGCGGGATCGTCGGCCTCAAAGCGCAGCACCAGACTGGGTGTAGTGTTCGAGGCGCGCACCAGTCCCCAGCCGTGCGGGAATTCGACCCGCAGGCCGTCCAGGGTGATAAGCCGGGCGTCCGAGCCAAAGTCGGCCTGCGCTGAGAGTCGTTCCATGAACGTGAACGGCTCGCCCTCGGCCATGTCTACGCGCAATTCCGGCGTCGTCAATCCGGTCGGGTAGGCGGCAAAGAATTCACTGCTGGATCGGGTTTGTTGCGCCAGCAAGCGCAGGAGTCGGGCGGTGGCGTAAAAGGCGTCATCGAAGCCGAACCACTCATCCGCATGAACGAGATGGCCGGTCATTTCCCCCCCTAGCAAGGCTCCGGTTTCACGCATTTTGGCCTTGATCAGCGAATGACCGGTCTTCCACAGGATCGGTTGCCCACCGAGGCGTTCGATCAGTCGGGTCAAATGCCGGGAACATTTAATGTCATAGACCACTGCCGCGCCGGGATGCCGGGTCAGCACTTCTTCCGCCAAGGGCATCAGAATCCGGTCCGGCCAGATAATTTCGCCCGAGTCGGTCACGACGCCCAACCGGTCTGCATCGCCATCGAACGCCAGACCGATGTCGGCGTGATGTTCTGCTACCGCCACCTGCAAATCCGCGAGATTCTCCGGGATGCTGGGATCGGGATGATGGTTGGGAAAGCGCCCATCCACTTCGCAGTAGAGTTCGATGACCTCACAGCCCAGATTTCGTAATAAAGTAGGCGCGGTTTGGGCGGCGATGGCGTTGCCACAATCCACCACGACTTTCAACGGGCGGGGCAGGGGCAGCGCGGCGCAAATCCGCTGGATGTACTCGGCACGAATGTGGGCGGAACGCTCGCCGCCCTGACCGTGGCGGACATCGCCGGTTTCAATGCGGCGGCGCAGATCGTCGATGACCGGACCGTGCAGGGCGATTTTGTCGATGACGATTTTCAGACCGTTATAGTTCGGCGGGTTGTGACTGCCCGTGACCATCACGCCCGCGCAGGTATCGTCGAGCGTATGCGTGGCGTAATACAGCAACGGCGTGGACACCGCGCCCAGGTCGATGACATCCAGCCCAGCGGCGCGAATGCCGGTTTTCAGCGCGGTACAGAGAGCAGGACTGGACAGTCGCCCATCACGGCCTACTGCAATACTGGTTTCGCCTCGTTCAGCGGCCAGACTGGCTACCGCTTGACCGATGTCCCGCACGACATCCGGCGTCAGGTCGCGGTCTACGACGCCGCGAATGTCGTATTCCCGGAAAATGGATTTTTTCATGGAGCGCGGGGGATTCAATGCCGCCCGGAATGGCCGAAGCCGCCCGAGCCACGGTCACTGGGGGTGAAGTCCTGGACGATGGCAAATTGCGCCCGCACCACCGGCACGATAATTAACTGGGCGATACGTTCACCGACTGTGATGGTAAAAGGCGCATGGCCGCGATTCCAGCACGACACCAGCAGTTCGCCCTGATAGTCGCTGTCAATCAGCCCCACCAGATTGCCCAGCACAATGCCGTGCTTGTGGCCGAGGCCGGAACGCGGTAGCACCATGGCCGCCAGTGCCGGATCGGCAATATGGATCGCCATGCCGGTAGGAATCAGGTGGGTTTCGCCGGGATGGACGATCAGCGGTTCGGCCAGACAGGCGCGCAGATCCAGACCAGCAGAACCGGTAGTCGCGTATTCGGGCAGCGGGAAGTCCTGGCCCAGTCGGGCATCAAGGATTTTCAGTTCAATCGTTTGCGAAGTCATACCGTTTTCCATAATTCATGCCGCTCGGCAATGAGCGCGACCAGTTGTTGTCCCAATGAGGTTTTATCCGCCATTGGTAAAATTTGTTCCCCGCCTTCCCACAGGACGTGCAGTTCATTTTGTTCACTTTCAAAGCCCTGGCCGGGGATGCCGACTTGGTTAGCGGCGATCATGTCCAGATGTTTGCGGCGGCGCTTGTCCTTAGCATAGTGCAACACGTCATGCGTTTCCGCCGCGAAACCGACCGTGAAGGGTCGATGGGTAGGCAGGGCGCTGACTTCAGCCAGAATATCCGGGTTGCGCGTCAGTTCCAGGGTCAGCGTATCGTGGGTTTTCTTGATTTTCTGCCCGACCGCTTGCACCGGGCGATAGTCGGCGACGGCGGCGGTAGCGATGAAAATATCCGCTTCCCGCACCCGGCGCATGACCGCCTCATGCATATCCAGCGCACTTTCCACGTCAATGCGTTCAACGCCGGGCGGGGTTGGCAAACTGACCGGTCCACTGACCAGCACCACGCGCGCCCCGGCCCTAGCCGCAGCTTCCGCAACCGCGAAGCCCATCCGTCCAGTGCTACGATTGCTGATAAACCGCACCGGGTCTAGCACTTCGCGGGTGGGGCCAGCGGTGAGTAGCACGGTCAAGCCTTGTAGATCATGGGGAGCCAGTGGCCAGGCGGTGTCAGGTGCCGGTTCGGAGCGTAGTTCCGCGCTGCCGCCTTTTGCACCGAGGAACTCGATGACGAGATTCCGCAACTCCAGCGGTTCCAGCATCCGCCCGGCGCCGATGTCGCCACACGCTTGTTCACCGATACCCGGCCCCCAGAGTTTCACCCCGCGCCGCGCCAACAGTCGGGAATTATCCTGCGTCGCGGGGTTTTGCCACATCAGCTGGTTCATCGCGGGGGCGACGGCAATGGGTCGGTCGGTGGCCAGGCAGAGGGTGCTGAGCAGGTCATTAGCGAGACCGTGCGCCAGTCGAGCCAGGAAATCGGCGGTGGCCGGGGCGATCAGAATCAAATGCGGCCAGCGAGCCAGTTCAATATGGCCCATACCGGCTTCGGCGTTGATATCCAGCAATTCGGTACGCACCGGTCGGCCAGAGACCGCCTGGAAGGTCAGCGTCCCGACGAAAGCAGTCGCCGCAGGCGTCATGGCGACCTGGACATCAGCGCCCGCTTCACACAATCGGCGGACCAGATCGGCGCTTTTGTAGGCGGCAATACCGCCGGTGACGCCGAGCAGAATGCGGGTATGGGCCAAAGGCTGGAGCATGGGGGAGTTCCGGCGAAGTAGGGGAATAGCGGCAAGCTTAACGAATACTGAGCCGGATTCAAATGTTGAGCGCGATGACGGGGCAGTTTTGGAGAGGTGACCACCCGTTTAAGCAGAGATCAGTCGGGATCAAAGAGCTGTTCAATTTGCTCGATTCGGGCAGCTTTCAACAGCCAGCGCCGCAGGGTTTCCCGGTCATGACCCGCCCGCAACCATTCCTCAACCCTCACTGCCTAAAGGGTTCTTCGATACTTTCTGTCGAGTTGATGCTGTAGGTCCGGTTTCAACCGGCTTAGCGGGATAAATCCCGGCCTACAGTCCATTTCAATCAAATGGTTAACAACATATCTGCTTTTGGTTGCGACGGCATCCACAAGAACCCTCGAAGAACCGCATTGGCCCATCAAAACCATCTGGCGTTGCAACGGCTGCGCCGCAACCAGTCGTTGACGCCAACCGACCTGACCGAGTTGGAGAAGATGCTGATCCAAGCTGGCGGTTCGCCGGAACTGATTAACGAAGCCAAGGCGCAAAGCCACGGTCTGGGCCTGTTCATCCGCTCGCTGGTCGGATTGGATCACGAAGCCGCCATGCAGGCGTTCAGCGACTTCATCAGCGGAACCACCACGACGCCAAATCAGATTGAATTCATCAACCTCATTGTGCAGGAACTGACGCAAAATGGAGTGATAGCCCCGGATCGGCTCTTTCAGTCGCCCTTTACTGACCTGAATGCCCAGGGACTGCTGGGTATTTTCCCACCCGCCAAAGTGACCCAAATGGTGCAAGTGCTCGAAACGATTGGGAAACGGGCGGCAGCTTGAAGGAAACCGCTAAAAATCCAGATTCAAGCGCCATTTCGCGCCGATCAACCGGGCTTTTTCAATTACATCAGTGTATTCCGCGAGATCCTCCAAACAGCCGGCAGCATCTTTGACCGCCTGCGGATGGGCGTTGATGTGACTGGAAAGCGTAGCGACAAACTCCAGGCCCTCGTCAGCAGTAAACCATCGATCCTCTTCACCGGTTGGCCGGTCTATATCCTCTCCAAGCCAGTCAGAGATGTCGTCGTCAGACATGACCACGAAATCATCGAGGGTCCTGAGGCCCAGTTTTTTGCAGAGAGCAGCGAGGTTTTCCTCATGGGCCAGTGCTTTTCCGTTAACAAACGTATCAAAGTCTGGGTCGTCGTTATCCAGAACGATATAGTACGCAACACTCATCAGCTAATCTCCTCAAGGCCGAATCAGGGTGTCCAGCGCCGTCAGATCAAGGTGAGCTTCCAGCGCATCCGCCAGCCGGTTGATGCCGTCTTCGCGCAATTGCCGATAATCCGGCGTCTCCCGCACCGCCAGCCCACTCCAGCGCAACAACGTATCGCGGGCCGAAGCGGTGTCGAACAGTCCATGTAGATAGCTACCGAGCAGTTGCCCGTCCTCGGAAAGCGCGCCGTCCAATCGCCCATCGTGGAGCCGAATGGCCGGTTTCTCCAGCGCCGGTCCAGCACTGACGCCCGCGTGAATTTCATAACCGGTCACCAGGGCATTCTCCAGTGCCAGCCGACCTTCGGCCCGATGCAACTGCTTTTCCGGCTCCAACGTGGTGACAAAATCCAGCAAACCTAATCCCGGACTGCTGCCCGGTTCGCCTTCCAGTCCCGCCGGATCGTGAACCTGGCGGCCGAGCATTTGGAAGCCGCCGCAAATGCCGATGACTTTGCCGCCATAGCGCAGATGACGGTGCAAATCCGCGTCCCAGCCCTGTTCACGCAGCCGTTGCAGATCGCTGCGGGTGCTTTTGCTACCCGGCAGAATGATCAGATCACTCGGCGGCAGCGCCTCGCCCGCCCGTACCCAGCGCACTTCGACCTGGGGATGCAGGCGCAGCGGATCGAGGTCGGTATGGTTGCTGATCCGCGCCAGTACCGGAACCGTCACCCGCAACCGTTCAGCATCCTTGACCATTGCCAAATCACGGGGCAGGGCATCCTCGGCTTCCAGATGCAGACCTTGCAGGTAGGGCAGGACGCCCAGCACCGGTTTGCCGGTCTGTCCGGTCAACCAGTCCAGACCCGGCGTCAACAGGCTCACGTCGCCCCGGAACCGGTTGATAATCAGGCCGGTAATCCGCGCCTGTTCGCTGGGCGAGAGCAGAGCCAGGGTGCCGTAGAGATGCGCGAAGACGCCGCCCCGGTCAATGTCGCTAACCAGCCAGACCGGACAATCCACGGCTTCGGCGAAGCCCATATTGGCAATGTCTTTGTCGCGCAAATTGATCTCGGCGGGACTGCCCGCGCCTTCCACCAGCACCACGTCATAGGCGGCGCACAGCCGTTGATAGGATTCCAGCACAGCCTGCATGGCGATAGGCTTGTAGTCGTGATAGTGGCGGGCGTCCATATTGCCAATCGCCTTGCCGTGGATAATGACCTGTGCGCCAATGTCAGTGTTGGGCTTGAGCAGCACTGGGTTCATATCGGTATGTGGTTCCAGGAACGCGGCTTGCGCCTGCACCGCCTGGGCGCGGCCAATTTCGCCACCATCTACGGTGACCGCGCTGTTCAGAGCCATGTTCTGCGGTTTGAAAGGAACGACCTTGACGCCGCGCCGCGCCAGCAGTCGGCAGAGTCCGGCGGTGATGACGCTTTTACCGGCGTCGGAGGTGGTACCTTGAATCATGTACTGGGTTTTTGGCTACACTTAATGCCCCACGCCTGCTAAGAAATTGGGGTGAGGGCTTTTTTGGGACTGGGCAAGGGGAATGTGATGTTGACCGCGTTGTTATGCTTTGGGGCGGTGTTGCTGGACCTGCATTGGGGGGAGCCGCGCCGCTGGCATCCATTAGTCGGGTTTGGCGATCTGGCGCGGCGAGCCGAAGCGCTGCTGCACGGACCCCCGGATCTGAATGCTGAGGCACGTCGTCTCCGGGGCGTCATGGCGGTTATTCTGCTGCTAGTTCCGTTCACCATCGTTGCCACATTGTTGACCCGGTTCCCGTTAATCGGGGTGATCATCGCGATGGGATTGCTCTATTTGGCGATTGGGGCGCGGAGTCTGGCCGAACATGCCGAGGCGGTTGCGGCGGCGCTGGAAGCGGGTGATTTACCCCAGGCGCGGGAGAATGTGGCGATGATCGTCAGCCGGGATACTGATGAACTGGATGAGGAGGGCATCAGCCGGGCGACGGTGGAGTCGGTCTTGGAAAATGGTTGTGATGCGATTTTCGGGGCGCTGTTCTGGTTCGTGGCAGCCGGTGGGTCGGGCGTAGTGCTGTACCGGTTGGCGAATACCCTGGATGCGATGTGGGGTTATCGGAATGCGCGTTATTTACAGTTCGGCTGGGCGGCAGCGCGGTTGGATGATCTCTTGAACTGGTTGCCCGCACGGTTGACGGCGCTGAGTTACGTCGCGCTGGGCAAGAGTCCGGCGCAGGGTTGGCGTTGCTGGCGGGAACAGGCCCCCACTTGGAAAAGTCCCAATGCCGGACCGGTGATGGCGGCGGGCGCGGGGGCATTGGGTCTGGCGCTGGGCGGACCGGCCCGCTATCACGGTGCATGGCAGTGGGTGAAGGGCTGGCTCCCCGTGCAGAGGATATTCGCCGGGCAGTGCAGTTGGTGCAACGGGCAGTCTGGCTGTGGATTGGCGTCATTGCGTTGGGGGGATTAGTCCTTGCTTGAGCATGGCGGCGGCTTGCGGGCGGCGGCGATTCACTATGGTATTCCCCTGAGCGATTGGCTGGATGTGTCCACCGGTATCAATCCACAGGGCTGGCCGGTTCCACCGGTTCCACTCACGGTCTGGCAACGCTTGCCGGAAATCGGGGATGGCCTGGAGGATGCGGCAGCAGCGTATTACGGTACGGCGCACTTGTTGCCAGTCGCTGGTTCGCAGGCGGCTATTCAGGCTTTACCGCTGTTGCGGAAACGAAGTCAGGTCGGGGTGTTGCATCCCGGTTATGCGGAACATGCTCACGCTTGGCGGCGAGCCGGGCATGAAGTGGAGATGCTGCCTGTTGAGGCGCTGGATAGCGCGGTGGATCGGCTGGATGTGCTGGTTCTGATTCATCCCAATAATCCCACGGGACAGCGCTTTGATCGAGCAACATTACTGGACTGGCGGGCGCGGTTGGCGATGCGGGGCGGCTGGCTGGTAGTGGATGAGGCGTTTATGGATGCGACCCCGGCGGACAGTCTGGCCGGTGAAGCGGGGTTGCTGGGACTGATCGTATTGCGTTCGCTGGGCAAGTTCTTCGGTCTAGCCGGGGCGCGGGTGGGGTTTGTAATGGCTGAGTCGGCGGTGCTGGAGCAATTGCAGGAGGCACTGGGACCGTGGGCGGTCAGTGGTCCAGCCCGTTGGGTCGCGATGCAGGCGCTGAAGGATCGCGATTGGCAGGCGCAAATGCGGGTTAATTTACGTCAGGCCGGGGAGCGATTGCAGGAGGTTTTGCAGCGACAGGGGTTGTTGGTCGCGGGCGGGACGGCACTGTTTCAGTGGGTTGCGTTGCCGGAAACGCCCCCCCACCCCAGCCCTCCCCCACGAGGGGGGAGGGCGCTTTTCTGGCAGGAAGCTTTGGCGCAGCGGGGGATTCTGGTGCGGCGCTTTACTGATCCGCCAGGATTGCGGTTTGGATTACCGGGTGTGGAATCGGCGTGGCAGCGACTGTCATTGACGCTGGCCGAAGTGTGTTCAGAACGGCAGCAAAACAGATTTGGAGAACTGAATCATGGCTTTGAATTATAAGTATCACTGGATTAGCGAGCAGGATTATCTGGAAGGTGAGCGCATTAGTACGATCCGGCATGAATATATCGATGGCGATGTTTATGCCATGGCCGGAGCCAGTAAAAATCATGACCGAATTGCCGGGAATATTTTTCGAAAATTCGGTGAGCATTTGGAAAATACGCCATGCGAGCCTTTTTCATCAGATATGAAAGTCAAGGTTGGAAAAAATTATTTTTATCCTGATGTGATCGTGGTGTGTGAAGATAAAACCGAAGACGAATATTACACGGAATCACCGATTATTATTGTGGAAGTACTCTCACGGTCAACGCGCCGAACCGATCAATCTTTTAAGCGTTTAGCCTATCAAAACCTGCCCAGTCTTCAGGAATATGTGCTGATTGAACAGGATTTCGTGGATGTTGAAATCTGTCGGCGGGAGCGTCATTGGCAATCGGAACATTATTATCTCGGCGATGAAGTACATTTCGCCGCGATTGATCTGCGCTTGCCGGTTGAAGCGATTTATGCGCGAGTGGTGAATGAGGATATGCGGGAATTCATAGCCCGCCGCAATGAGGTATTAAGCAACCATGTATAATAACGGGTCAGCCGATATTCATCTCCCCTCTTTGAAGAAGGGGGGGCGGGGGGGATTTGGCGAGGTGTATCTGGTCGGTGCCGGTCCTGGCGATCCTGAATTGCTGACCCTGAAAGCCCTGCGGTTGATCAAGCAGGCGGATGTCGCGGTCTATGACCGGCTGATTGGCCCGGAAATTCTGGAATTGCTGGAACCTCGGACGGAGCGCATTTTCGTCGGTAAACAGCCCGACCATCACACCGTGCCGCAGGAGGATATTAATCAACTGCTGGTGGATTTGGCGCGGCAGGGGCAACGGGTGTTGCGGTTGAAGGGCGGCGATCCGTTTATTTTCGGGCGAGGCGGTGAGGAAATTCAGACACTGATGGCGGCGGGGATTCCGTTTCAGGTAGTTCCCGGCGTGACGGCGGCAGCGGGTTGTGCGGCTTATGCCGGAATTCCGCTGACCCATCGCGATTATGCCCAGATGTGCGTGTTTGTGACCGGGCATTTACGCGATGGTACCCTCGATTTGAACTGGCCAGTGCTGGCGCAACCGCATCAGACGGTGGTGTTTTACATGGGATTGAAGAGCGTCCGCCAGATTTGCGAGCAGTTGCTGGAGCATGGCGTTCCGGCGGACCGGCCGGCGGCCTTGGTGGAGCAGGGGACTTTGCCGGGGCAGCGGGTGTACATCGGCACGGTGACGGATTTGCCGGAACGGTTGGCCGGGGCGCGTTCGCCGGCCTTGCTGATTGTTGGGGAGGTGGTGAAGCTGCACTCACAACTGGCGTGGTTCATTGGATGATTTTAAAAATCCAGTGTGGACTGAAACGCAGCGCAGTCGGTGGGTTCGTCATTGCTTTTAGCGTCTTGATCGTGCTTATTATTAGTACAGGGTTGGCGGTGAATGGTGGGAGGCTGCCCGCGCTCATCGACCGCGCTCATGCCGAACGACGGACGGAGATGCCTCGCACCGACCAGTCCGTTCATCTGACCCCAGAGGAACGGGATTACCTGGCCAAGCTGGGTCCCCTGACCGTCGCCCCCGATCCCGACTGGATTCCCTACGAACATGTTGATGAACAGAGCCGGTTTACGGGCATTGCCGCTGATTTGCTGGATCTCCTCGCTAAGCGGCTCGGTATCGAGTTCACCTACGTTTTGCCCAAAGACTGGGACGAGGCAGTGGCCTGGTCCAGAACCGGTCAAGTACTGCTTTTGCCGTTCCTCAACCAGACGCCAGCCCGCGAGGAGTGGCTGGTTTTTACGGAACCGCTGTTCATTGACCCGAATGTCTTTATCACCCGCGAAGAGCATCCCTTCATTTACGATGCGACCGAGTTGACGGGCAAAACCATTGCCTTTCCCCGTGGCACCTCGATGGAAGAGCGCATCCGGCGCGAATTTCCCAATCTGCAAGTACTAAATGTCGCCACGGAAAATGAAGTTTTTCAGGCCATTTCCCATCGGCAGGCGGACATGACGCTGCGTTCACTGACCATTGCCGCTTACACCATTCGCAAGGAAGGTCTGTTCAACCTGAAAATCGCCGGACAAGCGCCAGACCGTTATGTGAATCGCCTCCGTATCGGCGTTCTCCAGCGCGAATCCCGGTTGCGCGACATCCTGAATAAGGGCATTGCCACGATTACGCCCCGTGAACGCGAGGATATCGTCAACAACCATGTCAATATTACCGTCGTTAAACCTATTGATTACGGATTTATTCTGCGCATTGCTGGCGGACTGGCGGCGCTCATTGCGTTATCATTTTACTGGACCTGGCGCCTGAGAAAAATCAATGCCGCGCTGGCGGAAAGTGAACGGAGTAAATCCGTGCTGTTGGCCAATTTGCCCGGCATGGCTTATCGATGTCGTTATGAGCCGCAGTGGACTATGGAATTTGTTTCCGAAGGCTGCCTGCCACTGACTGGCTACCCGACCGAAGATCTATTGCATAACCGCTTGCTGGCTTATCGGGATGTCATTGCCCCGGAAGACCGTGAGCGCATCTGGCAAACCTGTGAACAGGCTCTTTCGTCCGGTCAGTCCTTCGAACTGGAATACCGGATTATCACCGCCGATCAGCATGAGAAGTGGGTCTTCGAGAAAGGCCTGTTCATCCATGATGATAAAAATAATGTACAGGCCATTGAGGGACTGATTATTGATATTACGGATCGCAAGCGGGCTGAGGAAGAACTGTACCGGGTATCGATACAGGATCACCTGACGGGTTTGTATAACCGGCGATTTGTATTTGCCCAACTGAATACAGTGATTGCGGAGTTCCAGCGGGTGGGTCGCAGCTTTTCCATTTCCATCGTTGACCTGGATTTTTTCAAAAAAATCAATGATACCTACGGTCATCCAGCGGGTGATTTTATCCTTCGGGAATTTGCTGGCTTGCTGGCGGCCAATTTTCGCCCTTACGATTTAGTGGGACGGTACGGCGGCGAGGAATTTCTGGTAGTGACTATGAATATCGACTTGCATCAAACCGGAGCCATGCTGGAAAGACTGCGGGATCGGATCAAAAGCCGCATTTTTGACTACGAAGGCGAGCATTTGAAACTGACTTTCAGCGCTGGCGTCGCTAATGTCAATGAACTGGCGGCAGAAGCGACGATTGAAAAAATGATTCATATTGCCGATGACCGCCTCTACCTGGCGAAAGAGCAAGGCCGCGACCGCATTATCATTGAGTCGCCGCCCGTGATGGATATTCGGGAGGAGGAAAAATGACAACGGGCATTGATTGTTATTGCAGCGACTTTCGCGAGAGTTGAACTACATTTGAGGGACTGTCCAGCAGCTCCATTATCGCTGGACAGGTCGGTTGGTGCTGACGCTCTACCTTTCCCTTATCCAACGATGAGACGGTGATTCGGCTTCATTTTTCGACTAAAAAAGCGCCAATTTAACAAGCTGCAAAGCCAGCAATTTGCGCTTTTGATAAATCGATTGGATGGCTACAATTTAATCTCACCGCAACTTTTTAATAAGGGTTTTGCGTTTTCCCAAAAGTCTTCTTTTACCTTGCTTCCATAATCTTCGTAACATTTTTTTAAGAATTTCAATGATATATCATTCTTTGCTAAATTTCCAGCACAAGAAGATTCTAAGCGTTTATTTTCACTGACAACACCTCCGCTGATAACACCACTATAAAATTCATTCTTATCTTCATCACGGTAATTTTCTATTTTTTTCTTTAATTTACCTACTTGATCCTTTGTAATAAAAGGTGTGTAAAAAGTATCCGATAAGCCTGCAAAAATTATTATTGCTTCTTTGCAAGCGATTAAATCTTTTCCGATCTTATCCAGATTTATATTATCCCCACCCTTACTTGAAAATAGTCCTGAAATCTCCTCTGGAAAAACTCTTGCTCTAGCCATTCTCGTTAAATCCGTACCTTTCATATCAGCAGAAATTTTCATCTCACCTTCTTGGTCTTCAATCAGCTTAAGACTTTCCAATTCTTTAGTGATTGCATCCTTATCAGATGGTGATTGTGCGTTCGATAATACTTCG
>JFJP01002546.1_pt1 | contig 11984 bp, 14 predicted proteins | sample 431651 | NCBI WGS metagenome assembly JFJP01 (sample SAMN02602958, study PRJNA72255) | Microbial mat metagenome, whole genome shotgun sequencing project. | biome: fresh water; feature: sink hole; material: water; isolation source: purple microbial (photo- and chemosynthetic) mats found in... | reverse complement strand
CCAGCTCCGCAGGGGGCATGGCTTTGGGAATCTCAATCAGCAGATCAATGTCTCCCCCACGCTTGCTGTCGTCCACGCGGGAACCAAAGAGAAACACTGCCGTGCCAGGTGTAAAGGCGTCTTGGGCAGCTTGGGCAATAGCATTGACCTCTTTGGGTTGTAATCTCATTGTTTATCCTAATAAACGTGGGCCAGACCTTCCGCCGTCCTGCGCACCTTCAACCACCGCCACTTTCACGTAGACCGGGAAACCACCCGTAGGGCTTAGAAGGCTCCGCTTGCGGGCCGATATTGGCTTCAGGTTGGCGTTTCTGGATTCGGGTTGCCGGTTTCTACCCGGCTCACCACGTATCGGTATTTGCCGGATTTTTCTGGTGGTATCTCGTCTACCAAGCTCACTTCTACGGTGACGCTTTCTCCTAGCCGCGCTTTGCCACCGCGTTCGATGTTGGGTAATTGGGCGGGGTCGAAGTTGGCGTCGGTTACCAGTTGGATGCGTGTGAGGTCGAGGCTTTCTTGCACGATCTTGAATTGCCGCACGCCGGGCAGGTCACGCACCAGGTAGATCAGCGAGAGGCCGTGCATGACTGTGCCGTTTTTGGCGACCAGGAAATCGGTGCTGCGACCTTCGATGGATTTCAGCAGCGGCAAGGTTCGACCGCAGGAGCAGGGCTGGTCATCCAGTACGCCGATGTCGCCGGTGCGGTAGCGGATGAAGGGGAAATCTTTGGTGGCAAGGTGAGTGACGACGATTTCGCCGCTTTCGCCGGGTGCCAGCACGCGGCCTTCGGGGTCGATGATTTCGACGATGATGTCTTCATAAGTCAGATGCATGCTGCCAGCGGGACATTGGTGCGCGATGAAACCGGCGTCGCGTCCGCCGTAACCGTTGGCGACCGGACAGCCAAATACGCTTTGGATGAGTTGGCGCTGATGGTCGTAGAGGCGCTCTGATGTGACGAAGGCGACTTTGATGCCGAGGTTGTCGAGACGAATGTCATGGTCTTGAGCATGCCGTGCGATGTGGGCGAAGGCGGAGGGGTAGCCGAACAGCATCTTCGGTCGCATGGCTTGAATTTCGGCGATAAAGCCGGCCACCTTTTGCGGCGACATTTCGAACGCGGGCAGCAGTTTGGTGCGCATCAGGGCATCGCGAAATTGCCGCACGCGGTCTTGCGAGGTGAGTTCAATGGGCGATCCCCAAAGGACGATTTCCGGATCGCCGATATTCACGTCCCACCAGCGCGTGGCGCGCCATTTGGCGGCGACGTCGTGCGATACGCGTTCGTTGCCGATGAAAAAGATCAGCGGTTCGCCGCTGGAACCGCCAGTATTGAATCGCGCCAGGTCTTTCGCTTGGGCTGACTTGAGGGCTTCGGTGTTGGCGCGAATCACCGCTTTGTCGAGAAACGGCAGCCGCCGCAGGTCTGCGATGCTGGATAGGGAACCGGGATCAAATTTTAGTTTTGCGAATAAAGCCTGGTAGTAAGGCACTTGTTCACCAGCATGGCTCAACAGCGCTTTAAGCCGGCTGATGCGCAAGGCGTCCAGGCGTTCAACGGGCCAATACTGGCTTTGCTCCATTTCACGATGAACACGGGTGGTGTCGTGATGTTTGAGGCGCTCTTGCAGCGGGAAGACGACGCCGGAAATCAGGGCGGTATAGAGGCTCATGACTTTTTTTTATCTCGATCCGTGCGCATGTTGTTAAAAGTGTTCATCCTGGAAACCTCTGTTGACCGGCCTGTAGGTGCGAATTTATTCGCATATAAGCGCTTGATCGTGCAAATAAATTCGCACCAACAGCTCGTCCAACTGCGATTTTTAGGTGTGCGCCGGTAAAGACCGGCAAGGAGTAGATGGTGAAAGTCCATTGCAATGAAGGTGTAGCGAACCACATTAGCCCCGAGCCGTGCGTTTGTATCCGCGAGGATGCAGGCGAAGCGTCGGTAGGGGAGAGTATAGGCCAGCCATTGAGCCGCGAAAGAACCCCCTTCCCGGATGCCGACGCTGTACCTAAAGCGGAAGGCCATGCTGACATACGCGCTATGGCGAGCGTATGGCAGACCGGGCGTGGTCAGAGAACCTGGCATGTCTGATTCCTTGCTCATTGGCAGTGGCACCGAAATGTTCGATACCGAAAGATCAAATCTACCGTTATTTCGTGCCATGCGAGTTTCCGGGGTGAACCGCTAAAACGTGGCTGGGATCAGGAATTCCGCGCTTACCAGGCTCGATGGTGATTCGATCTCTGTATTCCATGTTTTAAAATATGGCAAAGCGAACGCCGCCAGGTTTAAGCTTCAACTCTGCCGCCTTTGGGCTGGCAACCGATCAACAGTCCGAAACTTAAGGAGCACATCATGAAAGGCCAGGAAAGCAAGAAAGCAGCAAAGAAAGAACCGACCATCAAATTCGCGAAACTATAGTGGGCCACGGAAATCATCTCGTTCCTATATGTAGCATGGCTTCCGCGTAACTTCTTGATAACCCGCAAGAAGTTACCCTGCCGACTTTTTCTGCGGATGAAAATAATTGTTGGGTGCGCTGCGTGCATCCAACAATTATGGCTTGCAGCAAGCCATTGGATTGATGTGAGGATTCATGAAACATCCGGTCTAGATTGGCTGTGGCATACAGGATCAATCAGATCCCGCGCGCTGAGCGTTTTTCCATTTTTTTATAACTCTGGCTATTCTGGAATCCTCAGTTGGGATTGAATGCTGTGAAATTTCAATCGGTTGCGTTACTCATGCAGGGGTGAATTTATTCGCACGCAAGCGGTTGATTATGCGAATAAATTTACACCTATAGTCCGGTCAACAGCGTTTTTTTAGGGTTATTCAAATCATGGCTTCCTGGCTTCCCGTGCTTAAAGCTGCCCTACCTTACATCGGCAATATTGTCGCGGAGGCGGTGCCCGTGTTCACCAGCCGCAAGGAGCATGATGCGTCGGCTGATCTGGTATCCCGACAAATCTCGGAGTTGCAGGAGGCCGTTACCAGCAATGCGGAGGCGGTGAAAGTCCTTGCCGCTCAGGTTGAGAAAACCATTGCCGCACTGGATGCGGGTGAAGACGATTTGGCCCAACGCATGGCGGCATTACAAGAAACGTTGGCGCACTGCGACAGCAGCGCCAACTTGGCGCAAGCGCAGGTCACTCGGTTGGAAGGCGTGGCGGCGGCGATTCAGATCCGTGCCGATAACTTCGATCAACTGTTGGTGAAACACCACCGCCATGAACGCGTTATCGCGGCTATCGCACTGTTTGCACTGCTCATCGCAGGCATTGCATTGCTGCGCTGAAGGCAGGCCGATAGCACAAAATCTGGACGATTTCCTTTTGTCATTGTGAGCTGCCAGGGGTAGGCTGGATTTGTAAGCATTAAAGCGCAAACGTCTCCACTCAGTTGGGCGTATGAATAATTACGCTACTCCTTTTCAGAATTCCCTGTGCAAACAATGGCCTGCGCGATCATCGCGTGATTTCATGAAATATCCGGGTTAGCAAATCTATCGGCCAGAACAACCCGCAGAAGAGTGCGTCGCTTGGCGACAGGCCTTGGTTGCGGCGCAGTTGGGTCAGGGCGATGCCGAGTGAAAGGTAGATCATGATGCCGAGGCTGAGGTTCATGGCGTGTCTGTATTGGTTGAGATGCGCAGAGCTTAGAGATCTGCGGTCTCACCAGATGAGACAGGCATGAAGCTGCCTCTTTATCAGCCTCGGCGCACTTTGGTGTGACACTTCACTTCGTGCCATGCGCGTTTACGGAAAGCACCGCTTAAATGCGGCCTGGATCAGGAACTCTATTCTTCAGGCTTTGGGCGGGGCGGTTCGGTCAAACAATGCCGTGCTTGGCGGCAATGCGGCGCAATTCCGGTATTTCCAGTCCTGCGGCATCGGCATGATGCAGGGCTCGTTTCAGGCGAGATGGCGCTGAACGGCCAGCGCATCCATGGCCAGGGTCGGCGGCTATGGCTTCGAGCAGGCCGGACATCAGACTGGGGCGGTCTAGTGTTTGGCCAGTCAACCAGTCCTGCACATCAAGCACGTCGTTGGCTACTGCCACCATCAGCACGTTTTGCTTGTCGCGCAGCGCACCGACATCGCCGCCGGTTTCCAGACCGGCGATATTGGTGGTGAGAATGTATAAATTTTTGCGCACCAATTCCCAGTACAGGGCGTCTACGTCGAGCAGTTTGTGGGCTGGCAAATCGATCGCCGCCAGGGCTGCAACCAAGGATTCCGCTTCTGGACCAAACACCGGCGAGGATAACAAGGCGTGCGCCTCTTTACCCTGTTTTTTCTCGAACCAGACCGAGATCACAGTCGGATTTTCAATGTTGTGGGCTTGCCAATCGCGCGGCAGGAGTTCGTTCTGCAGCAGACCGACAGTGTCTCGCCATGATTCTGGCAGGGCGGATAGAACCGGATGCAGATCGGGTTCGGCGACGGAGACCATTACCAGGTCAGGCTCTGGCCAACGCGCCGCAACAGCATCAAGATCGTCGCCGCGATTCACCGGCACCACAATGTAGCCGGTCTTCAACAACCCCCCGGCGAAGACTCGCCCAAGTTGGCCGAGACCGATCATGACCGCGATTTTTTCCATGATTTTCTCCGAATTATTCGATGCAAAGGCATGCGCAAGGTTGTGCCGCCCATTGTAGGACGGCTTTGGGGTTGATACCGACTCCATCTAGAATCGTTGAAATTGACTCGCTGACTTGCCTGGAGATTTCGATGCTTGTAGCCGCGCCCGCCATTTCATCATTTCTGCCACCGCATCGAACCTTGATGGGGCCTGGTCCTTCCGATGTGCCCCAACGCATTCTTGATGCCATGGCGCGGCCGACTATCGGCCATCTGGATCCAGCCTTCACCGATATGATGGAACAGACTAAAACGCTATTGCGCTATGCCTTCCAGACCGAGAACAAGCTGACTTTTCCGGTTTCCGGCCCCGGGTCGGTGGGCATGGAAACCTGCTTTGTGAATCTGGTGGAACCGGGCGATAGCGTCATCGTCTGCGTCAATGGCGTGTTCGGCGGTCGCATGCTGGAGAACGTCAAACGCTGCGGCGGTTTGCCGGTAGTGGTCGAAGACGCCTGGGGTCGGGCAGTGGATTTGGGCAAGGTGGAAGCGGCGTTCGTCGCCAATCCGGCGGCGAAAATCCTTGCTTTTGTCCATGCCGAAACATCGACCGGGGCGCAATCCGATGCCGCTGCGCTGGCCGCCATCGCGCATCGGCATGGTGCTTTGGCGCTGATGGATTGCGTCACTTCGCTCGCCGGCACGCCAGTGTTGATCGATGCCTGGGCGATCGACGCGGCTTACTCCGGTAGCCAGAAATGCCTGTCGTGTACGCCGGGTTTGTCGCCAGTAACATTTTCCGAGCGCGCCATCGAGAAAGTGCGCGCGCGCAAGACTCCGGTGCAAAGTTGGTTCATGGACCTGAATCTGGTGTTGGGTTACTGGAGCGGCGAGGGCAAACGGACGTATCACCACACCGCGCCGATCAACCCGCTCTATGGTTTGCATGAGGCACTGGTGATGCTGGCCGAAGAAGGTCTCCCGAATGCCTGGGCACGGCACCAAACAATGCACGAAGCCTTGAAAGCAGGACTTGAAGACTTGGGACTGAACTTTGTGGTGCCAGCCGACGAACGTTTACCGCAACTCAATTCGGTGTATTTGCCCGCTGACGTCGATGACGCTACTTGCCGGGCGCGTTTGCTGGCTGAGTTCAACCTGGAAATCGGCGCCGGCCTGGGCGTGCTGGCCGGCAAAATCTGGCGTATTGGCCTGATGGGCGCTTCCGCCAGTCCGCATCATGTCGACTATTGCTTGAAGGCGCTGGCGGCCGTCTTGAACAAATAATTGCCGCCTGGATCAGCGTTCAAGCAAATCCGCTTTGCCGGGTTTGCCGTTCCAGGCATCGGCATCCGCAGGTGCCTCTTTTTTCTCGGTAATGACTGGCCAGATGCGCGACAACTCGGCATTAAGTGCGATAAATTGTCGCTGCCCTTCCGGCACGTCATCCTCCGGAAAAATCGCCTCGGCGGGGCATTCCGACACACACAAATTGCAGTCGATACATTCCTCCGGATCGATCACCAGAAAATTTGGGCCTTCATGAAAACAATCTACCGGGCATACTTCGACGCAGTCGGTAAATTTGCACTTGATACAGTTTTCCGCGACAACATAGGTCATAACTTTCCTCACTAATCGTTTTTCGCTAGCATAGCGGGAAATAACGCACTTCGGCCACTTAGCCTGTTCCTGTATTTTCCCCAGTCCCACCTCCACGAGGTCTTTTCCCCATGAGCGAACACATTCATTACGTCACCGACGACACCTTCGAACAGGAAGTTCTGCAATCACCCATGCCAGTGCTGGTTGATTACTGGGCTGATTGGTGCGGCCCCTGCAAAATGATTTCTCCCATTCTTGATGAAGTGGCCAGGGAATACACTGGTCGTCTAAAGGTTTGCAAACTGAACATCGACGAGAACCAGACCACACCGCCAAAATTTGGCATTCGCGGCATTCCCACTCTGATGATTTTCAAGAACGGCAATGTCGAAGCCACCAAGGTCGGCGCACTTTCCAAGTCCCAATTAACCGCTTTCGTTGACAGCAATATCTAACTTCCGTTAGCTTGTCTTGTCTGGCCTGCTCTTCATGAGCAGGCCAGACTAAAAAAAGCGCTCAAGCGCCAACCACTCCGCTCTCCCACCGAGACGGACAAACCACTCCCTCCAGCTATTCCCTCCCCAGGCCACACGGCCAACCCGCACCCTCACTCACATGCATCTTTCTGAACTCAAGCAACATCACGTCAGCGCTTTAATCGAAATCGCCGAAAACAATGGCATCGAAAATGCCAATCGGATGCGCAAACAAGAACTGATCTTCGCTCTGCTCAAACAGGCGGCCAAGGCCGGCGAAAGTATTTTCGGGGACGGCGTGCTGGAAATTCTTCCAGATGGTTTCGGCTTTCTGCGTTCGCCGGACACGTCTTACCTATCCAATCCGGATGACATTTATGTTTCGCCGTCGCAGATTCGCCGCTTCAATCTGCACACCGGCGACACCGTCGAAGGCGAGATTCGAACCCCGAAGGATGGCGAACGCTACTTTGCCCTGACCAAACTGGACAAGGCCAACGGCGGGGCGGTTGAAGATCTCAAACACAAGATTCTTTTTGAAAATCTGACGCCGCTGTTCCCCAACCAGCCGTTCAAGCTGGAACGCGAAATCAAGGCTGAGGAAAACATGACCGGCCGGGTGATCGACATCATCGCTCCGATCGGCAAAGGTTCACGCGGCCTCATCGTGGCGCCGCCGAAGACCGGTAAAACCGTGATGCTGCAGCACATCGCTCACGCTATCACCGCCAACCATCCGGAAGCCATTCTGATCGTCCTGCTGATCGACGAACGTCCCGAAGAAGTCACCGAAATGACGCGCACGGTCAAAGGCGAAGTGGTTGCATCCACCTTCGACGAACCCGCCGCGCGCCACGTTCAAGTTGCCGAAATGGTCATCGCCAAGGCCAAGCGGCTGGTAGAACACAAGAAAGACGTGGTGATCCTGCTTGACTCCATCACACGCTTGGCCCGCGCCTACAACACTGTGCAGCCGACTTCCGGCAAGGTGCTGACCGGCGGTGTAGATGCCAACGCACTGCAAAAGCCGAAACGCTTCTTCGGCGCAGCGCGCAACATCGAAGAAGGCGGCAGCCTGACCATCCTTGCCACCGCACTGATCGACACCGGCAGCCGGATGGATGACGTCATCTTTGAAGAATTCAAAGGCACCGGCAACATGGAAATCCACCTCGACCGCCGCATGGCCGAGAAACGTGTCTACCCGGCAATTAACGTCAACCGCTCCGGCACGCGCAAGGAAGAACTGCTGATCGAAGCGTCCATCCTGCAAAAAATCTGGGTGCTGCGCAAACTGCTCTACCCGATGGACGACATGGAAGCGATGGAATTCCTGTCCGACAAAATCCGCGCCACCAAGACCAACAACGACTTCTTTGACTCGATGCGGCGGGGTTAAATCATCCCGAGGTCAGGCCAGATTGGATGGGCCAAGCACAACGGGCCCATCCTGCAGTCACCGAGTTTATCGAAGCGCAATGCTGGCGGTAGGTCGGGTTTCCCCGCAAAAACCTGCGGCTCACCCAACCTACGGATTGCTGTCTGTGAGTTTCAACGTTTCCTGTTCAAAGCCGATGATGTTGCGTTCGATTTTGCTGAATTCGACGCCGATCAAATGAATCCGCTCGCCGCGTGAGCGGTATTTGTCGGCGTATTGCTTGTCTTTGATCTGTTGCAGTGCGCGGCCTTCAGGGATCAATTCGACTACCTTGAATTCGAACAGATAAACGTTGCCATTGAACAGTACGGTCATATCGATGCGGCCGTGGTTGCTGGTGTCTTCCAGGCGAATATCCAACCCAAGCGCGGCGAAGTAGCTGTAGAAAATGCTGGCGTAATAGCCTTCGTATTGGGCGATGGGGTTGTTGCGATACCAGTCGTGCGGAATGCTGGCGTAGAAGGCGGCGAACAGTGTGCGCATGCCGGCGAAGTCGTTGGTTTGCAGCAGGTCGTATAGCTGAGGTGCGATGATGCCGTAGCGCGCCGGGTCGTTGGTGAGCTTTTGCAGCAGCGCGCCATTGAGGCTGCTGCGCACTTCCTGGTTGGGATAGCGCAGCGTCATCTGCATCAGACCAGGCATGCGGCGCACCGAGTCGATGGTAAGGTAACCGGCCTGAAACATCAGCGCTTCGGTGGGTATGGCGTCGACATCGAAGCTGGAAAGCAGGGTTTCCAATGCCACCAGACGTTCCAGATCAGGCGTAAACACGCCGCGTTGACTCAGCAGCTCAACCAGGAAAGTCGGTGTGCCGGTCTCGAACCAGTAAGGCCGGAATTCGCGTTTCTGAAACAGCAGCAATAAATCGAACGGATTGTAGACGGCCTCGCCAGTCCAGTTGTAGCCGTTGTACCAATCACGAATCTGTTGCCGATCCAGCCCTGCCAGTTCCGCCGCGAAGACGTTATCAACGTCAGCATCGGTGTAACCGCAGATCGAGGAATATTCGGCGTCAACTGTGATGTCATTCAGATTGTTCAGCCCGGAGAATAAACTGACTTTGCTGAACTTGGAGACGCCGGTGAGCAGCGCGAATTTGATGTGGGCGTCGGAATCCTTGATCACCGAATAGAAATTGCGCAGGCCGTCGCGCATGACGCGGGCGATGTCGGATTCTGCGATGTTGTCGAGAATCGGCTTGTCGTACTCATCCACCAACACCACCGCCCGTTGACCATGCTTGAGATACGCGCCACGAATCAGCTCTGCAAAGCTGATGGCGACGTCGGTGTCGTCGACCCGGCTCAGGCCGAGGTTGTCGCGGTTCAACTGCAACTGGGCGCGAATGCGTCGATCGAGTTCATCTCGATCGCGCACCAGACCGCCGCCGAAGCTGATGCGAATCACCGGATATTGCGTGCCCCAATCCCATTTATCGTAAACGTATAAACCCAGAAACAGCGCTTTGTTGCCGGCGAAAAGTTCTGCCAGTGTGTCGATGAACAGCGACTTGCCGAAGCGACGCGGGCGGGAGAGGAAGTAATGTGTGCCTGTCTCGGCCAGCTTCAGTGCAAACGCGGTTTTGTCGACGTAATAACAGTCACTTTCGCGAATCTTGGCGAAGGTCTGAATGCCGATGGGGAGCTTTTTGCGTTGCATGGCGAAAGATTATGCCAGCGCTGGTTTAAACGGCGAGGGGCGTTAGCGCGGATTCAGGCTTTTTACTCGGTCGGCGTGATGCCGACAGGATGTGGTGCTGCTTTCCGGAATGGTTCGAGCCGGAATCGAGAGCTGATTTCTGGCGGCTGCTTATCTGGTTTTTCAATCCACACGCCGGGGGTGTCGACGGTTTTAGAGGCGGCGATGGTCAAAACTGGAGTTCAGCTTGTAAATATTGTCTTGGACGTGCGGACTCGGCTGTTCTATTCGCTGTCGATATTTTGGCGATGCCTTGTTTTATTTAGCCGTTTATAGTTGCTAGTCCAAAATGCCATGGTCTGCAAAGGTTGTTAAAGTCAATATGAGCGCCCTCACGTTACCTAAGCCTTCACCTGATTTTATACGTTTGACTCGACTGATTGTGGAAAGCCATCTTCGCGTGGTTGGGCGTGATTTGCTTTCCTCCGCGGCTTTGAGCGATTCGGAATTGTGTGATGCACTTTGGAATGCGCCACGCGTTGTTGTTGCCCATGGAACCGAATCAGATCCGGTGTTCTGTTATGGCAATCGATTGGCGCTGGAGTTGTTTGAATTGGATTTTGCTGCGTTTACCGCGTTGCCGTCGCGATTTTCTGCCGAGCCTCTGGCGCGTGAGGAGCGGGCGGCTTTGCTGGATCGGGTGGGTCGATTCGGTTTTATTGATGATTACGCGGGCGTTCGGATTTCCAGCAGCGGCCGACGTTTTAGTATTGAAAATGCAACTGTGTGGAATCTGCTCGATGCCGATCGCATTTGCCAAGGGCAGGCAGCAACATTTTCAAATTGGCGTGTTATGCCGGCTTGATCGCCTTGGTCGCAGATGCGATTGTTGGGGCCGGATGCGTGCGGTTCATTAAAAGCTGACAAGGGCTGCCTCGAAAAACTTACGATCCGAGATGGTTTTCGAACGCGTAAGTCGCAAATTTCGAGGCGCCCTTGGGGGGGATTACCGGCGGAACTCGGTGAGGTTGAGTTTAATCAGCATGCAGTCCTCACAGTAACGCGCCAATAAAGCTTCGGCTTCAGCAGGAGGGAGAACCGAGGCCATCGTGGTCACGATTTCTGTGAAACTGCTATCGCCGGTGGGTTTGCAGGGCGAGACGCTCAAAACATCGAGCTGATCGATATTGGAAATTTGTACCGTGTCTGCGGCACACGCGTTTAAACCAATTGCAAGTAGTGCAATGCCAACCAAGTATTGAATTTTCTTCATGGTAATGCTCCTTTGTGTATAAAAAAGTTGAATATCATTGAAAGCTAATATGTAAGTTGATTATAGCTACGGACTGTGCTAGGGCAACCTTCATTATGCGTTTTTGATACTTGACCGAGTCCCGTTGGCGATAACGACACAACAGATATCAAGGCTTCGCTTTTCTGGTTTTTCGGTCTTGTTTCATTTGCTGTGTAATTTCACTAGATCGCGTTGTTTCCCGTGGCTTCAACAGGTGGAACGATCTTTTTGCAAGAGCATCGGGCGCTGCCCGGTGCAGTGTGATGTGATCTGATTTCATCCATGCGGACCTGGCAGGCGGCTTCGTTGTCGAAGAACTCAACTTTGCCTGTGGTGGTCGGTGCACCGGGGGAGAGTGAAAAGAAGGTCAGGAGAACAAGGCTTTTCATTGGCTTATCCATAGAATGTTTGTATGGATCTATATAAGCACATAATTATATTGACTGTATCGGGCGACGAGTTTCCAGGTGTTTGAGTTGCTCGAGTTGTTGCAAAGTTGCCCTGTCCGGTGATCTGGTTTGATCGGAAAATGTCAAGCTGACCCTATCAGTTGATGGCAGGGTGGCGGATCACTGGCGCGGCCGAGATAGCCACCCAAGCACGCCACCAGGCGGATGGCATCGCCCAGCAGTACCGGTTCAGCTAATCTTTTTTGACTGTTCAGCCGACGGTCGGCTGATGCGGTTGCCCCTTGAAGGGTAAGCCGCAGTCCGTCGAGGGGATGTGTTCCTGCTTGTGCGGGGTATCGAGGTAAGAGCGGATCATGGGGAAGTTTTCCTCCCCCATTAACCTGGAATCCTCGGTTTTGGTTGAATGTTTTTAAATATCAATCGGTTGCGTTACTTACGAAGGTGCGAATTTATTCGCACCTACAGTCCGGTCAACAGCGTTTTTTTGGATAATCTTGTTGGGTTCGCTCACGCGTTCGAGTGTCTGGCC
>JFJP01015144.1_pt1 | contig 11985 bp, 7 predicted proteins | sample 431651 | NCBI WGS metagenome assembly JFJP01 (sample SAMN02602958, study PRJNA72255) | Microbial mat metagenome, whole genome shotgun sequencing project. | biome: fresh water; feature: sink hole; material: water; isolation source: purple microbial (photo- and chemosynthetic) mats found in... | reverse complement strand
GTAAATTTAGGATTTCTCGCGCAAATTGGCGGTTAATTGGTTTGAACTTGTGAGTGTCGAGTCCATTTGGGATCGTTACTACTGGGCGATCCCGAAACAAGGAACTTTTTTCTGAGCATTGAGCCAGCCATTTACTTGGTGTAACTAAGGTGAAAGTAAGGTTTTTCCAAGCTTTAGCTTTTCTCTGCCACACCCACCGGGACAGATCAAATTCTTTATGACTGTGAAGTTGCGGACAGCTACCACAAGATTGAGTGTAGCGATCGCAATCTTCGCTGTAATGACATCCTCCTGTAAAAGGCCACATATCGTGCAGCGTCCAGACTAACGGTTGATTAAACTTCGGAATACTTTCTACTTGTAAATACTCTCCACAAACCCAGTGCAGATTAATAATATCTGGTTGAATTTTAGCAACTTGAGCCGGGAGAGATTCGGCTAGCCATTCTGTAGAAAATATCACCGGATTTCTCTGAGGATAAAGTCGCAGTGGCAAGTTATATACACTGGAAATAATCTTGTCCAACTTATTCGTAATTCCATTCTGTGACGAGATCACATTCGGATCCCCACTCCGCTTATTTCTCACCAGCATTTGCGAAGATACACCAATCCCCTGCAAACCTTGGTGCAGTCTATAAGCAGCACGGGCTGCTCCCCCTTCAGTATCGAAAGTATTGAGAAGTAAAACCTTCATCTTTTTTGAATTGTTTCCCATAAATTATTTAGTTTTTGTTTGAAAGGGGATACCAGAAGGAGTTGACTTTTTTGAGGCACTGGTAAGTTCAGAAAAAACCGAGAAGTAGCGGCGGGCTTGGAGTTCTTGAGTAAATTCTCGTTCTGCTTTTTCGCGGGCGCTAACACAAAGTTTTTGATGTCGTTCCGGGTTTTCTAGCACCCAGGCAATACCTCTTGCTAAGTCTTCTGTTTCATAAGGTTTAGCTAAATAGCCATTTGAGCAGTGTTCGATCATATCCGGCAGTCCTCCAATATTAAATGCGGCGCTGGGGATGCCGCAAGCAAGGGCTTCCATGACTGTATTTGGCAAGTTATCTATCACCGAAGGGGCGACAAAAATATCTGCTGTTGCATAAACAGTGGTTAGGGAAATATCATCTGCGAGTCTCCCCAAATAGTGAGTTTTAAAACCAAGTTCAATGGGATTTTCTGGTTCAGAAGAGCCAAAAACCAGCAACTCTATCCTATCTTTCCAGCCTGATTTACTGAGGCTTTGTAAAGCGGGTACCAGCAAGTTAAATCCTTTCCAGCGATCGCCTGTTCCACCTGTACTTCCAAAGAGTACAATTTGTTTATTTTGGGGGAGATTCAGAATTTCTCGCGCCCACTGACGATTTATGGGTTTGTACTTTTGAGTATTGATACCATTAGGAATTACTTCAACTCGAAAATCTTTGAATAAAGAACTAGAACTAGCACATTTAGCTAACCAAACACTAGGGCTAACCAGAGTGAGATTAAGATTTTTCCAAGCTTTAGCTTTCCGCTGCCACACCCACCGCGATATATCGCCGGCTTTAACGCTGTGAAGTTGCGGACAACTACCACAAGATTGAGTATAGCGATCGCAATCTTCACTGTAATGACATCCCCCTGTAAAAGGCCACATATCGTGCAGCGTCCAAACTAAGGGCTGATTAAACTTAGGAATACTTTCTACTTGTAAGTAGCCCCCAGAAACCCAGTGTAAATTAATAATATCAGGCTCTATTTTTGCAACTTGAGTATGTAGAGAATCGGGCAGCCATTCTGTAGAAAATATACCTGGATTTCTCTCAGGATAAAATCGCAATGGCAAGTTAGATAAACTTGAAATAATCTTATCAAACTTATTCGCAATACTATTCGATGACGAAATTACCTTGGAATCGCCACTACTCTTATTTTTCACCAGCATTTGCGAAGACACACCAATCCCCTGCAAACCTTTATGCAGTCGATAAGCAGCGCGGGCCGCTCCCCCTTCAGTATCAGAACTATTGAGAAGTACAACCTTCATCTTTTTTGAATTGTTTCCAATCAATTATTTATTTTTTGTTGGAAAATTGATTAATTTCTGATTAGCGCTATCTATCATTTTTTGCAGTTCGCCACTGGCAATAATAGAACCATAAGCCTCATAAAACTTTTTCGCATTGATAACCGATTGTTTGTCCACTCTTTCGCTATTAAAGATTCTCATGCCACCAGTTGCCACATTTCTTATAAATGGGCAGGGATATAAACCTACTTGGTATCCTGCCAACCAAGCTCTCACGCTGGCCTCGTCATCGTCAAACTGGAATGGAGCATATTCTTGATTAATTCCTCCTAGTTCTAAGAACGGCTTTCTCCTCAGAAGTGTGGGGGCTCGGTTAACAGATGTAACAAATATAAATGGGATACCAGACTGAGGTTCTATGTACTGAGGCGTGTCATAAATCCGTTTCTTAAAAAGTCCTGGTCGAGTGATTATGTCTCCAATTTTTTTATAGGTAGACTCTTCATTTGGCTCCACTGGATCTGGGGTAAAAAAGTCCAAGCCTCCTCTGCCACCTAATATTAGTAGTCTCGGTAAAGCTTCAAACAAAGAGAGTGCCTGCTCTATCCAAGTGTTATTATATGGTGGTATGTCATCATCTTGCAATAAGCAAACAAACTCACCTTTTGCCATTCCAATCGCTCGTTCGTAGGTTCTGACCTCGAATAAGTCATTGCAACGCAGTAGAAAGTCATTTTTCCTATCAAGGTATTTCATCCACTCTTCGTAAGAACCATCACTAGAGCCATCATCAATTACGATCAATTCTTCAGCCGAAGTTAACCTTAGTGCAGTTATGATGCTCTTAATATTAGGTTTTTTATTGAAAAATTGCACAATTAGTGAAACTTTGGGGCTAGTTGTGTAAATTGAGTTTGGTTCGGAAGTTTGATCGCTTGTAACTTTTTTATGTATTTTTTGCTCGTGCCTCTGATTCACTAATTTTAACCATTTGCGAAGTAACTTCGATTTTATAGAATCCATCGCTTTGCTCCTTAGTAAAACTTTACTTTCATACCTTATTTACAGGCGATAGGCAGAAAATATCCCTCTATAAGGGGAAATATTAAGAAGTGTAATATTTCCCTCTATTTACACTATCTTATCTCTCTGATGATTTTACGCGAAATTTATTAACAATCTATTAACTTTTTTTTGCACCTTCCTAACAAATGGTGGATCATAATCATATAAAGTATTTTGGGTGAATTTATCGGCTTGCGTATCCCGAATAGCAAAAGGCGGATGCTTCATCGGAAATGTTATCGCTTCTACAGGCATATTACTGTAGGGACTGTTAACATCTCCAGTATTAGTTCCTCCTACCCCATGTCCGATATTAGAAACTAAATTGACATTCGCCAGAATATTCATTCCATTTTGAATAAAGCTTGCCAATGTCCACCTAAAAGCCCAACTATCTATTTTCCCTTCATAACAAAGCTGAAAAGTCTTAGTCCAAACCTTTGCAGCGTGGGAGTCTCCCAGTACATCCTCCAAAAAATTACCATCGCGAATTTCTGGCCACAGCTTCATATCTAAATCATAGTATTGCCAAGCTCGTCTCCAACTTGCCCAAGTCCAGCAATGATTGTAGCGAGAAAAGTAATAGCTGTAATCAGTTCTTTTTCGCCCAAATTGAACATTTTGACCAGAAATTGACATGATCCGCTGGTCATGTCGGTAACGTTCTAGCAATTCTTCTGAGAAACGGAAAAATGTAGGATGGGGCAGGCAGTCATCCTCAATAATAATTGCCTCTTCTACCGTATCAAATACCCAATTCAAACCGCTAGAAACCCGCCGCAGACAACCCAAATTTACGTCAGAGTAATTTTTTAGAACTTCGCAGTCCCAATCTACTCGATCAATAATAGCTCTGGTGGCAGCGCATTCTCGATCTTCTCCTGGTCGATCGGGGCGCGGGCCATCAGCAATTACTAACAATTTGGGGGGTTTTGCTTGACGAATTGCTTCAAATACCGTTTGGGTTTCTTGGGGGCGTTTAAAGATAATCAAGACAATTGGGGTTTTTACTTGCCAGTCATACATTTATTTTCCTCCCCTTACGTTTTTAATGATTGTTTAAGTCTTGTTGGTCATCATCAAGTTTTGCAAACTTGATGTGTGAATGATATATTCGCAACCCTAGTTTTTAGGAAATATCTCATCTACCTAGCATATTTTTAACCTGAGATAGTCTATTTTTTATACCTGCTTCTCTGTCTTGTAAAGTATCAACAATTATTCTAGAAATATTACGTTTCGGTATCCCTAGATACCCGGCAGCATATTTCATAAACTCCTCTCCCACTGGCAAAGTCCAAAACAAGGATTTGGGATTGGATACTTCTAGGAAAAGCCTCTTGATTCCCCTAGTTTTTTCTGCTGGCAGATGCCAAACGTCTAGCTGAAAATTTGATTGACTTGCAGTGTAAAATTTCGCCACTGTCCAGATCCTTTCAAGATAAGGGTTTGCAGTTCCCGGTGAATACCCTTGCTTGTTGTAAATATAACTTAACATCTGCTCCTCTGTATTAAATTTTGATTTGCCTTGTGCAAATCTTTCTAAACAAATATTCCAAATTAAGTCAATTTCTTCAGCTAAGCTTTTAATACTCTCTCCAGTTCCCCCAATAAATTCCGCTCCAAAATAACGAGGAGGCTGCTCAATATTGTACCCTAGTTCATGGTAAAAATTTTGCATTTCTCGTCTAGTCCAGCCATTAATCACTTCATCTTCTTGGTAATAGCGCTCATAAGTAGCTATCCCGTTTTTTTCAATTGCTTCTATCATTTTATCTGCTGAATTTACCCACACGCAATCAGAATCTAGCGAAAGGCATATATCGTTCGATTCGGAGTTGTTTTTGAGGTACTTAACAATATCGAACTTAAAATATGTACTTCTGAAAGCGTGGAAGTATTCCAGCGGATGCTTATAGCTGAAAGGTAAATAAGCCACCTTTACACCGATCTTGGCAAAAAATTCTTCCATGTTGAAGTTGCCTAGATTAGGTAATTTTTCTGCATTCGTACACAAGATATGATTGGCGCTAGGATTATTTCTTACACTAGAAGCGAAAAAGACTACAACGCACTGCCAGTAAATAGATTGGAACTTGGCTGATGAAGATTTGACATTTAATCCTTGAGCTTGAGGATAAATACTTTCCTCACCTTCGCGATCGCAGCACATTCCAGTTAGTATATAAACAGTACCTCGGTTATTCATTGGATTTCTCCAGAAATTAGGTTTTTGTCCAGACAGGGCCAAGGTTTTATCTTTTTTTCGCAGATGCTCTGGCTCTGTTAATAATATCAGTTTCTCTCAGTTAAGAAATTCAACTTTATTAGAATATTATACTTCCAAACTTAACTCCCTGGTAGTATTTGAATGTTTAATTTACAATATTTAACAATGATTATACCCTTTCTCAGAGAGATGAGGTAAATACAAAAGCCCGAAACTCTTGACATTTAAAGAATCTGGCATACCTCATGTCAGTGAGAACTGCTATACTTACGCTCTAAAGAGTCGTTGATATATTTTTGTGAAAATATCGACCATAAAAATCGCTTTCGTTTGCATCCAAAACATCTTCCGAGTTTGAGGATAAAGTGCGTGGGCCAAATAACAAGCCGACATTTGTGCAATTAGAGTAGCAATACCTGCCCCCAAACCACCATAGCGGGGAATTAAAACGAAGTTCAAGATCACATTAATCACCCCACCCACAGCGGTTGTAGCTGCTGAAAAATTCAACAACCCTTCTGAGATCAGCCATGTACCTCTAGCGATTCCCAAAGATACAAACAGCCCAGTCCAAATCAGCACTGCTAAAGAGGGCGCAGCCCCAAGATAGTTTTTTCCATAAAGAATCGTCACTATCGGCTCCGCAAACAGGATCACAGGAATTGCCACTGCATAGGATATTAAAGACATTAAATATAATAGTTTTTGCAGGCGCTCGTAATAAATTGTCTCACTAATTTCTTTAGATTTAACAATAGACGGCAAAACCGAGCTGCCTATAGCCATAGGGATGAAATACCATAGCTCGGAGACTTTAACGGCTGCTGCATATAGTCCCAAGTCTTCAGCGGTACTAAGCTGTTTCATCATAATCTGATCGATTCGCATATAAATGAAGACCATGAACCCAGACAAAATTAGTGGCCAGCTTTCCTTAACCAATTCCCAAGCCAGTCTCTTATTGAACCGCCACCTTAATATATGATTTCCATTTACTTGATAGGCGATTGTCAACGCCAAACCTCTCAAAGCCTTCTCCCCCGTCACAGTCCAGCAAAATGCTAGCAGCGTAGCTTGTAGATTTAGGAGTACAACCTTAACCACGTTCATGCACAAATAAGCAGCATTCGTAGATACAACAACATATTTTGATTGCACCTGTGACTGGAACCAAAACTCAATAGTTTCAAAAGGCTGAAACAAAGTTGCTCCTGCTGCTATCCCTACTAACAATTGAGTATAGGGTTCTTCTGGATTTAACAGCATCACCGCTCCTACTGTTAACAGTAAAGAGATCAACCCACTGATATTTTTGAGGACAAAAGCTGTACCAAGAATTTCTTCCTTGTTAGACGAATCGCGAGAGAGATCCCGAACCACAATGGAATTCAATCCTAAACTAGCAATGGGAGAGAACAACGCCGCCGTAGCCAGCGCGTAGTTAAATAAGCCAAATCCCTCCGGCTTTAGATAACGGGCAACCCAAAGACCTACTAGCAAACCCAGAACTAATTGCAATACCTTGTCAGCCAATAACCAAACTGTATTAGCCATCACCTTACGCAGACCTGGAGTCAATTTTTCCTTGAGAGCAAATAGTTTATCTAATATCATCTGTTTTCAATTTGTTACAAATACAACAACCTTTATTCAACACCCAACCACGAGAAACTAACTGCTTTTATGATTGTTATCTATCTTTCAGTTAGCCTTGGTAGATTATAGCAAAAAATGATTTTTTCGAGAACCTGTCTTTGGCTTTATATCTTTGTTGTAGTATCTATACTGAGACGCACAGAAACTAAAACATACCAAAACCAAAAGCTAGTTGGTCCAAAAAGACCTGTTTCCGTAAGGTTCGTCATCAGTGTATAGGTCAAGATGAAAAGAGGAAAGCCACCTTCAGGAAGTTGGGCACGAGTTAAATATATCACTCCCTTTACCAGATTGTTGAAAAATGACAATATAAATAATATCAATCCTCCCCAACCTAAATCGCAGGCAAGGTCTAAAAAACCATTGTGAGAATGAGGTGGTATAAATTGGCTTTTAGCAATCATAATACCGTGAGCGGGATTTTCAAGACCCCGCCAAGGTTGCCAAAAACTATCAACTCCATATCCCAGAATCGGTCGTAGGTTTATTTTATCTACAATTTGAGGCCAAAAATCGGTGCGACCCGTCAATGTCATATCTTTATTGAGTCCATCTACAATGATTGCCTCGGCATTATTGATCACAATAATGCCCAGGCTAATACTAATAATCAGGAACAGTATGACAGAAACTACAGCCCATTGCACGGGCAATTTTTTGACAATACTAATATATACCCAAAAGCCTAAGAGAATAATCACTAAAATTCGACTCGCCCCACTACATCCTTTCTGCACTGCCAGGGAACTTAACAAACCGAAAATAATTGCTAAACGGCGATTTTTGGGAGAATAAAAAGCAAACAAAAACCACAAAACTGCTGTTTGAGCCATGAAAAATGAAAACTGGTTTTTATGGCCTAAAATTCCATTCCAGCACCCATTAGCTGGATTAGTTTTGACTAGACTCCATAGCATTACAATTAAGTTTATATTACGCCACCAAGGATATATTTCTTGCCAAGAATATCGTTGTGCTACGTAAATAGCAACACCACTTATTCCTAAAATCACTAAACTCTTTTTGATACTAACTTCACTGGTCTCTGACCAACAAGCCGAGAGCAATACCATTAATAAAAGCAGCGATAAAAAGGGATCGCCGACCATCGTAGTAAAGATTGCTTTTAAATAACCTTTAAGCCAAATATGCAGTCGTGATGATATTATAAAAAGAAAAGCACCGTAGATCACGATTTGTCCAATAATCGTGATCGCTGTTGTCTCCCTGTTTGCGAAAACTCCAGGATGCAGCTTGGTAAAAGGCATTGCATTTGCACCTGTGGCTCCAGAAATAGCAAATAGAAATATACCAAGAATAATTTTTTCTGCACCGATCGCTATTTTTTTATCCTTGGCTACCGCTTGATAAAGTAAGAGCATCAGAATCACACTGATGCTTGCAATAATTGCTAAAAACAAGGGGACGCGGAGAATCTCTTTCATTGGATAACTGGCCTTAAATATTTTTTTATTTTCGATTCTCGTCAAAATTAACTAGAATCGGAACTGATATTTAAAAATGTACTCAAAAATCCTTAGAGAGCATTAAGGAGATTTTGAACCTCCTAACCACTCTCGGCTTCGATCAATTATAAACCTGAAGACTGATTGGCAGTTTCTCATTCACCAGGTTAAATTAAAGTAATGAAACACAAATTAGTTTGTATGGTAAATGGAAGTTTTCCCATAACCCCAATCATAGCTTGTCTAAGCCTTTTGCTTATAACTGGAATAGCTGGCTCAGAACCCGCTACCGCTCAAATACCAACCTTAAAGAAGACAAATCTTGTTTCCCAGCAACTAGCCCCCTCAAACGCAACGGGAACTTACACTCTAGGAGGGGGGGACAACATTCGCATTGAGCTCTTCGACTTGCCACAATTCAGCGGCAACTACCAGATTCCCGCTGGTGGTACGATCCAATTGCCCCTAATTGGCAGTATCTCTATCCAGGGGCTGACTTTAGAAGAGGCGACCAGATTTATTTCCAAAGCCTACGAGCCTATTCTCAAACGTCCCCAGATTACACTCAGTTTGCAAGCGACGCGCCCCCTTAATGTCTGGATTTCAGGAGAAGTTAACCGTCCAGGATCTTATACTGTTCCCCTGATCTCAGGAGCAGGTAATTTTCCTTCCGTACAATTTCCAACTTTGGTACAGGCAATTGAAAGAGCTCAGGGCGTGACCCAAATTGCTGATATTCGGCGGGTTGAACTACGTAGGCAATTGGGTGGAACTGGTAGGCCCCAAGTCATAACATTCGATCTGTGGGAATATTTGAAGACTGGTAACGTTCCTGTGGACATTACCTTACGAGATGGAGATGCCATTTTCATACCCACTGCCAACGGAGTAAATCTGGCAGAAGCTCGCCAAATCGCCATTTCCACCTTTGCTTCCCCCGCTAATCAAGCTCGCACAATCGCAGTCGTAGGAGAAGTGACTCGTCCAGGGCGTTATGTTGTAGTTGGCGGAGATGCAGTTCCAGGACAAGGCGTGCAAGGATTACCCACTGTAACGCGAGCAATTCAATTAGCTGGCGGTATTAAGTCTCAGGCTGACATTCGCCAAATTCAAGTGCGCCGCCCTACCAGTGATGGCTCGGAACAAATCTTTAGTGTTAATCTCTGGCAACTCTTGCAAAGTGGGGATGTCAATCAAGATACAATTTTGCAAGACGGAGATACGATTATCATTCCTACTGCTACAGAAATTAACCCAGCAGAAATATCTCAAATTGCCGAAGCTACTTTTTCTCCACCAAAGATTCAAGTTAATGTGATCGGAGAAATAGTTAAACCAGGAGTAGTAGAGGTGGCGGCTAATACCACTTTAAATCAAGCACTGATGGTAGCAGGAGGATTCAACCCGACTAGAGCCAAGAAGAGTTTTGTGGAACTAATCCGCCTGAACTTTGATGGAACTGTTTCCCGGCGCATAGTACCCATTGATTTTACCAATGGAATTAACGAACAGACTAACCCGCTAGTCCGAAATCAAGATATTATAGTAGTCAGGCGTTCGGCAACAGCGGGAACATTAGATAGCATTAACTTAGCTTTATCTCCCATAGCTAACGTTTTAGCAGTACCTAGTTTTGGTAATGCCCTCCTATCATTCTTGAGCAGTTTGGGACTTATTAGATTACCTAGATAAAAAAATTGTTACTGAGGAAAAATCAACAAGTATGGACACAGAATATCATTTCCAACCAACGGGCTCCAACCGGAACATTCAGCAGTCTCCAATTACGCCTGGTCTATCTTCAGTTAATAACGATACTAACGATCAACAGCCTTTAGATTTGGGATGGCTGTTTGCCGTAATGCAGAGAAGGATTTTAGTCATGGCAACGATCGCCATGACCTTAGGTGGACTTTCTGGGGGGCTGGTTCTGTGGAATGCGAAGAAAATTACTAAACTTTATCAAGGGGGATTCCAAGTTTTAGTGGAGCCAATCACTGCTGAAGCACGATTGGCTCAATTACTAATCCAGTCTCAGAGTGCTAATTTTAGTGCTGATGAAGTTAACAAAGTTGGTTCTTCGGTAGAAGATAGCAGTAAGGTGGACTATCAAACCCTGCTGCGAGTTTTAAAAAGCCCCAAACTTTTGACACCGCTAGTAGACAAGCTAAAACCCAAATATGCAAATATTAGCTACACAGAACTTAACTCTAACTTAAAAATAAGTCGGGTCATTTATGAAAAAGATGGCAAAGAAGCTGGGACGAAAATTATAGAGTTTACTTACCACGATAAAAACCCTAGCAAAATTAAGTTTGTCTTAGAAGCAGCTTCCGCATATTATCTGGAATACAGCCGCCAAGAGCGCCTCAAGAATATCACAAAGGGTATGGCGTATATTGATAGTCAACTCCCGGCTCTGCGACTCCGAGTAGATCAACTTCAGCGGCAACTACAATTCCTGCGGCAGCAAGCTAATCTGAGCTTACCAGATGAGACTATTAAAAGCTTGACAGACCGATCGAGCGGTATTTCTTCTCAGCAAGTGATGATTGAAGCCGAACTGGCTGAATCGAGAAAGCTCTACAGAAATCTCCAAGAGCAATTAGAAGAAGGAAAGGTGGCCGGATTAGTGGCAATCAACCCTAAAGCCTACGAAACCTTAATCAGTCAGCTACAGAACATAGAAACTCAATTGGCAATCAGCGTAGTTCAATTTCGGGAAAATAGTCCGCCGATGCAGTCTTTACGAGAAAAGCAGCAAAATCTGCGCCAGCTATTGAAGCAAGAAGCTAAATCAACCCTCGAAACGGTTGCCAGTAGAATCCAACAGCTAGAAGCTAGAGAGGCGATTCTAACCGCCAGTGCCAATAATCTGAATCAAAGAATTGGAGAATTGCCTTCTATATTGCGACAATACGGGGATTTAGAGCGAGAGCTCTCTGTGGCCACAGAGAGCTTGAAGGTATTCTTATCCAAACGAGAAACTTTGAAGCAAGGCGTGGGGGAACAGGATACACCCTGGATAAATATTAAAGAACCGACCATCTTGAAAGATGTCTATGGTAGTCCTTTATCGGTAACTGAGACAGGTAGAGGGAAAAATTTAGCGATCGCATTGGTATTAAGTCTTCTGTTTGGTGTAGCAGTAGGTTTTCTCGTCGAAGTTCTCAACACAGTTTTCCATACCCCTGAAGAAGTAAAGTGGGGAACTAAACTACCAATTTTAGGTGTAGTGCCAATCACCCAAAAACTCAATAAAATTCATAAAAAATCTAGGCATCAGAAATCAGTGGTGAACAATGTTGCCGATACACCTGCGGCAAAAAATCCCCACTTACACGCCGCAAGGGGGGCTAATTTACACGGAGAGTTGGATTATTACTTTTTAGAGTCGTTTGGTTCTCTTTATACAAATCTCCGTTTGCTAAGTCCAGCAATGTCAATGCGATCTTTGGCGATTGCTTCAGCGGTGATCGGCGATGGAAAGTCTACTGTGGCTTTTTACCTAGCGAAAACGGCGGCGGCCGTCGGTTTGCGAGTGCTGCTGGTAGATGCTGATTTGCGTG
>JFJP01014330.1_pt1 | contig 11985 bp, 12 predicted proteins | sample 431651 | NCBI WGS metagenome assembly JFJP01 (sample SAMN02602958, study PRJNA72255) | Microbial mat metagenome, whole genome shotgun sequencing project. | biome: fresh water; feature: sink hole; material: water; isolation source: purple microbial (photo- and chemosynthetic) mats found in... | reverse complement strand
TTTTATCCGAAATTCATCGAATTTTAAAGCCTGGTGGAATTACTATTATTAGCTTTTCTAATCGAATGTTTTATCAAAAAGCAATCTCCGCCTGGCGAGAAGCAACAGAACCTGATAGAATAGAATTAGTTAAAGGCTATATTAATTCCGTTAAAATCAATGATTTACCCGGATTTAATAGCCCTAAAGTTATTGCTAGTCAATCAAAAACCCCTCTATTTATGCAAATGTTAGGAATGGGAGGAGGCGACCCATTTTATGCTTTAATTGCATCCCGAAAATCTTAACAGTACCTCTAAGCCCTGAAGGGCTTACTACTTAGAATTAACAAATATTATGAAACCTTATCAACAAATGTAGAAGTGCAACAATTTATGGTAAATTATTCTTATGAACAACTATTAAAAAAACGGGGATTAACACCAGACAATCTTTCCGCCGAACAACATCAATCTATATTAACAGAAGTTGACCAATTTTGGGCGGCTCCGAGCTTAGATCTCGCCACTCCTCCCCCCCATAGTACGGGTGCTGCTTTGGATATTACTTTAGTTGATCACAGGGGGAAAATATTAAATATGGGTTCGGAAATTGATCAGATTTCTCCTCGATCCTATCCTAATTATTTTGAGCATAGTTCTGATCAAATAGAGAAAGAATATCATCAAAATCGTCTAATTTTATCCCAAGTTATGCTATCAACAGGATTTCAACAACATCCTAATGAATGGTGGCATTTTTCCCAGGGTGATCAACTTTGGGCGTGGTTAACAAATCAACAAAATCCAGAGGAAAATGCGATCGCCAAATACGGTCGATATTCCTCTTAATTCTTGAAAAAATCAGGATCTTAAGTTTTGAATTTCTGCTACACTTAACCCGGTTGTGCGACTAATAGTTTCATCATCTAAAATATTTAGGAGTTGACGAGCAATTTCTATCGCTTTTTCTTGTCTAGCTTGACTTTCTGCAAAACTAATTGCATTTCTTTGATCTTGTAAAAACAGTTCTACTTTTTCAACTTCATCGAGTTCTTCACGGGTTAAATTAGTTTGATTAGCAATTTGAAACGCCCGTTGAATTTGAGGTACAGTTTCTAACGTTTCAGGAACCGTTTCTAAGATTCTAGCACTTTGCATAAAATAAATCCATTTATCCGTTAAAGTTTCTAATTGTTCTAAGGATTTTTGAAATTTAGGTAATTCCACAAACACTAACTCTAATTCATTCTCGGAATAATTAAAGTTTTGAGTTTTCTCCTTGAAAATAAAGTAAGAAATCCAAGAATCCGTATTTTCAAATTGGATAAAATCCGTAATTGTTAAAGCAATCACAGGTTTTAAAAACCGATAGCCTTGTCCCACATCTAATTGCAGGGAATAGGTTTTAGCTGCATTATATAAGACTCGTTTTGTAAAGGCTTCTACATTGATCACCTGCATCTCAATAATGACAATTTCACCCGTATTTAGTTGAGCTTTAACGTCTAAATAAGTATCTTTTAATCCGGTAACTTTGGGGGCGAGGTAAGGATCAATAATCTCTAAATCCTGAATCATTGGCTCAGAATTGTAAACCATTGCATTCAAGAAACTGATTAAAATATCCTTACTTTCCGAAGAACCAAAGATTTTTTTAAAGGCAAAATCAGTTTTGGGATTGATAAAACGCATAGCTTTTATTTCCTTTTAAACATATCGAGATAATCACCATTAATTGGGGCAATATATTTCAAATTAGCCCGAACATAACAGACTCCAGAATTCAATCGAGACCCATAAGGATGAATACTTTCTACTTTTAACCAAGGTTGACCATTTTTAAGTACAATAGCATCACCTTTTCCATTATTAGAAAAAAGGGCTGTCATAATTGCACCCGAATCTAATTTGGCTTTAACTGTACCTTCAGGAGTATTTCGACAGTTCAGATATTGAGGATCGACAACTAACCAGTTAATATTATTATAAAGTCCTCGATTTCCTTGAACTTTTGCCGTGATAAAATCCCCTTTAGTATTGGGTCTGGGTACTTCAGCCATTTGAGCCATTGCTAAACCTGTTACCAAGGTGAGGGCGGTAATGGCGGTGGTAATTCCAGAAAGCAGGGTTGAAATCAGTTTCATAATTAAATCTAAACCTCTAAACAAAGCATGAAAAGAATATGGACAAGTTAACATTTTTTAAAGATTGTAACTTATCGTACTTTAGGGTACAATTCATACTGTTATTATATTCTTTCTGAATCAAATTAGAGGTAAAGTTAATGGATTGTATCATTTTATTCAAAAATATTAACAATTAAACAGAAATCTTTAACCAATTTTACCCCCTTTAAACTCTATGGTAAACTTTACAGATATAACGGATCATTGGGCGAAAAACAGTATTGAAACTCTGGCAAATAAAGGCATCATCAGTGGCTATCGAGATGGAACTTTTAAGCCCGATGCAACCTTAACTCGTGCTGAGTTTGCTACTATGCTAATTAAAGCCTTTCCCCAACTTTTAGACATTCGAGAACCAATTCAATTTAAGGATGTTCCGTCGATTTTTTGGGCTTATAGTGTAATTCAAAAAACCTATCGCACGGGTTTTATGAGTGGTTACGAAGACCGAAGTTTTCAACCCCAACAAAATATCCCTAGAGTTCAAGCATTAGTCGCTTTAGTCAAAGGGTTAAATTATGAACCCAGTCAATCTATTATTAAAACCCTAAATCAAAGTTTAAATGATGCTAAAGATATTCCTAATTATGCTAAAAATGCGATCGCGGCGGCGATTGAATTTGGCTTAGTTGTTAATTATCCAGAGGTTAAACTTTTAAACCCTAATAAACCCGCAACTCGCGCCGAAGTAGCTGTGTTTTTCTGTCAAGCGTTGCATCAAGTTGATGAACCCTTAACTATTGCTGAACAGTATATTGTTAAACCGCCAATTATTCCAGTTCCGACCGGAGAATTAAGGGGAGTTTGGCTAACAAATATTGATAGTGATGTTTTGTTATCTAAAAATGCCTTAATAGATGCTATTAATTTATTGGCAGAATGTAATTTTAATACCGTTTATCCAACAATTTGGAATAACGGTTATACCCTTTATCCAAGTGTTTTAATGGAAAGGTTTACAGGAACTAAAATTTATCCGATTCCTGAATTGAAAGATCGAGATATTCTCAAAGAAATAATTCCCTTAGCCAAAGAAAAAAAAATTAGTGTGATTCCTTGGTTTGAATATGGATTTATGGTTCCCCCGGATTCTCAAATTGCCCAACTGCGTCCCCATTGGATTACTTGTCGTCAAGATGGTACGAAAGTATATAAAGAAAGTCAAGTTAATCAAGTCTGGTTAAATCCCTTTCATCCCCAAGTACAACAGTTTCTTTTGGGTTTAATCGTTGAAGTCGTCAAAACCTATGATGTTGATGGAATTCAATTTGATGATCATTTTGGCTTACCAGTCGATTTAGGCTATGATCAATTCACCATCCAATTATATCAGAGAGAAACCGGAAATTCTACTCCTCCGAGTGACTTTCAAGATGTAAATTGGGTGAGTTGGAGAGCGAAAAAAATCACAGAATTTGTGAATAGAGTTTTCTGGATCATCAAAGACTATAAACCTAATTGTATTCTTTCTTTATCCCCAAATCCTTATCTTTATGCCTATTCTCAGTTTTTACAAGATTGGAAAACCTGGGAACAAGAAGGTTATTTAGAAGAATTGGTTTTACAAGTTTATCGGGATGATATTAATGGATTTTTAGCGGATTTAAAACGTCCTGAACTTTTGGAAGCAAAAAGCCATATTCCTGTTAGTATTGGTATTTTAACCGGGTTAAGAATTAAACCGATGTCTTTTGTTAATGTCAAAGAACAAATTCAACTGACGCGCGATCGCAAATTCGCCGGAAACACATTTTTCTTTTATGAAACCTGGAAACAAATGATGGAATTAGAAACCCAAAAAGTTGAATTTAAAACCCTATTTTCCCAGGTTTTAGAACGTCCACAATTTGTCTAAACATGAATGAAAACAATTACTATTCGTCCTTATTTAGAAAGAGATTGGTCGACTATTTGTCGGGTGCATGATCGCTCCCAACCCGATGAATTTAAAGGATCTTGTGATTTCAGGGCGATGAGACCTCTCGAACAAAATCCGAATGTTCATCATATTTGCTATACTTATGATAAATTCGTAGCCTGTGAAGGTAAAAAAGTTGTCGCTTTTGTTGCCCTAGATTCTCACTGTGTTGCCTTGTTATATGTTGATCCTGATTATCAAAATCAAGGCATTGGTAAACGGTTATTAGACTTAGCTTTAAACCTGATTGGTACTCCTATTTATACAATTGTAATGGCAGGAAATCAACGGGCGATCGCATTTTACAAAAAAGCCGGATTTCAAGAAATTGGCAGTTTTAACAGCAATATTTCTGGTTATCCCTGTCAATTTATTCGTTTAGTTCGTTCAACAAATTAGGTTTTTAATAAGAGGATTACGCAGATTAACACAGATTAAAATCCGTGAAATCCGTGAAATCCTCTTAAATCCGCATCACGGATTAAACGGATTACGCAGATTAACACAGATTAAAATCCGTGAAATCCGTGAAATCCTCTTAAATCCGTGATCCCTATTCCCTAATTAATTTTTGTAATTCTTAGCATGATCTTCCATTAATTGGGCAACATCTGGGTTATAAATCCTGAGATAATTCCAATAATTCTCAAATACGGATTTCACATAATCTTGAGTTTCAGGATAGGGAATTTTAACCACAAATTCATCAGGATCTTGAAATCCAAAGCGCTGTACCCAACCCGAAACAGCCCCCGGCCCGGCATTATAACTAGCTACTGCTAACATCGAATTATTGTTATATTCTCGATGGGTAAAATCTAAATAATAGGTGCCTAAATTGACGTTATCATTGACATTATCCAAGGCATAATCAGTCAATTTAATTTGTTTAGCCACATCCGCCCCCGTTTCTGGCATCACTTGCATTAATCCCGTAGCGCCAACAACGGATTTAATCCCCGGCATAAACCGCGATTCTTGACGAATTAATGCTGTTACTAATACCGGATTTAATTGCCGTTCTTTTGACCAATTAACAATAGTTTCTAAGTAGGGAAATGGATACAATGCTTCCCAATAAGCCGGTTTTTGTTTGATTTCTAAATATTGCGATCGCTCTTGGGGATCATCCCGGCGATTTAAACTCGATAACATCCAAATTCCATCTAAATTATCCCCAATTCCCATCCGCATTAAACCATCGGTATATTGTTCGGCAACCGAAGGCTGTATAATATTTTTAAACTCCGTTTGCCATAACGTCCAAGCCTGTTGATTTTGTCCTAACGCATACAGTTCTTGTAAGGTTTCAGAACCCGCCGGAGGCACTTCTCGAATGTCAGGATGTTCAACATGGGGAGATAGGGGTCGAACGGTGGTAAAATCCCCCACAGGCCATCCTAAATGAACGGCTGAACGCCAAGCATAATAGGAGGAAGGATAACGAACAATTAAATATTCAAAGGCTTTTTTTGCCTCTTGAGAATTGCCATTTTTTTCCGCCCATTTTCCTACCCAAAATGTCGCTTCTGGGGCAAATTCACTATCAGGATTTTTGGTTGAGACTTGTTTTGCCCAGTCGGATGCTGATTTTAAATCCCCGGCTTTTAATGCTTGTTGAGCGAGTTCCCAACGCAATTGGGCAGCCGCTTCAGAATCACTATATTTACTAAGTAATTGTTGACGAGTTTCCGAAGCAGATTTTTCCGATCGCATTTGATCTAATAGTTTAGATTTATCTAATAAAGCCTCGGCTGCATGACGGGGAAATTTAGCAATAACTTGATCTAAATAGACTAAAGCATCTTTTTGATCGGAAAGCCGTGATAAACGCAATAAACCAAATCCCGCATCTTCTCCTTGAGGATCTATTTCCTGGGGAAAGCTTCGAGACTCAGGAATTTGATCATTTAACCATAATCCTCTCGCCTGACGGTAGAGATTTTTAGGGGTTTTGGGGGCTTTAGAATAGGCAATAGCAGCTTTCCCATAATCCTGTTTTTCCCAATAGCCAAAAGCTACAATTTCCCATTGTTCGGGGGTGAGTTGATTGCCAAATTTGGCTTTTAATTGTTAATAATTCCGGTTGATTGGGATTTTGTTTGAGACGAGTTTGAGCTATTTCTATGGTTTTGGGATGACTGGGAAATTTGGCGATCGCTTGCTCCCAATATTCCGGATTTGTTTTTCCTAAAGCAAATAAGGCTTCGACTACAACGGCTTGATCTCCATAGTTTTTTAACAATTCCTGCCAAGTTTTTTCGGCTTTTTCTGGATCTCCAATTGCTTCATAAGCTGCGGCCCTTTTTGCTAAAATATTACCCGCTAATAGGGGATAATCCTGATCTAATCCCTCTAATAATTTTATCGCTGTTTCCGGTTTTTCCTGTAAAGAATCACTGGCTAATAAATATCGCGCCCGACTTCTTTCTAAAGAAGCATTTCGGTCTTGGGCGATCGCTTCTAATTCGGTTTGACGTTCAGAAATTGGAGCTAAAGCTAGTTGTAATACTTTCGACTCTGGGATTTGTTGATCAGCCGAATAACTTTGTTCAACGGACTGTTTCCATTCCCGAAATAGCGCCATCGGAAAGAATATACCCACCAACAAAGCCCCAGACGCGATCGCTGGCAAAATCCAAATTTTAGAGATTTTTCGCTTAATCATAATAGATGTTTAGAAAATTACGAATTATGAATTACGAATTACGAATTACGGAATAATTAAGACAATTACGAATTACGAATTACGGAATAATTAAGACAATTACGAATTCGTAATTATGAGGAGGGATGCTCTCCCCCTCAGACCCAGACTTTATTTATTTACCCGACATAGTAACCAACGCAAGGACATCGGGGGTTTGTGGATCGGGACAACATCTCGACCCTGTGACCAATGTTCAAACCAACCAGTCGGGGGCCATGCTTCCGGGGGAAGATGGGCGCGTTCATATTCATAAACCGACTCATCAGAAATCACTTGCAAAGGTAAACCGCGTAGGATCGAATTCATTTCACCCGGAGTAATTACATAAGACCATTGAATTTGACCCATTTCTCTAATTTTATCATCTGGCTCAAAATCGGCATCGGTGATAAAGGTACTAAATAAGATTAAACCTCCTGGAGCAGCAGCATCACAGACTTTAGCTAAGAGGATCTGCACATCATCCAAATTCCGAAAATGGGAAATAACTTCTGCAATTAAAACTAACTTATAATAATTAGCAGGTAAGATTAAAGCCGGATTGAGAATATTACTTTGGATCACCCGAATCGGTAAACTGGCTTCTTTAGCTTCCTTAGCAATAATTTGAGCAAAGTCCGGGGTGAGTTCCACCGCATCCACCGGATGTCCTTTGCGGGCTAAAGGTAGGGTATTACGACCCACACCCGCCCCCACATCTAAAATTGGGGTTCGGGCTGGATCAGAAAATTCCGACACCACCGCCATTAATTTAGTATCGGGATGGGCTCCAAACAATGGCCCCTCACGGGTCGTTAACCAGCGTTGATATTTGTTTTCTAAAGAGGCGACTTCGGTTGTTACTGTTAGTTTTAAACCACTGGTTAACCCCTGGGTAGCTTCGGGCGGTTCATATTTAAAGATTAAACGCGCATGGGGTGAAGCCTGATATCCTTCATTCAGTTTGCGTTCTACCAACTGACGTAACCCATTCATTTCATCCGGGGTAAAATTTTGCCCCAAGGCCGCCAGCAGAGCGTTAAACTGACTCATATATTCATCGATCAAAGCGGGCGCGCAAGGGAGAACCAGTTGTCCCCGGGCTGAAGTCAATCGTTTCACTTTTAGTAAAAGTGCTTTTTCAATCAGACTTTGATCATTGACTGCAATTGATTGATTCACTGTCTCCACCAATACAATATCCTGTGACATCTCCTACACCAACGGTGAGTACAGGTATGGTGTAGGCTTCTGCGGTTTAAGCTAAATGCTGTACACTGAACCGCCCTGTTATTCTAATTTATCAGGAAAAATCCTCAAAATTGATCTGGGTATTTGTACAGAATCATGCTATGATGGAAATACTGTCAATTTGGGGCTGTGGCTCAGGTGGATAGAGCAAGCGCCTCCTGAAGGAATCGGGCACCATTTGGGGAAACCCTGTGAGTGAATGTGGTCAAACTCAAGGAAGCCTAAGTCTGGGAACAGATAAGGTAATCTTGAGCCAAGCTTTACCTCTAAACGAGGAAAGAAGGTGCAGAGACTGGCTCTAGGGAATAATAATTTTATTCTTTAGACAGACGGCCACCACCTACGGGCGACATCCGCCTACGGTGAAGGAATAGTCCAGAGAGTGGGGAAACTCACACAAATCTGAAGCGCTAGGTCGGCGGTTCAAGTCCGCCCAGTCCCGTTTAATTTTGAGTGAGCAAGATCATGAATTGGAATCAACACTTGAGAAAATGGCATCGGACTTTGGGGCCAATTGTTTTGCTACCTTTGTTCGTTACCGTTGCCACGGGTGTTTCCTATCGGATTGCCAAAAGTTGGCTGGGACTCTCCCGCGAGCAAATTCATCTCCTAATGAGCATCCACGAAGGTGAGTATTTAGGGCAAACTTTAGAGCCATTCTATGTATTGCTCAATGGTTTGGGCTTACTCTGGATGTTAATTACGGGTGGGATGATCCTATTTCAACAGATTAAACCATTCCACCAAATTCAATCTTTGATTGCTCAAGCCAAATCCTTCTTTCAGAAGCCATCACCGCCACCCTCAGATCAAGAAAAGTAATCACCGCCCTTGAGTATTTAGTCGTTGAGGCAGGTCAAAGCTTCTGTGTTATATCCTGGTAGAATAGCCTTGAAACAGGCTAAGATTTGCAAATAATTGATAATGAAACCTCATCGTACCCGCAGTCAAGACCGGATTCTTACTAAACTCAAAACCCTAAAACGATCCATTTCCGCTCAAGACCTTTATTTAGAGTTGCGAAAAACAAACCAAACGATGGGGTTAGCAACGGTTTATCGCTCTTTGGATGCGTTAAAACGGGAAGGGTTAATTAATGTCCGCACCTTAACAACAGGGGAGGCGGTCTATAGTTGTATGCAGCAAGACGAACATCATCTTACCTGTGTTGAATGTGGACGTTCAATTCCCCTCGATGAATGTCCTGTCCACCACCTAGAAATCCAACTTCAACAATCCTACAATTTTAAAATCTATTACCATACCTTAGAGTTTTTTGGGTTATGCGATCGCTGTAATCAGTTATCAGTTTAAAAGCACTATGGGTACTAAGCGGACATACAAAGGTTTACCCTTATACTGGCATCAAGAAACAATTGAAAATGACCATCGTTGGTTAGAGTCTATTATTCGCAATACGGCTCCTTTTTCTGATGCTTGGACAAAAGCCCGCATTGTCCAACTAGCTTATTCTATCCCCAAGGGAGTCAAGACTCAAATCCTATATAATTTGCCTCTCTATGGTGCTTATACTTCGGAATTAGAAATCGCAGAAGCATTACGTTCTACCTGCAATTTAGAAGAATACCCCGATTTTGACACTCAAGTTAATGAAGATTATGTGATTCGCGCCCTAAATAGTTGGCATAATAAACAATTTGCTAAAGCTGTTAGTCGTAATTTTGAAATTTATGTTGATCGTCAATATCCAAACGGTTTTTTAGTCCTTAGCACAGCCCGAACTTCATTAAATGTAGATCGACAATTGCCACCTTTAGAAAGATTTAGACCCTTATTTAATATTGCCGAAATGGGCAGAATGATGCGGATGGCAAACTTTGAACATCTGACTTTAAAAACCCATGGCTATGCAAGTCCGGCTCATAGATTTTATCGAGAATTTATGGCAGAAGTAGAATCATTATCAGTTAAGGGGCCGATTAATAAAATTGGCACCTTAGAAAATCGTAGTGTTTATATTGGTTATCATTGGCCGAGTGAAATGCCCTTAATTAATCCGGGATTATGGAGCGATATGGGGGAAGAAAAAGGCATTTCGTTAAAGTTTTTATTGATTGTTTTCCTGTTGGCTTGGATTTCTGGAACTGGATTTTATATTCTGTTAACCTTAATTGTAGTTCCGGTGTTTAATTTGTTGGGAATAGAACTGCCTTTATCCCCATTTTGGTACGGGTTTAATTGGGATCAAAATTTTAATTTAATCTCGGAATGGAATTGGGTAACCCTGACGGTTTTTGTCCTGTGGTTATTATTAATGCAAATTTTAAGAATTTCTGTTTATCAACGCGATCGCTATCGAGCAATTCACTATGGCGCACCAGATTTAGCCGAATTTTTTTGGAGATTAGATAAGGTTTTGGGCGAAAATCCTTATACTTCTATGCCTTTTTATCAAACCCAAAAAGAAGTTGCAATTGCTAATTATTATAACCAAAACTTTCCCCCGATGAATGTTAACTTAATTGGGCATAGTATGGGAGGGTTAGTGATTGTAAATGTCCTCAGAATTCTTTCTGATCGGTTTGGCAAAGAAGATCGCTTGGAATATGAAAAAAATAATATGGGAGATTATCTACAACTAGATAAACTAATTTTAACTTCTCCTGATATTCCCTTAGAATTTCTTCGAGAAGGTCGGAATAATTATGTCCGTTCTGCTATTTTGAGATGTCAGGAAATTTATTTATTTTCTAGTGATCGAGATTTGATTCTTCGCTATATGTCTATTCTGGGTAATTGGTTTAGTGAACCTAGCATAGAAATGTCAGGATTACGATTAGGAAATGTCTATTTAAAACCATTTAAAAATTCCAACAATCAAATTGACTATCAGCCCTATATTCGGGTGATGATTAGTTCTCAATCGGCAGTTCAACCTACTTCAGCCTATGATTTATTTGAAAAATTTAACTATATTGATTGTTCGGAAATGCCAGGATTAAATTGTATATCCCTACCCTTAAATATTTGGACAAGTCTGATTATTGATCTAACAAATACCCTATTTTTTATTACTAGAAAAGTTGATATTCATGGCGGTTATTACTTCACCAACACTACCAGTTTTGATATTTTAAAACTTTTAATTACCAGAGATGGATTATCTGCCACGGAAACCGCTTCTGAAATTAATCACCTGATTAGCGGAAAACCCGTTTTATTTTTACCCTCTCATCAACAAGTAGGAAACAGCAGTGAGGAAGACTTTTACAGTTAATTATAATTCCCAAACACCTGATCAGCGTTGACTCTGTTTAAGTTAAAAAATATTTGGCACTTTCCGCATGAACTGAGACAATAAAAAAATCCCTTTAAGATTCAGATATGATGAAACCTAAAATTAAAGATCAAGTAACTTGGCAACAAGCTGAACTCCTGATGCAGCCTGCTTTAATTCGCCTCCTAGACAACATCCGCAAACAATTAGACGAATCTATTTGGACAGGAAGTTATCAAGAAGTCCAAGATCCTCTCCCCGGATATCGGTTAGAATTGCAGCATCATGGTCAGCAAATCACCATTGATATTTGGGAATTGTGTTATCAGATCTGTTTTCAAAACTATCGCCCTACTCATGTCGCCCAAGAAAGTCTTGAGGTTGAAATTGATATGAGCTTAATTGATCAAGAAATAGGAGATGTAAATTGGCAGAACCTGGAAAATAAAACTCGTAAAATTATTCAAGATTTATTTGCTAATTTACCATCAGAAGTCACCCATTCTTGATCTGAATTCTCTATACTCATCAATGTGGAAAAATTTTAATCTCGTTACTCCCACCATGATTTCAGAATTACCCAATTTACAAGCCGACCTAGGAGCTATTTTTGCCGACTCCAACACCGGGGAAGCCATTCCCATCAGTTTTGGCAATGACGCTGAAGCCATCACCGCCACCAAACAGGGTGTTGCTATATATGATCGCTCTCACTGGGGACT
>JFJP01040058.1_pt1 | contig 11987 bp, 15 predicted proteins | sample 431651 | NCBI WGS metagenome assembly JFJP01 (sample SAMN02602958, study PRJNA72255) | Microbial mat metagenome, whole genome shotgun sequencing project. | biome: fresh water; feature: sink hole; material: water; isolation source: purple microbial (photo- and chemosynthetic) mats found in... | reverse complement strand
TATGTAGTAGGATATCTAACTGAATTTCCAGAGATAGGGAAATCTTTTTCTATGGATAGATATATTAGAAATGGATTTCACGCTCTAGGAACCTTAACTACATCTCCTGTGCTTTCTACCCAGAATCTAGGCCAAGAAATAATGTATTTCGCCACAGCGAATTCTGTCTACAAAGTGGAAGAACTATGAATGAAGTATACGCGCTATTGGAAGCTAATGGTATAACAGAAGGAGCAGCTAGAAACTTTATACTTCCAGACTGGTGGCCGGAAGACGACCGCAGGGATCACGAGTTTGCTCAAGCAGCAATTCAACAGGCCCAGATGATTATCTCTAAACGATTGGGTTTAGATTTTTTAGCTTTTACTCAAGGAGTAATGGAACGGTCAGAATTCCAACGTGAACTTTAAAGAAGCCTTAGCTTTTTGGAAAACTAAAAATAAACCACCAAGAGCCTTATCTAGTAAACAATTAGATGCAGTAAATAAACTAGTCACTCTTGTTCCTGGTCAATGTTACTTCTGTTCTAAACAATTAAGTGGAAGACGAAAGAAATGGTGTAGTGATATTTGTGTAGATAACTTTAATATCATACGTGGCCAGACACATATGATACGTTATCACGTATATGATAGGGATCAAGGTATATGTTTCAGGTGTAAGGTTGATACAGATATTATACGAGATAAGATATTTAACTCACCACTAACGATAGAATGGCTAGAATTAGTCCATAAAACTATGGGAGATAGTTTAACCTTTAATAGATTAGCATCTAAAAAGTCATTTTGGGACGCCCATCATATAATAGCTGTTAAAGACGGCGGTGGTTGTTGTGGATTAGAAAACTTCATGACTATCTGTTATAAATGCCACCTAAAGGAGCATAAATGAAAAGATTACAACCTTTTTTTTCTTACTACGGATCTAAGTGGAGACTTGCTCCCTTGTATGAAAAGCCAAAGCACAATATAATTATAGAACCTTTTGCTGGATCTGCAGCCTATTCCACTTTGTATCCAAACCATGATATACTACTTGTGGATAAGAATCCCATAGTATGTCAAGTATGGGATTATCTAATAAACGTATCTGAGGAAGAATTCAATAAACTTCCTATTGAATTCTATCATGTGGATGAGCTTACAGGAGTTATACCAGAAGCTAAACTATTTATAGGGTTTTGGATAGCCAGAATGAGGGATCACGTAAGCTACAAGAAGACCCCAAGAGCTTTAGATCCTACAGAAAGATCCGGTTATTGGTCAGATGTAGTAAAAGCAAGAGTATGTAATCAGCTTAAATATATCCGGCACTGGAAAACAAAATGCGATGATTATATAAACTTGGACAATACAGAATCTACTTGGCACATAGATCCTCCTTATAACACTAGTAAGGGAAAGCATTACCCCATAGGGAAAGATATTGATTATAAGAATCTTGCTGAATGGAGTAAAACTAGGAATGGTCAAGTAATGGTATGCGAAATGGAACCTTCTAACTGGCTACCTTTTAAGCTCTTAAAAGAAGTATCAAGATCCCACCCTCCTAGTTGCGAGTCTCTATTTAACACTTCATATTCAGAAGTAGTTTGGTATAAGTAGGATTTACCCTATATTAGTATAATAGGCTTTAAATGCGTGATTATACTAAAAAGAATTTTACATTAGATGAGTGGAATAAACTATCAAGAGAAGAACAATGTGTTTTCTCCGCTCTTGTCCGACCTACAAATGATGAAGAATTAAAAGCCTATATATGGAAATTCTTTGGAATGAAGATTCCAGAGACATGTCACCCAGACTGTGCAAAGAAATCAGTCCCCTGCACTCCCCCTTTCAAGATTTTCTCTGACGCTTATTTTGGGCGTTATGACATGATAATTCTTAAGGCTTCTCGCGGTTCTGGTAAATCAGTACTCCTTGCCCTTCTAGCTCTAACAGAGCAAATAAGTCTAAATGCCGAAGTCATTATTCTGGCCGCTTCTGAATTACAAGCAAAACTTGTATTCGGATTTGTATCCCAAAAGACAACAAGATTCGCAGGTAAATTTTGGGCTCACCCAAACGCTCCGAAGGCTCTACAGAACACAAAAGAAGAACTCATGGAACGTTCTCGTATAGTTACAGGAGGACAGATAAAATGTCTAGCTGCCTCACAAACGTCTATTCTTGGCCAACGACCCACTAGGCTTAGAATAGATGAAGCAGACGTTTTAGACTTAGAACTTATAGACTTTGCCTTACCTTGCGTATTCCCTCATCCCACTATAAAAGAAGTAAAGGGCCAAACCTTAATCGCATCTACCCACTATAGAGCTAAAGGAACATTAAGCGATCTTATCGTAAGGGCAGAAGCCTCTAATAGAGAAGCGGGACATACAGTAGTTCCTATCTATTCTTTCTGTTATAAAGACGTACTAGAATCAAATGGTGGACATATTACAGATGACCAAGTAGCTACTTGGAAAACGCAAATGCCCAAACATATTTGGATTCGCCAGTATGAAAATGGTGAACCTGCTTTCGATGAAGGACTCTTTAAGGCACAAGATATAGATTTTATGTTCGATGCTGATTTAGGCACCTATGAGGGAGATCCAGATGAAATAATCCCCAGCCCTATGACGCATTGGGAGGACGGCGAAGAAGGATATTATCATGGAACAGACTTCGGAGATAAAGTTGACTGGACTATTATCTCCACATTTATAGCAAGCCAAAACGAAGACAAACCAGACAGATTTGTATCCTGGCTACGTAAGGGTCGTTGTGGATTAAAAGTTTCAGCAAGAGCTTATGACCAAAAGCTTATAGACTACCCAGGAGTAGCCGCGCATGACGGAACAGGCTCCTCTCAATTCGTAGCAGAAGAACTTACGGAATACAGTGAACCAGTAGTCTGGACTAAGAAGTTCAAACAAGAGAATATGACTAAGTTGGTTGTAGCTATAGAACAGCATAGACTTAAAATGCCTAAGATAAAGTGGCTAGAGAAACAGGTTCGGTTTTTAACTTACGATGAAGCCTTCGGTACAAAGCATCTTCCCGATGGTGTTGCAAGTTTATTGATGGCATGGTATGCTAGACAGAGAGTTATGAAGAATCTAAATATCGGTGGAATACATTACTAGAAAAGGATTAATGAATGAAGGTTAACTATAAAGCCCCTTATGTCCTAAAGAAGGCTAATCCAAATGATGCTGGTTGGGATATATTAGCTAATGAAGATGTAACTTTTGAGAGGTTCGATGTAAAAGCAGTTAAAACTGGGTGTCATTTAGAAATTATAAAAGATAATGAATCTCCTCAATTCGGATACAAAATGCTAGGTAGTGTTCTACCAAACCAAGCCTATTACGAGATATTCAAAGACTTTGGACTACGAGTTGAAGTCAAAGGTAGGTCTAGCATGGCTCTAAAGAGTAAATTTATTACCCATGATGGAACCGTAGATTTTGACTATCACAGAGAAATAGGAGTAGTTCTTTTCTATATGGGAGATACGCCTTATACGATTAAACGTGGAGATAAAATAGCTCAACTGGTTTTTAGCTCATTTCTACCAGTTCAGTTTCTTAAGGTGGATGAAATGAGTGAAGGACGAGAAGGTTTTGGTTCAAGTGGACGCTAGATACATAATTGTTAAATATTATACAAAAACATGTGGACCATGTAAAGTTGTTCAACCTGTTTTAGAATCTTTTGTAGAGCAAAATGAAAACTTTGAACTAAAGTACGTAGACTGTGCAGATCTCCCGGATCCAAAAGAGATGGGACTAAGGGTTGTCCCTACACTTCATCTCTGGGACTATAATGCGAATAAACTTTCTGCATTAGAAGGATCATTTACAAGAATACAGCTAGATAATTGGATTAAATCCGTATTACCCTCGTAAAGAGGGTTTTTTTATTTAAAGCGTAATTCTATGGCGTATGAAATTTAATATTAATCTTCCAAAATTCTTTTCATATGAGTCAAGAGCAGCTAAAGAAAAAAGATTAGCGGATGAAGAATTATTCTCTAGGGTTGAAGAACATTCTAAAAAGTATTTAGAAGAATTTATAGATCAGTTAAACTCTATGGATAGATCTTCAATAGTTTCCATGCCTTCTTTTAGCACTACTCAGAGTTTTGGTAGGAAAGAGCTTCCCTTACGATGCGCCGTTAAAGAAGCTTACTTAATAAATCCCACAGTCTACGCCTGTGTACAGGCCATTGCACAATCTACAGCAATGGCCTGTTTTACTTTACACGAGAAAGGTAAGGACGGACAATACTCTACAGTATTCGCTGATCCTATTCTAGATTTATTAGATTGTCCTAATAAAACACAAACACAGCAAGAGCTTATAACTTTAATAGTTATAGACCTAATGCTCTGTGGCAACGCTTTGATCTACAAGAATACCGGAAAGGCTCCAGGTAAATATAAACCAGGTCAGCCTGTAATAGAGTTAACACTATTAAATCCAGACTTTATTGAATATAAAGATGATGGACTTGAAATAGTCAGTTACGAAGGTAGAGTAAAGACAAATCTTGAGGGAAATAAGTGGAATGCGGACCAGATTATTCACTTCAGGCTTGCTAATCCATTAAATCAGTTTTGGGGAATTTCTCCTATTCAAGCCGGGTTTAAAGCGGTTGATGTTGATTCTAAAATTCTTAACTGGTGGCTTGCAACTATGGAAAATGGGTGCAAAAAGGATGCTCTTATCAAGTTTAAGCACGACCTTACAGAGACTCAATTCCGTAGAGTTCGTTCTCTAATAGAACAACAAGTAGCCGGATTCAGAAACGGCCGTGGCTATATGATTTTAGGGCACGAAGCAGAAATGCAGTTTCTAGACATGGCTCCCGCAGAACTTGATTTCGTAAACTCGCGTAAAGCCAGCGAAAAGTCTATTATCAGTATTTTCAGAGTTCCACCGCCTATGGCGGGAGACATGGATAATGCCTCCTATAATAATGTTGATGCGATGCTTGAGAGCTTTTGGCTAGATACCATTATGCCTATTCTTCAGAATATTTGTGGAGTATTTACCAAAAGATTACTTCCTGATTTTGGTAGAGATGTAAAGAGATTCTACATTGGTTTTGATCCTTTAGCTGTTCAGCCCTTGAAGCAGATATACTATAAAGCTTGGGATTGCGCTACCAAGATGGTAAATATTGGTGTACCGCTTAACACAGCTATCAAGAAGCTTGATTTACAGCTCGCTGCAATTGATGGTGGTGATATTGGCTACATGAGTCATAATCTAGTTCCTCTAGGGTATTACGATAATGTATCGGGACCAGATACGGCTCCAGAGGTAAATAATAAGACGAAGCCAAAAGATGATGCTCAGTCAAGTCCTTTATAATAATTTAGAAAAGAAAAGAAGATATTTCGATAGAGCGTTCTACAGCGCGATCAAGTCCCATGTAACAGGCTCTAAGCGGGTTCGCTTAGAGTCTTTTTTATTGCCAATTTATATAGATTGCTTCAGCCTATTCAGTAGAAATTTAAAGATCCCAGACGAACTATACGAGGTAGTCAAGCAGAGATCCGATTTAATTTATGAAAATAAATATAATCTTCCCCTTGTTATATCTAGAACAGAAGCAACAACGGCAGCAAACTTCGGCAGTCTCTCCCGCGCCCTTTATTCTGGATTAAAGAATAAGATTTGGATAAGCAACCAAGACTCTGGATCCAGGCATAAAGGTATGAATGGCGAGAAAGTATCTATAGATGCTAAATTCTCAAACGGTCTATTATATCCTGGAGATCCAAAGGGAAATGCAACCCAGATCATAAATTGTAGGTGTTTTTTAGCTTTCGTTTAATGACGTTGTGCATGAATATGGAATATAAATCTTTAAATTTTGACGTAAAAGCAGTCAGTCAAGAAATCGAGTCGGGAGACTGGATTATTGAAGGATATGCTTCTACTTATACTTTAGATAACGGTGGAGATCGTATTCGTAAGGGTGCATTCACCGACACTATTGCTGAAAGATTTACCAACCAAAAAGCTTTAAACGGTAAATCTAAGATAAAGATTTTATGGCAACATAAGACCGACGCTATTATAGGAAGCCTTCTAGAGATTAGAGAAGATGATACTGGTTTATACGTAAGTATAAGACTAATTAACGATCCCGATTTCAAGAAAGCCTCTATAGCCTATAAGCTTGCAAAAATGGGAGAAATTGATAGTTTCTCTATTGGATACAAAACAGCCCCTTGTGATTGCGTTATAGTAGACGAAGGGGATCTGGAAATTAGAGAAATTATAAGGCTAAAACTTTATGAAATTTCTATAGTTACTTTTCCTATGAATGAACAAGCAGAGTTTACTAACGTAAAAAACGATGAGGAGTCAACCAAAGTGGACGAACAAGTTATTGAATTGCTAAAAGAAATTAAAATGCTTTTAGAACCAAAAGACCTTTGTATCACTATCACAGAGGTAGAAGATGAATCCGAGGGAGAGACTCCCGAAATGGAAAGTGATTCTACCTCTTGTGGAGAGTGTGGTAATTTACTTCAAAAGGAATGTAAGGCTTGCGGAAAGCTACTTCAAAAAATGTGCCCTGGCTGTAATGACCCTAAAGAAGAAGTAGTCGAAGAAATTAAAGATGAAAAACTTTCTCTAAAAGAAGAATTGCTAGTAGAACTAAAGCAATATATTGATTTTATTTTCGCATCTAAACAAGAAGAAAAGGAATTAATTGTTGAAGAAGTAATTACTGTTGAGAATGAAGTTAAAGCCACTGAACTGAGTTTAGAGGAATTAATCTCTAATATGTTAACTAAAGAATTTACCTTATAAATCGAAAGGGATATTTAATCCGTGGATATTGAACAGAAAATGGCAGCACTACAAGACAAGATTGTAGCCGCCGTAAAAACTCAAAATGACTCGCAACTAGAGGAACTTAAGGCCGAAATCTCCGAGTTGCGTAAAGAGGCTGGACGTTTTACCGCTCAGTCTGAACAAAAGTCGTCTTTTTATGGCCTACACGAAGCTTGCGAAAAGATCGCTACCGTTGCTGCCAATGCAGGTTTGACTAAGAACAAGAACGCCACTTGTCGTATTGAGATTGGTCAAAATCCTTACGATCTTGAGAAGAAAACCATTAATTATAATGCCGGTAACACCACAATTTCTCAAGATATGCGTCAGGTTCTTTCTGCTACTCAGCGTCCCGGTATAGTACCTTTCCGCCTACGCCCACCCGCGATTCGGGACCTTCTAAATGTAGTTCCTACTACTTCGGAGTTCATCAATTACGTTCGTGCTTCTACCCCTACCAATAACGCTGCTTATGTTGCAGAAGCTGCCTTGAAACCCGAATCCGCTTTCGCATTCACTGTAGAACGTGCTATGGTAGAAACCATTGCTCATACTCTAACCGCACCTCTTCAATTGGTAAAAGATGTAAATAGCCTTACCGCTTTCTTGCAGAATAAGCTAGTTGAAATGCTTCGTGTTAAATCAGAAGATGCTTACTTGTATGGCAATGGCGTATCTCCCGACATTCGTGGTATCATGAATTTCAGTGGAGTAGGAACCACCACTCAGCTTGCTACTGATAACCGTATTGACACTATCCGTAAGGCTCTATTGGGACTTGAAGTTAGCTTCTATCCTTGGGCTGATGCGCTAGTTATTCACCCTAATGATGTAGCTAAGATTGAGTTGCTAAAGGATACTCAAGAGCGTTACTTGTGGCCAACATTTGGTGCTTGGGCAACCGGCGTAAATGCACCCAAGTCTCTGTTCGGAGTTCCCTTGATCAGCACAACCGCTATCGCTGAGGGCACCTTCCTAGCAGGCAATTTCGGACAGGGCGTAACTTGCTATCAACGCGAAGACGTAACTGTTGACTTCTCATTCGAACACGCTGACTACTTCGCTAAGAACCTAGTTATGATTCGTGCCGAATCTCGTGAGTGTCTAGTTCCTGAAGATCCTAAGTGCTTTAATATTGGGACTTTCCTCGGGGGAATTTACAACTAGTCCGACAAACAACATACGAGATTGGACCTTCGGGTCCTTTTTCATTTCTATTGACTTTTTTCTCTAAATGTAGTATGCTGTGATTTATGAAAGTAAAATTAATCGCTAAAACACAAGGTCTAGGAGAACTAGAAGGAAAGTCTATAGGAGAGATAATGGCTTACGCAGCTAGAGTCTCAAATCCGAACAACCAGAACAACCACTCTACTTCTGGTAAGTTACTAACGTATTGCCTAACGCATGGACATGTATCAGTGTTTGAAACTGCTTCTCTAACTATGGAGATTACTACCTCGCTAGCAATTGCAGCACAGATCCTACGACACAGGTCGTTCACTTTCCAACAGTTTAGCCAAAGATACTCAGCAGTAATGGATTCTGAATTTTACCAAGCTCGTTCCCAGGATCCTAAAAATAGACAGAATTCTGTAGACGACATGGATGACGATACGAAAGCGTGGTTTGAAGTGACTCAACAAAAAAATTGGAATTATTCCTACGCTAATTACAATGCTGCTCTAAGTCTAGGTATTGCAAAAGAACAAGCCCGGTTTCTTCTTCCGGTAGCAACTCAGACCACTCTTTACATGACTGGCTCCATTCGATCCTGGATTCATTACTGTGAACAACGATGTAAACATGGTGTCCAGAAAGAGCACAAAGACATTGCGCTTCTTGTTTTAGATATTCTTTTGAAAGAAGTTCCAGAGTTAGAGGATTATTTCAGTATTGTAGAATAAAATAATCTATGTCATCAAGAGAACCCTATAAGCAACCCGCTCCCTTAGATATAAATACAGGACTATGTATTTATAAGGGAGTTACCTACACATACCAAGAGCTTCTTGACTTCTGGGAATCAGAAGAACAAGCCTACCAAGACGAATTAGAAGCACAAAGAGATGTTTCACTTGACAATCAGGTTCTCTGGGGATCTAAAAAAGACCAATTTAGAGATAATTGGTGGGGACGTAAAAGACCTCTAAAAAAGAGAACTGGCTACCCAAGGGACCTTACCTAAAAAAGTTGGCAGGAGTCTTGACAGAAGGCTAAGAAGAGTCTATAGTCAAGTCATGGGGTTCACGGTGCAGCCTGGTAGGTTCTAGGTGCCGCCTTTATAAAGCGGAAGCCGACGGTTCGAGTCCAAGAGCCCATCAATAGGGGTGATTAGCCAAGGGGAAAGGCATTGGTGTTACATACCAACATTTCATAGGTTCGAGTCCTATATCGCCTACCAGTCAGGGGGCTATCAAGTTTCGACGTAGGAATAAAGTAATTAGTAAGATGCAGGCAAATAGTCATTTAATAAACGCAACCAATAATTCTTACGCTCTAGCAGCGTAGTAATTGCGGTCGAAAGGCCGCCACAGTAATGACACGACAACTTTCTATCCCAACTGGGTAAGCCTGTAAATAACGTCCCTAAAGAAATAGCTTACGGACACCGCTGCAATGTGGTTAGCTCCACCAAACTGTAAGATAAGGACAGGGGGTAAAAATCCTTTCAAGTAATAAACTACTTCTAGTAATAGTTTAATAAAAATAGAACATCTCTACTATATTGAGAGGAAGTTTGTGGCCACAAACCTAGAAGGAATTTATTATTTAATATATAATATAGAAAAGTCATGTCAGAATTGGCTCGTTGGACGGGCGGTAGGCTGTAACCCTACACTGTGAAAAGCAACAACGGTTCAAATCCGTAATCTGGCACCAGAGATAATGAGTCTGCATCTTTAAATATGACTCACTTCATGCCACTATGACGTAATTGGTAAACGTACTGGTCTTGATGTATTAGATAAAGTATATCACATGAGTTCTTAGTTCAAATCTAAGATACATCACCAAGAAACCAGGTTTTGAGAGTTCGAATCTCTCTAGTGGCACCAATCGTATAATTCGAATAATCTTCAAAACAATTCGGTAGATAATCTACAGGTGCTCTGTCTACAATACCATTCACAAACAGAGGGATGGCGAGGACTAAGATAGGAAAGTTATTGGGAGTTTCTGATAACGCAGTTAAAAAACGAGCGTTATATCTAGGAATAGAACTAAAGTCTAAAAGAGGTTATTGGACAAAAAAGAAGTATAACAAGTTATAATATCCAGATATAGTGAAATTGCAAATCATATTTCTCTACGAAAGAAAAGTTCCAGATTGGAGTTCTGGTATCTGGGCCATGGGTCTTTAGTATAACGGAATTACGTACCCCTTTTAAGGGTAAAGATAAAAGTTCGAGTCTTTTAGGTCCCACCAAATTGTTGTAAGAACAAGGGTAAAAAACTTACTGACTACTCGGAAAGACGAGTACATATTCCCGTGGTCTAATGGAAGGGCGCTCCACTTCTAATGGAGATTAATGCAGGTTCGAGTCCTGTCGGGAATACCAGCAGGGGAAAATTATAAGCTAACCTATTTAACAGAGTGCTGATATTACATCTTGGAAAGACAAGAATCTGGTCTTATAGTTAAATGGATATAACAAGTGTTTCCTAAACATTAGTTTTCAGTTCGATTCTGAGTAGGACCAAATACGGAATGTCGCGTCAACGGAGACAAACTGGTTTTGAACGCCAGGCTGGCCTTAACAAGCTAAGGGTTCGATTCCTTGGCATTCCGCCATATAAATAATTAAATGTCTCTCTGTTATCCTTCGCTCAGAGAGACATTTAATTATTTAAGGAGCTTTTAAAATGCGAACTAGAACTATAACTGTAGACAAAGATACCTATGTTCACCAGGTAACGTTCAACAAGGACTGTAGAACGGCTTGGTTGACTTTAGTCAAAAATAATGTTATACTCTACGAATATCTAATCCCAGCATCCCTCTTCTGGGAAGAAGATCCCTTGAATGACAAGGAACCAAAATGTATCTAAAATGCACCAGTCCAGAAAACTATATGGAATCCTTAGAGCGAAGATTAAAAAGAGCCAAAGAAGATATAGCCAGATTAGAAACTGAAGTCTATGATTTGAAAGAGAAATTAGCCACCTATGAAAATATCAATAATATTCCCCTATAGACTTACCCATGATCGTGAATCGTCTTTTAAGTTCGTATCTAAGTGGTATGAGAATGTTCTACCCAATACGGAGCAAATAACTGCAGATGACCTTAATGTAGATTTCAATAGAGGACGGGCATTAAACTACGGAATATCCGCATCAAAAGGCGACATACTTATCCTAGCTGACGCCGATCTAACGGTGGCTCCAGAATCTCTACTCTCAGCTATAGATTTGGTGAAAGAAGGAATGTATTCTTATGTTATTCCCTTCACCCGAGTAGCCTATCTAGATCCTGCAGCTTCTGATCATGTTAAAGCCTATAGAGGACCTTTTAAAGAAAACTATCCATACACTACTTTTTGGAGACAGCCAAGCACAGGCGGTCTTAATGTAATGACTCGCGCTAGTTTTTATGATGCACGAGGATTTGATGAACGCTTCTCGGGATGGGGATTTGAAGATAGTGCTTTTGATGCTGCTATGCAAACCCTAGTCGGACCTGCGGGATGGATTGAAGGTCCCGCGTATCACCTATATCATTCTTCAGCACGTAAAGGGCACTCACCACTTCATGCTTCTGGTGCAAAACTTTGTGATAGATACAGAAAAGCTATGCATAATAAGGAAGAAATGATTAAAATAATCTACGAAAGACTATAGTGTATTATTTACCGGATTATTATAAGTCAAGACCTTTAGTAAATCATTTTGATGATACTAAAAACAAAGACCAATTCCAAAACGGAGTCTACGAAACGACTAGTCATCTGGTAAGAATTTGTAAATATAAATCTATAATAGATATTGGTTGCGGATCAGCCTTTAAGCTTATGAAGTATTTCTCACATATAGAGACGCTTGGTATAGATCTTTATGATACAATAACTAAGATTCAATCTAGATATAGAGGAAAACATTGGGCAGTATCTAGACCAGATTCATTTCATAAAC
>JFJP01040057.1_pt2 | contig 11987 bp, 6 predicted proteins | sample 431651 | NCBI WGS metagenome assembly JFJP01 (sample SAMN02602958, study PRJNA72255) | Microbial mat metagenome, whole genome shotgun sequencing project. | biome: fresh water; feature: sink hole; material: water; isolation source: purple microbial (photo- and chemosynthetic) mats found in... | reverse complement strand
CAAAAAATTGCAATTTTTTTCATTTTCATTCAAAAAGTAAATGTGTTAATGCGAAAATTTACTATTTTTACATTAACATATAAAAAACAAAATAGGTACAAAAAATTCAAAAATATCTTAAAAAACAAATAGTTAGTTAAAATAATTGTAAATACTCACAACGATATTTAAGTGAAAACAGATAATATGGCGAAAAAATTCGGAAAAATATTGGCGGTTGATGATAACGCTGATATACTTTTTGCTTTAAAACTATTGCTAAAACCTCATGTAGAGGTAATACATACGAAAGAAAGCCCAAAAGAAATTCCCGATTTAATGAAAAATGAAGATTACGATGTGATTCTTTTGGACATGAATTTTACAAAAGACGCCATCAGTGGGAAAGAGGGTTTTTATTGGTTAGAAAAAATTTTGGAAATTGACCCTGAGGCTATTGTCATTTTTATTACTGCTTACGGTGATGTAGAAAATGCCGTAAGAGCCATAAAATTAGGTGCTACCGATTTTGTGCACAAACCATGGCAAAACGAAAAATTACTTGCAACTATTTCTAATGCCGTAAAACTCAAACGCTCTCGCTCGGAGGTGCATAATTTAATGGACAAACAAAAAGGGCTACGCGCCATTCTTGACCAGCCTTTCAGCGATTTTATTGGCAACTCAGAAGAAATGCAAAAAGTGTTTGATGCCATTAACAAAGTTGCGAAAACTGACGCAAGTGTACTTATTTTAGGGGAAAACGGTACAGGTAAAGAATTGGTAGCAAGAGCTTTACATAGAAATTCATTACGAAAAGACGAAGTTTTTATAAGTGTTGATTTAGGTGCTATTACCGAAACCCTTTTTGAAAGTGAACTTTTTGGACACGTAAAAGGCGCATTTACAGATGCAAAAAACGATAGACCGGGGCGGTTTGAAATTGCTTCGGGTGGTACTCTTTTCCTTGACGAAATTGGAAATCTTTCCCTGCCAATGCAGGCGAAACTTTTAACCGTTCTCGAACGCCGCGAAGTGATTCGTGTGGGCGCAAACAAACCGAAACCCATTGATATTCGCCTTATTTGCGCCACAAATATGCCGCTGCGCGACATGATTGCCGAAGACAAATATCGTGAAGATTTGCTTTATAGAGTGAATACCGTTGAAATTCAAATTCCGCCCTTGCGCGAACGAAACGACGATATTTTGCTTCTGGGAAAACATTTTTTGAAAATTTATTCCAACAAATACAAAAAAAATTTCAGAGATTTCAGTTTAGCTACTCAAAAATTCTTAAAACAATACCATTGGCCCGGCAATGTGCGTGAATTACAACATGCTATTGAAAGAGCCGTCATTATGTCAGACAACTCGGTGCTGCAACCTGCTGATTTTCACTTAGCTTCTACGGCTAATAAAGTTGATGAATTGGAGTTGGAAAACTACAACCTCGAAAACGTAGAAAAGTGTATCATTCAACGAGTTATAAAAAAACATTCCGGCAACATCAGTTATGCTGCAAAAGAACTTGGGCTTACAAGAACTTCACTTTACCGAAGAATGGAAAAATACGGCTTGTAAGTAAATTTTGAAATTTGGAATTTATGAAGTTTTATGATGCTGATTATTAAATGTTTAAAATTTCATAAAACCTTTTTTTTATTTTTTTCATTTAAAACTATAAGTCAATTTTAAAAAAGGTAACTTTGCCGAAGTTATTAAGACTTTGGCAAAGTTGATAATCAAAGAATTACAATATTTTGAAATCCATTAAAAATTCCTTTTTTAAACTGAACTTACTAAATTAGAAATTATAAATCAATGTCGTTTAGTTAAGCTTCTTTCCCTTGCGCTTGTCAGGTGTTTTTCACCTGACAAAACTGGGGTTAAGCATATTTCTGATTATAGCTGCACTGCGCCTGTCAGGTGTTTTCACCTGACAGCCTCAGTTTTCTCAGTTTTGTCAGGTGAAAAACACCTGACAAGCGCAGTGGATTTTAGCACCTTGATGGGCTTAACTAAACGACATTGAATTATAAATTAGGAATTAGGAATATGTTTTTTGTTGATTTTATGAATGTTACAAACATAAACGTCCTAATTTATTTTTCACATTTTACTTATCAGTAAAAAATTTATTTCTGAAATAAATTTTTTACTGATTTCAAGTACAACGAAATCTTTAATTCAACAAAATGATTTTAAAAAAATTTCGATACAATGTTGTTTTTAGAGCAATACTTTTGGCTATTTCATTTTTAGTAGCCTTTTACTTTATTTATAATCAACATTTTATTGTTTCACCCATTTTAATTTTCGTTTTTATTGTTCTGCAACTTATTTCACTTGTAAAATATGTTGATAGAACAAATAAGGAATTATCCGGTTTCTTAGAATCGGTGCGTTATTCCGATTTTACTCGTTCCTATCAAATAGGCACGGAGGATAGTTCTTTTGACCTTTTGAAAGAAACGTTTAATAATGTGATGAAAGATTTTCAAAAAATTCGTTCCGAAAAAGAAGAACATTTTTATTATATTCACAATATTATTGAACAAGTAGAAATTAGCATTATTGCCTTTCGTAAAGATGGTACCATTGAGATGATTAACAATGCTGCCAAAAAACTTTTTCAAGTGAAACGTTTGAACAATATTGCCGACCTGAAATCGTGGAGTGCCGAGTTGGTGGAGAAACTGATTGGTAATGAGCGAACTGAAAAGTCGTTAGTGAAAATTAATGACAACGATGAACTTTTGCAACTTGCCATTCATTTAACCGAGTTTCGTTTAAATGAACGTTACGTTACGTTGGTTACAATAAAAGACATTCAAACCGAGCTTGAAGAACAAGAAATGGAAGCATGGCAAAAGCTCATACGTGTTCTTACTCACGAAATTATGAACTCCATTGCTCCAATTGCTTCATTGGCATCTACCATGAATTTATTGGTTGATAATTTGTCGGAAGAAATTAACGCATCTTTTACAGAAGATTTTGATAAAGAGAGTATTAAAGACATAAAAGAAGCCCTAAAAACAATTCACAAGCGCAGCACAGGTTTAATTCATTTTGTGGAAACTTACAGAAATTTAACCCGAATACCTAAACCTAATTTCAATATTTTCAATATTAAACCATTGTTGGAAAGCATATTAGCACTGCTTACCGAAGATATGAAACAACAAGGCATTGTTGCTGAAATAATAAGCACTCCCGAAAATATACAACTTACTGCTGACGAGCAACTTATAGAACAAGTTATCATCAATTTGATAAAAAATTCCATTCATGCACTTCAAAATAAAAAGAATGGAAAAATTACGGTGAAAGCTTACAAAAATAAACGGGATAAGGTTATTATTCAAATAATTGATAATGGTCAAGGTATAATTGATGAGGTAAAAGACAAAATTTTTATTCCATTTTTTACCACAAAAGGAAATGGCTCAGGAATAGGGCTAAGTCTTTCAAAACAAATCATGAGAATGCACAACGGAACTATTACCGTTCACTCGGAGCCGGAAGTAGAAACCTCTTTCACACTTACTTTTTAAAGAAAATTTCAAACACATTTTAAAATAAAAACCAATTATTTATCATACATGACTGTAAATAAACGTTTACCCGGAATAGTAATTGCCGCCTGCTACATGGTGTTTTTTGTGCTATTTTTTTATGCCCTTATTATTACAAAATATTTTTTGTACCCAATAGCATTGGCAGTATTATTTGCGTACCTACTTTATCCGGTTGCAAATTTTTTTGAAAACAAATTGCATTTCCCGCGCATACTTGCAAATTTAATCACTTTAATACTGGCTGTGGTTCTTTTAGCTGGTGTTATTGTATTCATTTACAAGCAACTTAGCATGATGATTCATGATTTGGGAGCACTAAAAACAAAAGCACTCGAAAATTTATTTATGTTAGAGAAATCGGTGCAATCGAAAACCGGTATTCATACCGATAAGCAGCAAGAATGGATAAAACAAGGAGTTGATGCAATTTTTCAAGGCGGTTCCGAATTGTTCGGTTTTGTTTTCACTTCTACAACCGGCACAATTGCTCGAATGATTTTAATTCCAATTTTTGTTTTTTTCTTTCTCTACTACCGCGACAAATTCTACGAATTTATTATCAGAGCCACAAAGCCGCGAAATCAGAAAGTTGTAAAAACAATTTTAGAAGAAGTATCGGGGGTAACAAAAAATTATATGGGCGGTGTTTTTATAGTAGTTACAATATTGTGTATCACCAACTCATTAGGGCTGTGGATTATAGGTGTTGAATTTGCCATTTTATTAGGAATTATTACAGCTATTTGTAATTTTATTCCATACTTCGGCACAATTTTGGGCTTCTCTTTCGTGTTGTTATTCACACTATTAACCGGCGATTCGCCAAGCCAATTATTAGGAGTTGTCGCATTATTTATCATAATTCTTTTTACTGAACACAACATACTCACGCCCAATATTGTAGGGGGAAATGTGAAATTAAATCCTATTGTCATCATTTTGAGCCTTATAGTGGGTGCTATGGTTTGGGGAATACCCGGTATGTTGGTGGTAGTTCCGGTTATGGCGGTTCTTCGCATAGTAGCCGATAATATAAAAGGTTATCAACCAATTGCATTTTTGCTTGGTGTGGAAGGTACTGAAAAACATTCACTTACTATTGAAAAAATAAAAACACTTTTTCAGAAAAAGAAAATTCAACAAGAAAAAAAATCTGAAACATCTGATAATAATTAAATTATATTAAATAAACAGCAAAAGATTTCATTATGGAAATTACGCTAACTTTTCTTCTTTTGGTTATCACAATAATATTGCTGATTTTAGTAGTTTTGATAGTTTTTGAAGGTAAAACCAACAAAAAAATATCGAATTTACTAAAAGAAGTTGCCGAATTGAAAAAAGAATTGCAACATCAAAAACATTGCAAAATTCAAACTCCTATCAATTCCGATAAAAAAAATATTACTCCGCTAACAAAAAGTGCGTTGATGCATAACAATCAACCATTCAAACATATACAAACAGAAGAACAACGTAAAGAAGTTTCCCACACGTTAAAAAAAATTAATCCGAACCGCGGCAACCTCAAAAACAAAACTGAAAAAATAATGGCAAATAAATATGTTAAAGAACAATTTATTGCCGGAAATATTATCAGCAAAATAGGAGTGGGGGTTTTGGTGCTCGGAATTATGTTTTTTATGAAATATGCAATTGATAATGACTGGATTAATAACGTAGGGCGAATTTCAATTGGAGTACTTTCATCAATAACATTGTTATTTTTGGCACATCAGTTGCGAAACACTTATAAATCATTTAGTTCTGTACTTCTTGGCGGAGCTTTTGCAATATTGTATTTTTCGTTTGCTTTTGCATTTCATCAATACAAATTATTTGGTGTAACTACTGCCTTTGCACTCATGATTTTTATAACAGCCTTTGCTGTTATTATTTCACTCATATACAATAGAATGGAGCTTGCAATGTTTTCTCTTTTGGCGGGTTTTTCTGCTCCATTATTTGTAAATTTCGGAAACGAAAATTATTTGATACTTTTTTCCTATATCCTCATTCTCGATGCCGGAATGTTGTTCCTTGCTTATTATAAAAAATGGTTGTTACTCAACTTAATGGCGATAATTTTTTCCGCTTTATTTTACGCTTCGTGGCTCATTCGTTCATTCCTATTTCACGAAACACTGCCATATCTTGGCGCATTTCTGTTTGGTACAATTTTCTATTTTATATTTTTCATTATTATGGTAATGAACAATATAAAAGCCAAGCGACCATTTATTCCTATGGAATTATCGCTTATTTCAAGTATCACAATTATGTACTACTCTGCCGGAATGGCAATTGTGCACTTGGTAAACGACGATTTGAAAGGCATTTTTACTGCAACTATCGCAATTGTTAACTTCATTTATCTGCTTGTTTTGTATCGTAACCCTAAGGTTGATAGAAATTTAGTTTTTCTTATGATGGGGTTAGTTATTGTTTTTACAAGTTTAGTGCCGCCGGTAGAATTAGTTGGAAAATCAATTACTTTAATATGGTCGTTTCAAATTATGTTGTTACTTTGGTTAGCGCAAAAAGTTAATGTAGTTGTCATGCGAATTAGCTCATTTACAATGACTCTGGCATTACTCACAAGCGTTATTCTTGACATGAGGGATATTTATGTGCAAACATCTGTTTTGCATCAACAAATGCAAATGTTTTTTAATCAAGGTTTTATTACAAACATGGTCGTTACCATTGCACTTGCTGTAAATATTGTTCAACTAAAACGCGAAAAAAACATTTATTTTATCCCTTTTGTAAAAGTAAAGGCAATGCAAGGTTTCTTAGCTTTGGCGGCGGCACTTGTTTTCTACTTTGCTTTCTTTTTCGAAATAAAATATCAAATTATTCAACATACCGATTATGACGGAGTTGTAAAAATTCTCATGGGAATTTTTCATTATTCCTTCCTTCTTTTGGCTGTAATTCCGGCACTTCTCAAAAAAACAAAACCTTTACAAATGGTAGCTGCTTTTGTGGGAATTTTTGCTGTTTTGTTATATATCTTTTACTATCATTATCAAGTTATTACGGTACGAAATGCCTTTCTTATGAGCAACGATGTTACTGAAAGTCAATATGCAAAACATTACATTCTTTTGTGTATTGTGCTGGTAATAAATGTAATAAGTATAAGAGGCTGGCAAATAGCTTTCAAAGCAAAACCATTCATTTCAAAAATCATGTTGTGGGGTGGTGTTTTTACGCTGGTGTTTTTGTTAAGCTCTGAACTTGACCACATTACAGTTGTAAATCAATATCGTGAAGGATTTTTGCCCTCACACATTATTCATCAAACACACAAATTTCACTACACGCTACTTTGGGGTGGGTTATCTTTAATTTTGGTTATTATTGGAATGATAATCAGAAATATAAATCTACGTAGCGTTGCGCTTGCATTGCTTATGGTAACAGTTTTGAAATTGTTTATTTTCGATATGGGCAGCTTAGATGCTAATTCACAGGTAGTTGCTTTTGTTTTTATGGGAATTGTTTCATTAATCATTTCATTTCTGTACCAAAGTTTGGGAAACGCACTACAAAACAAAGTGCAAACAACTGATAATAAGTAAATATACTGCTATTGGCTTTTAGCTTTTAGCATTTAGCTTTTAGCTTTTCTGAAACCTGTTATTCTTGCAATTACAAATTTGAAAAAGCTCAATTTATTGACGTTTACAGCATAGTAAACATATTTTTACCTACCAAAAAGGTAGATAGCGATAAAAAATTAAAATTTTGAACATTAAAATTTTCAAAAAAAATAATATGAAAAAATATTTATTCTTTTTTAAAGCAACACTAATATTCTTATTAATAAGCCATTGCAGCTATTCGCAAATGTTTGAATGGAAAGCTGAAATTGAAACTGTCGATTCATCGGGGTTTTATAACATTTTTTTGGAATCGCAAATAACCTCGAAACTTAACAATAATTTTTCCGATATAAGAATTTTTAATATTGATAATCAGGAAATTCCATATATCATTCAATCCGATAAAAATTTTATTTTAAGTGGCGAAAAAAACAAACTTTCCATAATCGAAAATAAACATAAAAAAATTAAAGGCTACACTTCTTTGTTGATTCACAACTCCGGCAAAGATAATATTAGCAATATAGCCCTGATTATTAATAACATACCGGGTGAAAAGTGGATTAAAATTAATGCCTCAGACGACAAAAAACAATGGTATGTTTTAAAAGAAAATTCGTTATATTTAACGAACTTTAACGACAGTGAAACAAGTGAAATTCAACTGTTTAATTTTCCGGAAAGCAAATACGAATTTTATGAACTTGTTATTTATGATTATAATAATCAACCAATTGAAGTATTAAGTGCTTGGCAATACAATGTAAATTATACCTCAAACGCTTATACAATTTTGGCTGAACCAAAAATTGTTCAAGACGATACCAGCAAAACCGATAAAAGTATTATCTATATTGAATTTGAGGAAGCGCAATATATTGATAAACTTGAATTTGAATTTGATGGACCGTTTTTTTATTTGCGAAAAGCCGAAATTGAAAGAGAAGATACACTTGGCGAAAAAAAAATGAAATTAGAAATGTTTGACCAAATGGACGAGGGTTTTTATTTTCATTCGCATAAAGAAAATGTGCTCTATTTTTCAGGTTATTATGCAAAAAAGTTAAAACTTATTATTGAAAACAAAGATAACGAACCATTAATTTTAGTGAAAGTAAATGCCTACCAAATAAACAGTTACATTACTGCTTGGTTACAAGAAGGCATAAAATACAATTTACGTTTCGGAAACGAAAACGCTGATGTGCCACTCTACGATTTATCGTACTTTAAAGATAGTATTCCCGATTCTATTCAAATTGTGAGAGTTACAAATATTGAAAATACAACCGTTTCAAGTGAAACAAAAAAAATTCTTGACATTAATCCGATTTACCTCTGGATAGTTGTAGGAATTGTGATTGCCTTGCTGGCATTTATTGCGTTCAAAATGTTTCGCGAACAATCGGTTTTTAAAAATCATTCTGACGTTAGGTAATTGAATTACAGAAAGTAAGATTAAACAATATCTTCTTTTTAATATTAATAAAATTGGCTCTTGGTACTTTTTTGTGGCGTACCTTCGTAGAAGGTTAATAACGATAGAAAAAAAAACACGTAACTTATTGCACCCCTATCTTTGTGCCAAATGGCATTTTTAAAAAAACGCCTATTTAAAAAAATGTAACTAATTGTTTTTTAATGACATTTGGCACAAAGAATGATAGTGACTTTTGGCTTTTTTCAAGCCAAATGGCATTATCAGCGGGGTGCGACAAATTTTGATAATTGTTTTCTATCGTTATTTGCCATCTACGATGGCATTCCACAAAAATATTTGAAGAACCATAAAATTAAACTTTTTTCATTAAAACAAAAATCACACTTGTTCAATAAAACGTTAAAAATATTATTTCGAGCTTGGGGAGCTGCAATGTTTGTTATAAGTTTTATAATGAGCTATATAGTTATACTCAATTTTAACTCTTCTTCAAAACTTGATGAATTATACAAGAATCAAAAAAAATTGATAGAACTACATTTTCAGTATAAATTTATTTCAAACCAAATATCTACATATTCTACTGAATATGTGGTTTCCGGCAACTTACTTTATGAAACCCTCTACAAAAATCTTTTAGGCGCGTACAAGGGCGAAGCCGCTTGGGACAATGGCAAAATTATTCCTTTTGTGCAAATGTTGAAAGAGTTGGATTTAACTGTTTATCAGGCACAACAAATAGATTTATTGCACCTGAAACATCAAAATTTGCGAAATATTGAGTTGGAAGCCATTAATTCAATGAAAGGTGTTTTTAACGATGGTTTTGGAAATTTTGTTTTTACCGGACAGCCAAACAAAAACTACGCAACGGAGCTGCTTTTCAGTGAAAAGTACGATAACGTAAAAGAAGTGGCAATGCAGGCTACTGATGCTTTTTTTCGAGAGCTGCTCAAAAATAACGATGATTTGAAAACCAAAATGTTGAAGGCAAATCGAAAACGCGAAATTGTAATTGAAGTGTGTATGTTTTTCGGAATTTTGTTGCTTGTATTGCTGTTTTTTATTGTTCGTTACAGAGTTATTAATCGTATTCAGTTGTTAATTTGCGCAATAAAAGAGTTGAGTGCCGGTAATTATCTTGCAGTTTCCTTCTCCCACAACATAAATGACGAAATTACTGACCTCAAAACCGAATTGAATAAATTTGTTCAACAACTTGAAATTAAATCACAATTTATTAAAGATGTGAGCGAAGGCAAATTTGAAACCGATTTTGTTCCCGAGAATAAAAATGATTTCTTAGGTAATTCGTTATTGCTTTTAAAACAGAATATTAAAGAAGCGCAAACCAAAATACAAAAGCAACAAATTGAAAATGAGCAAAAAAACCGAATTGCAGAAGGGCTTGCTTTTTTTGCAAATATTTTGCGCAAAAACGATTCCGATTTGCATAAACTTTTAGAAATTTCTATTGCCGAAATTGTGAAATATGTAAATGCTAATCAGGGAGCTATTTACAAAATTGTAAGTGAAGAATTTGAAACTACCGATATAATTGAACTTCATGCAACTTATGCCTACGGTAATTTGCATAACATAAAGAAAATCTTGCAATTGGGCGAAGGTTTTGTTGGTCGCTGCATTGCGGAAAAAAACACCATTAAACTTACCGAAATTCCGGAAGATTACATTAATATTACTTCCGGTTTGGGCGGTGCAAAACCCCGAAACTTAATTTTTGTTCCTTTTATTAACGGTAACACGGCTATTGGGGCGTTGGAAATTGCAAGTTTTCATTTTTTTGAAAATTATGATATTGAATTTCTTGAAAAAGTTGCACATTTAATTGCCAGCACAGTTGTTACCGTAAACAACAAAGAAAATACCGAAAATTTGTTGAAAAACTCTCAGCATCAAAGAGAAGAGCTTGCTAACCAAGAAGAAGAGTTGCGTCAAAACTTTGAAGAACTAAAAGCAATTCAGGAGGACAGTTTGCAAAAAGAAGAAAACCTTTTAGCAAGAATTGAAGAATTGGAAAATGAAATTAAAATTCTAAAAAAGTTAAACAAATTTTGAATCACCAGCCGGAATTTATATGACGTTTGAAATTATATAACTCACGTAAATTCAATCATTTGGCAAAGAATTTATTTCTTACTAAACAAATAATTTAGAAATTGAACGCAATAATTAGATATATCAAAATCGTTGCAATCATTAGCGTTTTTTTGCTATTTTCTGCTTGTCAAAAAACAGAAAATATTCAAAACGATATTGATAATTATCTACTTATAAAAGATCAATTGTTATACACCATTCTTGATTCAACTTGCGCCGGAAAATTTGAAAACAATAATTTAACTATTTCACAATCAGTGAATTGGAAACCGTATATTGTAGGACAAGAATTTCCGATTACAAAAGATTCTATTTTGCTTATTGCCTACGAATTGCAAGATTTGCCCATAAATATCAATTCTCTTATTATTGAAAAAGAGACTATCAATCAATCTTTTCAAGTTTATATCAATGGCAAATTGATTTACACTGCCGGCAAAATGCAACAATCGGTTTGTAACCTTTTTCAAAACAAACGTTCTCACATCATTTCGCTGCCCGAAAATAGTGCTTATAACGACATCACTATCCGATTTTTTTCAAATACACCACAAAATTTAGGCTTAGCAAAACCATTGATTTTGGGCAACAACACATTTTTTATTTCAAATATTGTAAAAAAGAACATCGATTATTTTATTATCGGTTGCTTACTGCTTCTTACTTCTTTGTTAATTTTTTTTTCGTATATATATCTTAAAATAAATAACATACAACTTTTGCGCCCGCTTTCTCTCTTAACCTTTTTTATGGGCGTGTTATCAATTTTGCAATCGGAAATAATTTGGTTTATAACTGATAAAGTGGCTTTTACTTCCATTATTTACATCTTTGCCTTAAGTGTGGTTTCTCCTTTGTTATTTAGTTTTCAATCATTTAGTCATTCTTTAAATATTCGGAAAAAAATTCATTTTTCTGCCGGAACAATCTTTTTTTTAAATACTATGGTAGCCGTTTTTTTTCTTATCAATTTGTTTGATAAACAGTTATACCATATTTATATAATTCTTGCAATTTCATTTAGTACCGCTTTTTTTGTTTTTTTAGAAATTCGACAAATCACAAAAAAAAATAAAAATCTTCTATTTTTAATTATTGGTTCCAGCATTTTTTTATTCACCATTCTACATGATATTTGTCTGTTATTCAACTTTAACATATTAGTTTCAAGGTATTTATATCATTATGGTTATTTCATTTACATACTCACACTCGGCATCATCATTTTTACGCGAACAAGTCGCCTTTTGA
>JFJP01041919.1_pt1 | contig 11989 bp, 10 predicted proteins | sample 431651 | NCBI WGS metagenome assembly JFJP01 (sample SAMN02602958, study PRJNA72255) | Microbial mat metagenome, whole genome shotgun sequencing project. | biome: fresh water; feature: sink hole; material: water; isolation source: purple microbial (photo- and chemosynthetic) mats found in... | reverse complement strand
ATTGTGATTAATGATTCTTTCATAGTTGGCATTTTGAGATCTGAAACATATTTATTGCAGAATAAGCATCTCGCAGCAAGATGTATTCCAAAAGTATAAAAAAGTTTTAAGATGAAGTTACCCGGCTGACATGTAGTTTATGTGTGAATCATGCAATTTATAAACAAAATTGTGTAACGAACTGCCCTGCTGGTCAGCCTACCTTTGATCATATTTTCATTTGAAACAACGTAATTGTTGTAGTGAATATAGCAACAGGCTAATAAGCAGCAGTACTGAGACCTGCAAAAAGAGAACTAAATTGAATCAATTAATTAAAAATCAACCGAAATGAAAAAAATCATTTTTTGTGTAATGGCAGCAGTAGTGTCATTAACTTTTCTCCCTGTAAATGCATTCGGAGCAACAGTTGGCGAACCAACGGCTATCGAAGCAACTAAACCGGCTGAGAGTAAAGAAGCAGCAGAAGCCAGAACATTAATTCTGAGACTCGATGAGATTAAAGCGACTGACATGTCAAAACTAAAGACGTCAGAAAAAAGAACTCTTAATAAAGAAGTTCGTTCAATTAAAAAGGAACTAAGGGACATCGGCGGCGGTGTATATATATCAGCCGGCGCGTTGATTCTTATTCTGATCCTTCTTATTATTTTAGTTTGATCAGTTTATCGTATTAAAGTAATATGAGGCTGTTTCGAGAGCTCCTGTTTTTTAAGTGCCCCTAAATCCCCTAAAGGGGACTTGCTCATTATCAAAAATTTACAGAACCCCCTTTAGGGGGCAGGGGGCAATAGAAGGAGATTGAAACAGCCTCATCTTTTATTCTGACTATCATCTCGATTTGAGTGGATTCAGATTGTCGAGGGTGAAAATAAACCGTACTCTCTCTTTATATGTTCCTGAAACACTGTTGATATTATCAGAGACCACAAGCGGGACATAGATCTCGAAGAAGTCCCAGATTCCGGCCTTCAATCCGGCTTCAAAGAAGAAAGGTGATACTGATGCTGACCTGCTCATCGGGCTGTTTAACAGTATGTTGATAAAAGGTTTAACTGGAATTACAGCAATTTTGCCCGGGAGTGAGCTTGTTATTGAAAGGGAGAGGATCCGGCGGCTGTAGCCAAGCGTATCATTTAGCGGGGTCACCAAACCTCCTTCATTAAAAGTCATTTGTCTCGACCACAGGGTTTTCGGATATTCACTGAAACGATCGGGGTAAATTCCCTGAAACAAATACTGTTCCGAACCGTTCCTTCCTGATGAGGCAAATGAATAGATCTGACCGGCTGAATTATTCAGCATAGTTCCTGCAAACAATCTCATGTCGAGACCTCTTTTCTTACCATAATAGCTGAATCTGTAATTAAATTCCGCTGACGACTTCTGAAATCCGTCTCCTGATTCAAGTGTGAGTTGCAGCTTATATGGATTGATTATGCCATGCCTCTGAATTTTGTATCCGAATTGCAGATAGGAACGGATCACCTCCTTTTGAACCGATTCTAAATTATAAAGGTCGGAAGCCGCAATGTAATATCCTGAGAGACTATTTCTTAGAAGATCAGTTGCTCTGTCAGGTCTGAGATAAAGATCAATTCCGATTCTGGCGTTATGATATTGCTGATTGCCGGGTGCTCCGAACTGCGATCCCTCTATCGAAAAAGTTGCGCGTTCTATAATGCTGTTATATGGTATTGAATTAAAAGCAATTCTTCCATAACCGGCCAATCCCGGGTTTCTAAATGTGTAGAATGGCATAAGGAAATACTCAACAGGCTTGGCAATCATTGTTTCGTTATGGAGAGCCAGACCTGCCATAAAACCATCAGCACTGTTCCAGTCAACTGCAGGAACAAATACAGCAGATCGTTTATCGGGATCATCAAATGTGAAGAGAAATCTGAAATATAGTGGTTCCGCTTTGCGTAGTATTCCTGATGTCCTTATGTTATTGTTAAGCCTGAATAGCTCTGTCGATTTATGATCAGGATCTATTTTAATCTCAGAATATTTGTCAGGGGGAATATCAACCCATTTTTCACCTTCAAAGCCGTCAATCCATGTTTCAGTTAATCGGTTACTTCCGGAATTTCCTGTGAGCAATACAGGCCCGTTTAGTTCTCCCCGGTTAGTGAGTAGCAATTTATGGTTTTCAGTGCGGAGTATTTTATAGTCAAGTCGTTTTGTAGTGCCTAGAAAATCATCAAAGAACCATGAAAGATCTTTATCAGTATGAGATTCAAATATTTCTCTGAGATCATCGGGTTGCGGGTGCCTGTTTTTCCAGGTGTAATAATAATCATGCATTATTGAATCAAATAGTGAATCTCCAAGATAGGCACGCAGGTAGTTAAATGCCTGTCCTGATTTGTAATAGACAATACCGGCATAGTTATCGTAAGTGTAGTCATGTGAAGCAAGATTGGCAGCCTGTTCCTGGTTTTTCCGCGCTGCATTAAGCAGTTCCCAGAGGGGCTTTCCGGGGTATCTCTTTTCCATATACCTTGTTTCGTAGGCACTTGCGGTACTTTCGTCCATAAAAGGAAATCTTCTCTCATCTGAACCGATTGCACTGTAAAACCAGCTATGGCAAATCTCGTGGGCAATAACTTCATCAAGAAGATAGGGGTCTCTGGCAAGACCAATAACCGTTATTCCCGGATATTCCATTCCTGCTCCGGCATTTAATGCACTCTGAACTGCAGTGAAATTATCGTAGGGATAATCGCCAATCCATTCTGAAAAGTCGAATATAGCCTGATTTACATATCTGATTCCCTCAAGCCAGAAAATTGCTTCCTCGTCGGTAAACATTACAGAAGTTGTTACTTCCCTTCCAGAGTCGGGGAGCTTCACTTTTCCTGTTAAAACATGAAATCTTTTATCTGCGAACCATGCAAAATCATGAATATTTTTTTCAGTATAGCGCAGAGTCTTCATCTTATCTGATGAAGGGGGAAAACCCGACTTTTGAGAGTCAATAGTACTTAGCCACGACAAATCAGCAGAGAGACCTTCAAGGAATTTTTTCTCTTCCTCATTCTGCAGATTGCCTGTTGAACCAACGATATAATTAGACGGAAGAGTAATGCTTACATCAAAACTGCCATATTCTGAGTAGAACTCCCCCTGGTCGAGATAGGGCATCTGATGCCATCCGTTTTTATCATAAACAGCAGGCTTAGGATACCATTGTGAGATCTGATATGACTGTCCAATATGCCCAAGGCGTGAAGTAACTCCTTTGGGTATTTTGACATGAAAGGGGGTTGTTATAAGAATAGTGTCACCCGGCCTGAGGGGTTCATTAAGTATGAGTTTGCAAATGTCAGGCTGGTCAGGTAATGAACTCCAACTGATTTCGTCACCTCCTGTTTCAAATCTGAGAGAATCAATAAATCCTTTCAATTCCGGCTCATTGAAAAGTTTTGCTTTGCCATCCCTGGTAATTAGTTCTTTACCGAGATCAGTATTGTTATCTGAATATGCGTTTGGCCACAGATGAAAAAAGAGGAAGCTGAGTGTTTCGGGGGAATTGTTAATGTATTCAACTGATTCTATGCCATTAAGTTCATGGGTTTTATCATTAAGTGTTACAGAAATTTTATAATTCACCTCCTGTTGAAAATAACCCTGTGAAGATGCATTAATTAAGGAAAAAAACAGTACCATACAGAGAAGCAGGTACTGTCTGAATTGAAATCCTGAAGAGGGTTTATTAAAAGTGTTAAGACAAAAAACTTTCATCAGGGGATATTTAATTGAAAGAGTGCTGTTTTAACAACCAGATTACTCTTCCTGCAAAGTTAATTGCTATTCAGTGATATTTAGCTTATAAAAATAAATAACTTTAAGGATGAGATTTGATTAATTGTTACAAACAGTATTTCAAATGATTACTGAAGGCGGAAAAGAACAGGCAGTATGAACCACACCGGCACCGGTACTCCACCCTGTTTTCCGGGTTTGAACTTTGGCAGGGTTCCTACGACTCTTATTGCCTCAGCATCAAGTAAAGGATCTATACTGTTTATTACCTCTATCCGGTCGACCGAACCATCCTTGTTCACTACAAATTTAAGGACTACCCGGCCCTGGATATTATTCGCAATGGCATCTGTCGGATAATCAAGGTTCTCCCCTACGAACTTCATAAGTTCACTTAAGCCTCCGGGATATTCGGGAGTCTCATCTACAAAGATCAGGATCTTTTCTTCAACTGGAATTATTGGTTCGGAATTAATAAATTCCGGTACTGAATCTCTGGCAACACCATCCCTTACATTGTCGAGGTAATCATCTGTTATCCCCAGAAAATCGGTCTTAACAGTTGTGTCGCTTGTCACAACCGGGGCAACATATGCATCGGGTTTTACAAGTTCCGGAGGAGCTTTGGCCTCAGGGGGTGTTTCTATAACAGGAACAAATGGATCGCTCACTGTAATAATTACCTGCTTTGGTCCTTCAGTTGCAATTACTTTTTCCGGCTTTAATGATACAGCGATCAATAGTGCTGAACATAAGAATACACCTCCAAGAACAGAGATGCTTGTTGCAGATTTGTAGTGTTTCCGGATATCGTATGCTCCGTAGGATTTGTTGCGGTTCTCAAAAATGATCTCATCAAATTCCGGAACCATGTTTTCATTCCTCTTCATTTTTAATAGTTTTTAAATTTAACACTCAGTTTCAGGCAACCGTGTTTTTAAACTATTCAGTACAGAGGGTTCTTTATTTTACATTAAGCAAAAAAGGTGCCATTACTACATAATGCCGTGAAACATTGGTCTGATTGTCTGCAAACGATTATCAATTAAGAAAAAACTTTAACTTTGTACTATCTAAAAACTTTGGATGTTTAATTACAAGACGGATTTGGTGAAATAATTAACCTCGGGTATTCTGCCTCAGGTTAACCTTTAATTGTGCCCGGACATATACTTGTCGGGGTTTAATTCATTTCATTATATTAATATTTGAGGTTTGGAAGAATATATCGTATTCTTATCCTTAGCTCAACAATTTAAAATTTAACATCATGAGTAACGAAAATAAATCAATTCACGATTTTGATTTCAATTTAATCTGCGAATATTTTTCAAGCATAGAACGGCAGGGCCCGGGAAGTCCCGATGTGACTGTCAAAGCCCTGAGTTTTATCGATAATCTTACTGACGAATCGCTTATTGCCGATATTGGATGCGGGACAGGAGGCCAGACAATGGTACTGGCACAAAATGCGCCGGGGTTTATTACAGGCATAGACTTGTTTCCTGCCTTTCTTGAACTGTTCGACTCAAATGCGGGCAAACTGAATCTTCAAAACAGGGTGAAAAGTGTTGCAGGCTCGATGGAGAATCTTCCTTTCAGGAATGAAGAACTCGATCTTATCTGGTCGGAAGGAGCGATTTATAACATCGGTTTTGAACGAGGGTTGAACGAGTGGCGGAGATTTTTGAAAACAGGAGGCTACATTGCCGTGTCGGAAGCGTCATGGTTTACTGAAGAACGGCCAGTGGAAATAGATGAGTTCTGGAATAATGCCTATCCTGAGATTGATACTGTTTCAAATAAGGTAGCCATATTGCAGAAGGCTGGTTATATTCCTGTTGCAACGTTTATTCTGCCGGAAAACTGCTGGACAGAAAATTTCTATGTTCCACAAATTAAGGCACAGGAAGCTTTTTTAAAAAAGCATTCAGGAAATAAGACAGCTGAAGAGTTTATCGCAAATGAACGTTATGAATCTGAGTTATACTACCGGTATAAAGCATATTATGGCTATGTGTTCTATATAGGAAGGAAGATCTGATAAAAAGTAAGAAGGATTGTTCCTGACTTTTCAGGGCAATCCTTCTCCTTATATTATATTTTAAAGAAATGAAAAAGCAATCCTGTTATCTGTAAGTTTTTGTCATTGTTGAAGGAATAGCTATTATAAAATCGGCTGAGTTTTTACTTTCATCATCAAGCTTATCAATATTGTTCTGAGTTACTGTAGCGATAGTTGTAACTGTTACAGCAGGGTTATATTTATTAAGATACCATATGATCCCCATATATCTGTCAGAGTGATAGCTACCGTTATAATGTATCACAATTTTTCCCTTCGTCCAGTATTTGAGAATTGAACTGGCCATTGTTGCGTCTTTTATAGCCTGGGCTTTCGGAAGGTTCGGACTGACTTTTCCACCCATAGGTCCACCTATTGCTCCCCCCATTGAGAGCATATCCTTATAGCAGGCTAATTCAGGGTCATATTCCACAGGCAATGGAGCAATGAACTTCAAAGCGTCGGGTGAGAGTTTGTTTAAGCCTTCAAACCCGGAGGAGGCAACAAGTGAAGCATATCTGCGCGGGATATTAGATGCAATAAAGTAAAGACCGCTGTCTTTTGCGAAGCTCATCAGGGGCTTATAATCGGTCGCATAGTTCTTCCATTTTTTCACCTCAGCCTCGAACGATGTTTCTTTTATTGTTCCATTCAGATATTCATCTATATTAAGTTGATTATCAGTCTCAAACATTTCTGCGGCAAGTATGAGGTTCTTTCCGGCTTTTTCATAGAGGCTTCTGGTTATCTCAAGTTCAAGCCAATGTGCCATTGCATCATCGTGCAGTTCGCCGAAGAAGACAACATCAGATTTGAGACTCGCCTTTATTATGTCGCCATAGTCAGCTTTCTTACCCTCACCTGTAAAAACTTTATATGCAGGATTATCCTGTGAGTATGATGTTAATGATATTGTAAGGGCAAAAAGGATTGCAGATACTTTCATATTAAATATTTTAGTTTGTTTGTGTTCTCAAAGGAACAAACAATATTTATATCTGCAATGTTCAACTACTTTAGCCCGAACCTGTAACTGAATTTTATAAGGAACACATTATGAGGTTTATTATCATCGCCATTAAACAGGTCTCCAAGATCATCGAAGAGGTCAAGTTCTCCTGATGAATTGGATCCGCTTCTTGTCTGGCTCCATACAAGGAAAAGTGATGACCCCGGATTGTATTCCCATCGTACAACAAGGTTTGACAGAAATTCCTGAACGTTGAAATCTCTTTTACCAAAAGAATAATCTTTTGTACCATCAATATTTTCGTCGATATTATAATCATCCCCTGTAAAGCTGATCTGGTTTTCGGAGTATGTCCAGAATCTGTTGTGGTATGATTCAGCCATCGGTTCTATTATATATTTATAATCAGAATACATGCCTGTGGCGACAAATGGCTGGCCCCAGTACTGGAAAGTCAGGTTCGGGCTGAGGTTCACATTAATTCTGAATGAGGCACTTATAGTTTTTCGGTCTATGCCGGCGAAAATGTATTTGTCTTTTCCCAGATAGCTGATCCTGGAAACATACTGTAGTTCATTGAATGATTTACTTATACCCGGACTAAAATTCAAGACAAGGAAATTAGTGGGTTTATATGACATACCGATTTCGGAATAAAGACTGTTTGAGTTTTTTTCGTTTCCCTTTGATGCATTCATGAAAACTTCAAAAGAGAGTTTTTTACGACTGTCGGTAGAGAATCCAATTCTGCCGTTTTTGCTGCCCGGTGTTTTCATCATTGGCCCGCCGCGAAGCATGCCAGTAGATAGGGATCCAGTGTTATAGCTCAATCCACCCCATGCGTTCCAGTAATTTTTCAGTCCAATATTTCCATTCAGCTCCAGGCCACTGCCTACCCATTGGCCACCAAAATTATGGACAGTGTAAACATCTCCGTTGATGTTATATCTCCTGTAAATTCCCTTGGGTTCCCATTCTGAATAGCCGGCCCATAATAATGACAATAACTGATCTGCTTCACGCAAATATCCAAGGTCATTCGTCTCGAATCCAGGTGATTTCCAGATAGCTGCACCCATGAAATTCCAGTGACCATCAAGTTTTATTATCTGCATTCTTCCACCTGTGCCAGAGAGAGAAGTTCTGTTAGTATCAAGAATCGCATAATCGTTGTCGGGTCGCTGAAAGTAACGGGCTGATGATTTCTGTGTATTCAGCAAAGCTTCTTTGCTTCCTTCAACAAGGCTGAATGCTGTATTCAGGTTAAACATCCAGCTTTTGTCCTTAAAATATTGGGTAAAATCTGCTCCCCCGGTATATGCTGCCTTGTGCATGAATTCACCCAGATTTTTATCAAGATCCCTGTTTGTGCTTGTAAAAATCCCTCCAATTATTGTATTACCCTCCTTAAAATCTTTCTGGACCCTACCTACCATGTAATTTGTAAGCGGTTCAACAGTCTCATATGTTCTGCCTCCAATTGTGTCAATCTCAGCTTTTTCCTCTGCTGTTACTGCTTCAATAAAGCCTATTGAAAGCCCATCCTTTGTTTTTCCTGTAAGCTTCGCTGATCCAAGTATCGTAGTATTTGTTGGTACCTCTGCATTCCAGCCATTCTCAAGATCAGGATAACCCTGAGGTCTGCGTCCTATTCTTCTTGAATAGAACAGGTTATCATTGCCTATTCCTCCGTCGCCAATGCCAAGTCCAAAGTTTGTAATATTGTTTCCTTCGACAAAGAATGGTCGCTTTTCGCTGAAAAAAGTTTCATAAGCAGTAAGATTAACCTCAGACGGATCTGCTTCCACCTGACCGAAATCTGGATTAATAGAGAGGTCCATCGTCATATTGTTTGTGACACCTATCTTGGCATCAATACCACCGGTAAGTGCTGATAATTTTCCCTTTGAGAGGAATGGATTATCGGGAACAGCTTTGAATGTTTCTGTTTTGGCCACGCCGTAGGGCGTAATATCAAAAATTTTCCTTGGTTTAATCTGTACGAGTCCTGCCATTTCGCCAATCAGATGGATGAAACCGGGAGAGTCCTTTGGAATATGCTGCCAGAAGGACGTTTCGTTTTTTCTGTATAGAACCCTTGCGATCTGAAGTCCCCATACGTCGCCTGAATTCTTGTCAAACCGCAACTGGCTGAGGGGGATTTTCATTTCGGCTATCCAACCTTCATTATTTAGTGTTGTTTTAACCCACCAGTTGGGATCCCACGATTCATCTTCATTCTGACCGTCATTTGTAAACATAAGGTCATATTTGACTCCGGCTGAGCTGACACCAAACAGGAAACCTGTACGCAGATCATGGAAACTGTCGAGAATAATTCCTACAAGATCACCATCGGCCTGATCGCGGCGTGTGAGCCTGTTCACGATGCTGTCTGGACTTGTATCAAATGCTTTTACAGCCACAAAAAGATTGTCTTCATCATACAGTACTTTGAACTCAGTTCTCTGAGATGCCGGTCTTCCGTTATATGGTTCGTTTTGGGTAAAATCATCAACCCATTCGCCCGCTTTCCATAACTCTTCATCAAGGATTCCGTTTATTGCAGGAGCTGAAGTAATTTTGGTAGCCTTATATTGTTTTTTAACGGGAGCCTGAGAAAAAACAGTGAGTGACAATATCAGCAATGCCAGACAAAGCATAAGTATTTTCTTCATCAGAAGGGTTTATTAGGTTATCGCTTTAATGACGGACGAGAAGTTGATTTGTTGCAAGCCGGTTGCATTTTTTTTTGCTTATTAATCGTAAAGCGAAATAAATTCAAAGCTGTTTCCCGACTGATTGAGGAATTTTAAAAAATCCTGTTTTGAGATTACAAGAGTGGCAGTATTAATATTGGGGTGGAAGGCCAGACGTTTTTCTTCCTGCAGTTTCTGATCGATAAACAGGTGCACGTGTTTTTCAGAATCATTAATTATTCCGAAGGGAGAAACAGAACCTGGTTCTACACCAAGAAATTTTTTAAGTCGCTGGTCTGAGGCAAATGTTAGTTTTCCCTGTTTTAACCTCTGTTCGAGATCTCTGATATTTAACTGGCGCAGATGTTCAAGAATCACCAGATAGTGCCGGTCTCCTTTATGATTGCGAAAAAAAATGTTTTTACATCTGCCTGAATTGTAGTCTTTCCAGTGAGTCTTTGCATCTTCGATTGTAGCGAGTGGAGGGTGTTCATGATATTCAAACTCTATCCCAAGCTTGTTAAGAACCTGATAAAGTTCTTCTTGCCCCCTCATCCTTATTTAATTTGTTTTTTCGGGATATAAGTGAATTCCATACCTGCAAGCAAGGCAATATCTAATCCTGCATCTTTGAGGTCAATATCTTCCTCATCAAAATGCCATTCAATTACAACAGGGATTCCGGAAGTTGTAAGCTTTTTAAACTCAAGAAAAATGTCATAGAGGAACTTAGCTGATGAAGAATTGAAATACTCAAGGTCAGCTTTGAATATCAGAGGGTTTTCGTTTGAATAGGAATAAATATTACGATCAATTATCTCAGAGCAAAATGAAGTAATCCATTCAATAACAGGATAGTAGAGAGCTCTTACGTCTTCAGGTGATGATGTTCCCCTGATATGAAATGTATTATCCTCCGGGGAGAGATGGATCTCGGGGGTTGTTGTTGTCTGATTAATTAGCAGTTTTTCCATATCCCGGCATTTTTGCAAAATTGCATCAATATTTTAATAAAAACAAAAATATTTTTTTGGACAGATAAGAAGACTAAATAAGCATAATTTCTTCTGAACCAGGAGTATAGCCTGTATCTTCTCTAAGATCAGTACTTGCGGAGGCCTTTACGGCAAGTTGGTCGCAAACTTCATTTTCAATATTGCTTGCATGTCCTTTGATCCATACAAATCTTACCCTATGCTGCCGGTAAATTTTTAAAAATCTGATCCATAGATCAGAATTTTTCTTCTTTTTAAAAGCTAAGGATTCCCATTTAAAAACCCACCCTTTTTCAACGGAATCTGCCACATATTTTGAGTCGGTATACACTACTACTCTGCTGTTTGGGATCTTAAGAGCTTCGAGGCCGATTATTACAGCAAGAAGTTCCATTCTGTTATTGGTTGTTAGCCTGAATCCTTCTGATTTTTCGAGCCTGTGTTTCCCGTAAATGAGGACAACACCATAACCCCCTTTCCCGGGATTTCCGCTGCAGGCTCCATCGGTGTATAGAGTTATTTCACCTGACATGCGGAAGTACTATACCTGTATTTGAAATAAAAAGTTTTATAGCTATCGATAACAGAATTACTCCAAAAACTTTTTTTAGAATCTGAAGCCCACCGTCCCCAAGAATCCTTTCAATTTTTGAAGTAAGACGCAGTACAAAATATATAACTCCCATGTTAAGGATAAGAGCAATAAGAATATTAATTGTCTGATATTCAGATTTAAGGGAAAGAATTGTTGTTATCGATCCGGCACCGGCAATAAGTGGAAACGCAATCGGGAATATGGAACCTCCCCCCTTGGAGTCGTGGTGAAAAAGTTCAATCCCCAGTATCATCTCCATTGCAATGAGGAATATAATGAATGAACCTGCAATGGCAAAAGAGGAGACGTCGATACCGAAAATGCCAAGCAGAGGGCTTCCTATCAGAAGAAAGGCAAGCAAAATGAGGAAGGATACAAGGGTAACCTTTGCAGATTTGATTTCAAAACTGCAAGAATCTCAATAAGATTAAAATGCATAAAACTAAGTTTAATGCAAAGATACGAACAAAAAAGTAAAATTGTTCAATAAATCATTTAACCGCAGAGTTCGCAAAGTAATAGCAAAGGACACAAAGTTAAATTACTGTATGTAAAGCCTTTGCGATCTTTGCGGTTAATGGATTTCTACTTTTTCAACAACTCTGTATATTGTAGGAATTTGTGTTTTCTATTACTGTACAATAGTCATTTCATCAACAAGGTGTTTTGCACCTGCATAGATATCCATAACCCAGAGGACATAGCGTATATCGACAACAATTGTTCTCTGCAAAGCCGGTTCGAATGCGATATCGCCACTCATTGCTTCCCAGTTCCCATCGAATGCAAGACCAATTAGTTCACCGTTTGCGTTCATAACAGGACTGCCTGAATTACCGCCTGTTATATCGTTTGTTGTAAGGAAGCCAACAGGCATATAACCTTTCGAAGAAC
>JFJP01040056.1_pt1 | contig 11989 bp, 10 predicted proteins | sample 431651 | NCBI WGS metagenome assembly JFJP01 (sample SAMN02602958, study PRJNA72255) | Microbial mat metagenome, whole genome shotgun sequencing project. | biome: fresh water; feature: sink hole; material: water; isolation source: purple microbial (photo- and chemosynthetic) mats found in... | reverse complement strand
TGTCGGGGTTGGGAATGTAAGCGGTCACGCACTCGTCCTGCAGGATTTTCAGCAACTGGCGGCACAGCACCGTTTTGCCACAACCGACTTCGCCAACAATTTTCAAAAAACCTTCACCGCTTCGTAACGCCACCAACAAAGTATTGAGCGCCGCTTGGGCGCTCTCATGGGGGTAGAAAAAAGCGCTGTCTGGCGTGATGGAGAACGGAAACTCTCGCAGGGCGAAATGGCGTAGGTACATTGCAGCGTGTCACTGCACCGGGCGCTCACCCACCTGGCCGTCAATGCGGATCACGCGGGCACGGGCGGCATCCATCTCGTCCAACGCGGCGCGGCTGCGGCGGCCCTGGTCGTCCCAGTCCTGCTGGTTGCGGATGATGGTGGGTTTGATCAGCACCACCACTTCTTTTTTGCGCCCGTTGTTGGCCTTGTTGCCCAGAAGGGAGGAAAAAATCGTGTCGCTGGAGCCCGGCAGGCCCGATGAGGTGAGGTTGGACTCAATTTGCATCAGCCCACCAATGGCGACAATTTTGCCGTCCTGAATTCGCACCAGCGTGTCGGACTCATTGACGTTGCTCGATGCCAGTGGAAAGCGGTAATTGCCCACGCTACCCAGGTCCACCTGACGGGTCTTTTCGGTCACCGTGGTCACTGAAGGATGTACGTGCAGGGTGATGGTGTTACCGTCGTCAATCTGCGGTGTCACGTCCAGTGAGATGCCCGAGAAAAACGGCGTCAGGGTGATGTCGGGCAAGGTGGTGGTGGGGTTGGTGGTGGCGGTGCCGGCTGTGTTGGAGCCGCCGGTGACACCCGTCACAAAAAACTCGTCGGTACCCACCTTGAGCACGGCCTTCTGGTTGTTCAGGGTGGCAATGCGCGGGCTGGACAAAATTTGCACGTCGCCGCGGGTTTCCAGGAAACCCAGCACCGCCTGGAAGCCCTCGGTAGCAAAAGCCAGGCCAAACAAACCTGTGCCAGCCGACGGCAACGCCACACCGTCGGTCAACAAAGCGGTTGTACCGGCCACAAAGCCTGGCAAGTTGGACTGCACCCCGTTGATCAACGTGTTGCTGGTGTTGTTCCCGCTCAGCACACCAAATGCCCCGGTTGAATTACCGCTGTTTTTCAGTGCGGACCAGTCAATACCGCTCTGGTACCCGTCGCGCAGTTCCACCTGCACAATTTTGGCCTCCAGCATCACCTGGCGCTCCACAGAGATCTGCGCTGCCTTCAGAAACTTGGCCACCTGGCGCAACTCTTCAGGCATGCCGCGCACCGCCATGATGCCCGCCTGCGGGCTGGTGACCACGCTGCGCCCTTCCCCTGCGCCCACCAGGCCTTTGACTGCGCCGGTCAACTCCGCCCAATAATCTGTTTTGGAATTGGTCGAAACACGGGTGCTCTCGGATTGCATGGAGCCGCTGGTGGTGCCACCGCCGGTGCTGCTGCTACTTGTATTGGCGCTGCTCGGCGACTGCCCGCTGCTGCCCGAAGACACCCGCAAATCGCTGTTGCCGCTACGCTGCGAGTTGGGGTAGTTGATGGTGAAGATACGCGTTTGCAGGGTGGGTGCAAATATGGTGATGCGCCTGCCTTCCATCTTGAAGTCATAACCATACACATCACGAATGGCCTCCAGCGCCTCTGCCACGGTCACGCCGCGCAGCGTGACAGACAGTGTGCCCGCCACGTCAGGGTGCATCAGCATGCTGTAGCGAGTGTCGGCCACCATGGCCAAAAAGACCTCACGGGCTGGCGCGTTGTTGACCAGCAAGTCGATACGTGGCTCGGGCGGCAAGACCACGGCTGGCGGCGCAGGCTCGGCCAGCGCGTCTGCAATGCGGGTGGGCACCGGTGCCGTTGGCGCAGCCACCGCAGCGGCAGGCATGGGCACTTCGGCCCGAATGGCCTCACTGACACTGGGCGTGCGCAGGGGGCGATCTATGCCGCACCCGGCCAGCGTCGCCACCGCGCACAACACCGCCGAACCAGCCGCACGCCGCCCCAAGGCAAAAGACACCGAACCAGGCCGGGGAGCCAACAAACAATCAATCATGGCGAGTTCTTCAGGTTTCATGGGGCAGACCTCACGGCGTGTTCTGGGCAGGGTGCACCAACACGGGTGCAACAGGGGGCTTCTTGGGTGCCTGGGGGGCCAAGGCGGCGCGGCGCTGGACACCACTGAAGACCTGGATTTTTTTCAATTGCCCGGCTTCGCGCAGCCAGACTTCGGTTTCGGCAATGCGCTCCACGCGCACCTGCCCAATGCGCTGCCCAACGCCATACAGGCGGGTGCCGAGCATCAAGTAGTGCACACCGTCGCGCTTCAGCACCGAAATGCTGCCCGGCTTGAGGGTTTCTTCTGGCATGGGCGCTGCATCTCCCACCAGTCCAGCAGCTGCCGGGGCCACCGTGGGGTCGCGCAGCGACTGGGCCGATACCGCCGTTGCCAAACTCATGGCCACAGCAGCCCAACAGCCCCATTGAGCGAACGCCTGGAACAGCAAGAGGCTTCGGCTCAAATTCATGGCACCGTTTCTCCAAGCAAGAACAACTGCAGCGTCAATTCAGGCGGCCCTTTGTCAGACGACAAGCTCATCACACCCCAGCGCGCGTAGGGCATGGCGGCCTCCAAAGCGGCCACATATCGCATCAAGACCGGGTAAGCCCCGGCCACGGTGATCGTCACACCCTGGCGTGTCAGCCCGTCAGGCAAACTGCCCGCGCCGTTGCTGTTGCCGGGCCCGGCGGTTTCGGGTGCCAGCGCGGCAGTGCGCACCAGCGTCAGACCGTCATGGCGGCGCAGCAGTTGCACCAGCGTCTGCGCCAATGGCGCGGAGGCGCTGGCGTCAGGCAGGCGCTGACGCACGGCCTGGTTCACCTGGTCGATCTGCACCTGGGTGACCAGCAGCTCAGCCTGTGCGGCCTGGTCAACATCGTTGGGCTGCGCACTCACGCGCAACGTGTCGCGCAGGCGCTGCAACTCGGCGTTTTGCTTGTCAAGGCGCTGCAGCAATTGCTGGTGGGCAGTCTGGGCGGGTGACAGCCACAGCGTATCTGCCACCGCCAGGCAGCACACCAGGATCGACAAAAAGAGGAAGATGCGCTCACGCAGGCTCAGATTGTCAATACGCGCCAACTGCGCCTGCCACCACACCTTCATGGTTGGGCTCCAGATGGCGCGGCGGAGGTTGCCACTTTGGTCAGCAGACTGTAGGACCACAGGGGCGGTAAAACGCCAGTCTGAACTGATGCCGGCTGCACGGCGGCGGGTGCCGCCTGCACCAAGGCGTTGGCTGGCTGGACACCTTCCACCTTGACGGTGTTGAGCGTTTGCCCCTGCAGCAAGGGGCTCACGGCAAGTTTGGCCACCCAATCGTTCAGCGCAGCAGGTTCCAGCGTGTAGCCCCCCAACTCCAGCAGTTGGTAATCGGTTTTGATCTGGGTCAGCCAGACCACCGGGGGAATGGTCTGCGCCACCAGTTTCAAACGCGCAGAGTGCCCGCGCCCGGGCTCAAACAGGCCTTGATTCAAGGCAGCCAACACGCCCTGGCGCTGCTGAAGTTCCTGCCTGCGCTGCCTGAGCTCTTGCAGCACAGCTGACTCAGCCGGGCCAGCACTGGCTTTGGCGCGCTCCAGCGCCCCGCGCAGTTCATCCAGTTCCCTGGCTTGTGCCGAGAGGGTCAGTTGCAGACTGTCTGCAGCACCTCTCAGGTTCCAGACCCAGGCTGCGCCCAGGGCACCGCCCACGAGCAACAATACGGCCAGCGCTTGCGCCAGCGACTGTGCGCCAAAACGCTTTTCCTGCTTGCGCAGGATCGGGAGGCAAAGATTGACTTGTTGCGGCATGGTGAAATTCTGGCGCTGGCCAATGGGCTACAGCGACGAGCCCTCCATGCGCAACAAAACACCCAGCAGCGGCAGACAAACTGCCAGATCGGCAGCACTGAAAGCATCGAGCCCGTCAAAAACCGGCTTCACATCCAACGGCACCACGGTCTGGCCCAATTGCAGCGTCAGCCAGGTGGCCAGTTCCGCGCTGCGTTCCCCGGCATACACGCGTATACCCGCCAGTGGCAAGCTGGACCAGGTTCGGTCCCACACATCCAGGGAGCGCTGCACCTCCAGCACCAGGCGCAGCGAGCGGTCATCGTCTGCCAGATCTGTGTTGTGGCTTGCAGTCGCTGGCAATGCTGGGCCTAAAAAGTCGCTGTCCAGTGAAATGTCGCCCGCCCCGTACGCGGGCACATACTCCTGCACGGGGGTAAAGCCATCTATCGGTGCATCCACCGCCACACCCTGCCCCCAGGTGCCGGTCAGAAAACCGTCGGGCACATCAAAACGCCGGGTGTAGAAAAGTTCCTCATTGGCACTGATGGTTAACAAGGCCTGCTGCCCTTCAACCAGCACCAAGGCAGCGCTGGCGCGCTCGGGCGAGCCGTCACGCTCCGCCACAGCGGTCTGCAAATTGCGCTGCGCGGTTTCCTGAATGTCGATCACCGACACGCGGCAGTCCATCTGCGCGGCAACCTGCATGGCTTCAGCCACCACCGTGTTGGTCGCGGCCACCACAAACGAGTGCCCAGCGCCCGCACCTTGTTGCTGCCCGTCACCCACACGCATCACGTCAATGGTGACATCGTCCACATGCGTTTGCAGCATCTCGCGCACCTGGTAACGCGCTGCGGCGCGCAACTCTTCCACCGGCACATTGGGCGTGTCAATCTGCAACAGCTGGTATTGCTCAGACCGCAGCATGACAATGGCATCGGCCCCCTTGAGGCCCAGCGCCTGCAGACGCTGCCTGGCCGAGCTGCCCTCGCCCAGCCCCTGGCGCTCTACACCCATGGCCAACACCTCAAACGTGCCGTCATCCAAAGGCTTGGCGTGAACAAACGCCAGCACCTGCCCCGACCAGGAGAGCACCCACTGGTTGGTCGACACACGGCGTTGCCAAAGCCAGCGCATGGTCAGTGGTACCCCCAAGCAGACTGGCTTGAAAAGTGGCAGAGGACAGGCATGATGGCGTGGAATGGGCTGGGCTGCATCGCTCTAATTTTAATAGCTATCTACCCATAAGTACTATGGGCTGAGGGTCAAAAACGCTTAAAGAATCGAAATCAATAGTTTTCTCGCCGGTAAATGATGGGAGATTTTGACCCATAAACCCCGAAGCTAACCCGCGCGCAAGGCAAATCGTCAAACAGTCCGGCAGTACCTGTTTGACCGCTGCAGTTACCCCAGTCGCCCATTAAATAGTCAGGCGCTTGCAAAATGACGTCCAGCCAGCCATTTTTCTGAGGCGCCGGGAACGTCAAGTTGGACTTGCCAGCCAGCAGCGGGCTGGTCAAGGTGGGCACGGTGTCGGTGCTCAGCAGCTGGTTTTTGCCTGCAGCCACCGGGTAAAAGTACAAGCCAGCGGTGCCGCTGGGCGAGACACCTGCGGCCAGCGTTTGTGCTGCTGGCACCACCAGTGCCGTGCAGTTGTCCAGGGCGTTGTTTTCAAAGTAGCTGCCGCTCCAGTATTGGGCCTCGACAGGCATTGTTGCGGACAGTTTTTCAGAGCCAAAAACATTGGTCAGACGCAAGCGGCCACTGCGAATGCCAGCAGAACCCTGACCAAAACCGCTGGAAGTCACGCCATCGGAGTCATCTGCTTGAACCACCAGGGTTAGGGGTGATGTCTTGGGGCTTGGAAACTTGTAGGTCACCCCCAGCGCGGTGCCCTCCCCCAGTGCAAAGTCTGAAGCAGGCAAAACGTTACCGGTCATGTTGGCCGAAGCACCTGCGTTCGACAAGGTTACGTTTTTGGCCCATGTGCTGCCAGCGTAGTTCTGCGTGACACCACCCGTCAAATTTCGCGCTGTTACGTCCACCATGAATGCTTGGCCAGAGTAGGTGAAGCCGCCAGAACTGCACCCCTGCGTGACCACCGTATCAAAGTGATGCGGAATGAACCTGCCCACACCACCCACCACACCGGTATTTCCGCTGGCCGTCAAGCCTGTACCCAAATAGCTGCCACTGGCCAGCGTTGCTATCAAATCTATCATGCCTACCTCACTCCAGTTCATGGCGGTGACGTTCGCCACACCTGAAACGAAGGGCCCAAGGCTGCCTGTTGAAAAAACACCATTGGAGGTTCCTGCGCCAGTGGGTTGGTACTTGGAAAACGTCAGCACGACACCCTCGGCAGCGGCCTCCTTGCCGAAATTGGGGGTAGCGGCGGCGGCGTTGTTTCGAGCTGTTACATCGGCTGCAAAGCTCTCACCGGCCCGAATGGGGCCAGCGGGATAGCCGTCGATCAGAAAGTCTTTGGGCGCAGCCACAAACCCGTCCGTCCCGGTGATGGTGATGCCAGAACTGAGCGTCTGAGCGGTCAACGACATGCTGCCAACATCCGCATAGTGAACCGTCGTCGTGCCCACACCACTGGCATCAAACGTCAAATTGATACTTCGACCAACGGCATCACACGCTGATGACACGCTGTTGGGAGCGTTGAGGGCCTGGCCAGCCACCCGCACAGGCAAGGTACCAGTCAACGGGTTGGCATAGGTACAAGTCCACTTGATGTTGCGCGTCGAGTTGGCAAATTCTGGCGTGCAAGCGCTGCTGTTATCCGCTTTTTTCACCGCGCGCAGCGTCAACGTTTGTGCCGTCTCTGCAACATGATGAGGCACGTCAAATTGGAAGCCTGACTCGGCAAAGTTCAAATCAGCGTCACATACCGACCCGTAGGTGAAATCCGCCCCCACGCAACTCGCTGCCGTGCCTGAATGCTCAGTGATGCCGCCGGAATTCAAGTTGATGTTCAAGCTCTCTACATACGCGTTGGTCAAACCAAACGTCACGCTGGACTCGTTGGCGAAGGTGTAACTCCCTGAGCCAGTGCCTGCGCTGCCAGACACCGGGTTGATGGTGGAGATACTTGACCATGTGCCGTGCCCGGTGCTTGTCGACATGGACATCGAAGTGCCTGCTAAGCTGATCAAGGCGTGGTTACCGTCATGCGCCTGCACCGTGACGCTGGCAACGACGCCACCACAGTTCACCACCTCGCCGTTGTGAATGATGTGAAAGTGATCAAACACCGTGCAATTGGTGCGGGTGAGCGCCATATCGGCAGCGGCCTGCGTGGCGTTAATGTCAAGGTCATAAAAATACACCTCATCAATGGTGCCATTGGCACCCTTTGCTGACCCCGTAGTTGGGGTAACACCCGATGTGCGGTTGTCACCGACGTAGACCGTACCCAGCGCAGCAATCGACCCGCTGGAGGTGGTTCGGAAAGGTGTCGATGTATTGGTTGTGACTTGCACGCCGTCCAGCAGAATTTGCATCAACGTCTGGTTTGTACCCGGGCTCAAACTCCAACTCATACCAACATGGTGCCAAGTACCTGCTGGATAGGTATAGCTATTTGACGTCTCCGCAGTGAAGCGAGCGCCACCACTGTCAGTCAGCACAAAGCGCAGCTTGCCATTGGCAAGCTTGAGCAAAAAGAACGGCGTGGCTGCGTTAAGCGTGGCATCCAGCAGCATGGCATCTGAGCCAGATGCGTTCCAAGCCACGTTGGATTTGTACCAAAAATCTACCGCACCCCGGTTGCCCGGTGTCAGCGGTGTTGATACCGCATCAATGACCGTGTTGCTGGTGTTGTTGGTAAACGTTGCACCCCGGCACAATTTGCCGGCTGGCACGTTGGCAACATTGCTGCTTGCCCGTGTGGCGTGGCGTGCGTTTCCTGAAATGTCCTTGATTTCACCTGCAGTGCCGTTCCAATAGCCTTCATCAAAACGGTATTCCGCCGACTTGGCAGCCAATTGATTGGCCGGGTACCACAACACTGCCGTACCCACTGCCGGATCAATGAAGTTCTGGTTGTAGGCGTACTGTGTGTAATCAGTCGTTGAGACTTGGACACCAACCGCAGCCCCTGCGCCGGTCGATGAACCGGTGGTGTACTGGTACTTGAAATTGCCGTTGACGCCCGCTGCACCTTCGTAAAGTGCCACCTGAAAGTTGTAGCGTGCAGTCTGGCTGTACAACTTGACATTGACCCAGGAGATCACCAGACGGCGATTAGGTGCAGTACCCAAAATCTCGTATTTGACAGCTGCACCAGTTGTGCCGTTGGCCGTGCCAGCAACTATGTCCAGCCAGTACGGCACCATCAATTTGGTCGGCACCCCGTTGGGGCAGCCCGAAAAATTTCCACCACCGGCCGTGATAGGCAAAGCCTGCGAGGTGAAGTCGCGATGAAATCCGGACACATCTGGCGGAAAGGCCAGAATCCCGTTGGAGTAAACCCGCAAACTGGTGTAAGCCGTGCTGGCAAAGGTGAAAGTAAACCCGCCTGGGAATGTCAAATCTGCCCAGTCGTCGTCTCCATTCGGATAACTTGTACACGCTGGCGATGCAGTCGATGTGTGCCAAGTAAGCGCTATGGCACTGGCCGAAGGTGTGTCGTAGGCAAAAACATCAGAGCGGTAGGCATATGTGGCCCCTTGTGCCTGCGCTTGACTGGAAAAAATCAGGGCAAAGATGCCTAAAAAGAACACCCTTAGACACTGAGATAACCAAGACGTGCGTAGTGGAGAGAAGGCCAAATTTGATATATTAAAAATAGCTACCAACCCTTTATTGTCAATGGATAGAGGCCGATTTTCTATATAAAAGCTGGTCTTCATGTCTTACCTCTCCATCGACGCTGACACACTGCGTTCAATGTAGCCGACGGAGCCCACCGTGCCGCCTGGCGTGGAAGCCACCGCGCGCATCTGCACCATGTAACGACTCTGCCCGCCCTCCTGATAAGCGGTCACGCTGCAGGCAACCGCCACAGAAAAGCCGTCAATCGCAAGAGGCGAGGCAGTTGTACAAGTTGCTACACCGATCGCGGCGGGGTTGGCCACTGCGTTTACCGCACCAATGCCCCACTCCGTGCCCGCTCTCGCCGCCCAATAAGCCCGTGTGCCTTGCACATCCTGCGCCGACGTGAGCTGCTGGGTGTTGGAAAACGTCACCATGAAGGCACCCAACGCCGCCAGAATGACCACCAGAAAGATAGCAGCAATCGCAGCAAATCCGTGGGCTCTGAGGCTTTTTCGATGTAAAAAGTAACGGCGATGGTTCATGGCGCGTTACTCACATGCACTTCATGCTGCAGGCTCACCGTTTCGCCACTGTCAGTGATTTGCAGGCGCATGCTGATCAGGGCGTTGCGCTGCAAATCCGAGCCGGTGTAGTTGAAGTTGCACGAACTGACCCGCTCGGCCATGACAGCTGCCCCCGTGACCGACGCCGCGCAGGCTGCGCTTTCTGCCAGTGGCAGTGTCAGCACCTGCCGGTAAAGCGTGCCATTGCCATGCCCTTGCGCGTTGATGCCGGTAGCACCCATACACACATAGCGCACCACCTTCTCGCTGGCGGGAATCACGTGAAACCGCTTGTTGGACGACTCCAGCGGGAATTTTTTGGCAGTGATGGCGATGACGCTTTCGGCGGGCGAGCCTGATTCGGCACTGGCAGACGTGACGGCACTGGTGTTGTCGGCAGCATAGGCATCGGCCCCGGTCATGCCCAGGTTGTAGATGACGATCAGGTCACCCGCCGTGATTTGCTGGTCAGCGGGCCAATCTGCATTGCGCCCCAGCATGTTGAAACTGCTGTCACCAGCGGCCAGATTGAAGTCCAGCACATCACCACCGCCACCCACATCGGCACGGTAGCGCGCTCCGATCTTGGTGGGGATGAATTCCACACACTGGCTGCCTGCGCTGCGGATGCTGTTGGGCAGCGCTTTGCGAATATCGCGCCCCATGCGCCGCACCACCGTGTCGGCCACGTCGGTCAGCCCGGCGCGGCGCGCGGTGTCAAAGTAGGCGTCGATCGGGCTCTTCATAAACACCGCCACCATGCCGCCGATCACTCCCATCAGGATGATGACCATGATCAGTTCCACCAGCGTGAAGCCGCGCTGGGTTTTCAGACGGGCAAGGCGGGCGGTCATGATCAGTAGTTGGCCCGGTAGCCACTCAAGCTGATGTCACCACCCGGCCCTGTGACAGTCACCGATATCCTTTTGGCAGTCACGCCGGTGAGATCGGTGCTGATGTCAACAGACACATCGGTGATGCTGTATGCCGACAAGCCGGGAATCACCGTGCCCACCATGTCCACAATACCGGTGGAGGTGTAACCGTCGTAGTCGCTCACGTCATCAAACTGGGTGCGGTTCGTCCCGCTGTAGCCACCTGAGGGGTTGACGTAGTCCTTGAGCAAAATTTCCTCCAGCAGCGCTTCGGCAATCGCCACCGTCTGCTTGCGCACCATCGGGTCCGCGCTGGATGCCACCGTGGTGTTCATCACCGACAAAATGCCAGCCAGTCCAGCACTCACCACCACGATGAAGATGATCAGTTCGATCAGCGTGAAACCACGCTGGCGCTTAATCGTGCACATAGCCTGTTGTTGCATCGACTGTGATGCCCGTGCTGTTGGCAATAGTGATGGCCACTTGGGCAGACTGGTTGGTGCTGCCAAGGCCTGTGTACTGGAACGAGGCCACCGATGCCGTCAGGCCACTGCCACCGCGGGCCGTGTTGGGCAAAGCCAGCGCCCCATTACACGTCCCGTCGGGCGGCGAGTTGGTGTCCATGGTAAGCGTGACCCCGGTGGCATTCAAGGCTACACAAACGGTTCGGCGCTGGGCAATGGCGGTTTTCTGGGCATAACGCAGCAGTGACAAGGTTTCGTCATGAAACCCCCTGGCGTTGAAATCACCCGTGTTGAGGATGCGCGGGGCAGCGAACACCGCCAGCACCCCCAGGATGACGATGACCATGATCAGTTCGATCAGGGTGAAACCCGTTTGAGTACTAATTGGGCGGATACAGAAAGCGAACCTGCGGGATTCCATAAAAGCGCGAACCACAAGCAATCACGAACTGAAAGGTTAGATTAAGAATATCGAAGTCGCATATCAAAACAAAAGCGAGGGCTTCTCACGAAACCCTCGCTCAACAACTTTGAAAACAAAAATTAAATACCTATGATAGTTGCAGTAGCCGTAGCACCACCATCTGTCTGAGTCACTGTACAAGAATTGCTTCCAGCGATAAGCGCAGCAGCGTTATCTAAGGTGTACCCATTCGGAATGCCTCCTTCCAAAACAGCAGTCGCCGCCGCTTGGCAGGTTAAACCGATTGTTGCTGTCCCGTTTGTCGACTTCGCGCTTCGAGCAGCATAATTAACGGCACTAGCTGAAGAGATTCCGCCTACAACACCCTGAAGAGCAGCAACTTGAGCGTCAGCTTTCAGGTTTACAAATTTAGGTAACGCCACTGCGGCTAGCACACCCAAAATCACGATCACCATCACCAACTCGATCAAAGTAAAGCCGCGTTGCACTTGTTTCATGTTGTCCACCTTAAAAAATCGGTACGTTGTAAGTCAAATCTACTATCCAAATCGATAGCACCAACGGGCGAAGTATAGACACTCAACGCCGTTCAATCCACCCATTCGTTGTTCCAACGGTACTTTTCCACAGGCACCAGCTGCAAAACGCCGGGCATCCCTGTGACCTCAAACCAGATCATCGGGTCGCTGCTGGGGCTGTCCAGCCACAAATGGTCCAGCGGCTGATAACCGACGCACGGGCAATTTTCTTCAAATACCCACGAACCCGGTGGCACCGAGGCCGCTTGTGCTTTGCTGACCACCCCCAAATAGTTGACAGGTTTTTGCTTGACCAACTCAAAAGGATTGCGTGCGGACAGCATGCTAGGGTCTTTGCTCGGTGACACCTGCCGCTGAAGGTGGTCAATCACCAAAGCTGTGCGCAGCGCACCCACTGTGGATTTGATAGCAGCCAGCTCGCTCTGACCCTGGACTTGACGCACATACCGCATAAAAACCAGCAGCAAGATGACGATCAACAACGCCATCAACAGCCACTCACCGGGCCGTCGCCAACTCTGGG
>JFJP01040055.1_pt1 | contig 11989 bp, 13 predicted proteins | sample 431651 | NCBI WGS metagenome assembly JFJP01 (sample SAMN02602958, study PRJNA72255) | Microbial mat metagenome, whole genome shotgun sequencing project. | biome: fresh water; feature: sink hole; material: water; isolation source: purple microbial (photo- and chemosynthetic) mats found in... | reverse complement strand
CCAATTTCTTTAAATGTCAATCCATCGTTGTAATACAAGGATAAGAGCAATTGTTCGCGTTCAGATAGATCATGGAGGGCATCTGCCATTTCTTCTATTAAACTTTCTTTTTCAAATACAACTGAGGGATTCTCCTGCTTTTCGTCACTTAGTCGTTCATACAGGGAGCTATCTCCGTCCTCTCCGGAATCCATCATCATGTCCAATGAAACCAAAACTCTGTTCGAGTCAGACAACCCTTGCTGAACATCTTCCAGTTTGACCCCAAGATGAGAAGCAATTTCATCTTCAGTGGGCTGACGGGAATTTTCAGACCACAAGGTTGAAATGGATTTTTGGATCATGCGCGACCGTTTGCGCGCTGTGCGCGGCATCCAATCGGAGGTACGCAGGTAATCCAAAACTTTTCCGCGGATTCGCAGGCTGGCGTACGTGCTGAAGCGCGTATTAAATTTGGGGTCAAAATGATCAACGGCGTCTATCAAACCCAACAAGCCCTGGTGAGCGAGGTCTTCGTAATCACTTCCTCTTTCCTGGGTGATGCCCATTCGCCCCAAAAGGTAATGAACCAAAGGCACAGATTGCAGAACCAGTTTTTCTCTCGTTTCTGGCGAGCGGTCCGCAATATATTCGTTAAAAATATCCTCTGTTTCCATTTGCATAACCATAATGTACTGTACCTCTGATGGACTGACGTTTTCAATTCCGCAATGTTATTCTTATTCTTCGGCTGGCTGCGGATCCAGTTTTTCTTCCACAATATCCCTTGCCTTCAGCACATCCAAAAATACCTGACGGGAAATCAACATAAGCAATCCTCCAATGACCAGCATCGCCACGCCGGTGCGGATAATAATATCGAGCAATGTTGCGCGTGTAATTAACAAAGTGCCAACAATTGTCAAAAACAAAAGAATTAAGATAATGGCTGAAAATGTGAATACAAACTCAACCAGCGCTGGAAGGAAAAGGTCATTCGTTTCCTTTTTCTTATTGCCTGCATCGGCAGAGACTTGCAACTCGGAAGAGTCTTCATTGTCAGCCATGTTTCTGCTCCCTTCTTTATTTATTCCATTCCTTGCCAAATAACGCAGACACCAAACGGGAAGGGTCTACCACTTCCAAATGGCGTGAAGTCTCTTTGCCGGTTGTAAAGTAACCAAGGGGAACTTGATTCTTTCGGGCAAAGTTATACACGTTGCCAAAGGTATGGGTTTCATCCAATTTTGTGACAATCAAACCATCGAGGTTGAAGATGCCAAGCGAGGCAGAGGCTTGCAACAAATCTGTCTCTTTGGTGGTGGCAGGAACAACGAGATAAGTGGAACGTTTTGGAATTTCTGAAAGCAGCGTGCCCAACTCGATCATCTGGTTTTCGTTGCAGGGGTTGTAGCCGGGGGTATCCACCAGAAACAAATCCGTGTCTCCGGAGTTTTGCAAAATTCCTTTTAAGTCTTCGGGGGTGTACACAAGTTGAAGATTAAATCCCAGGGCGTCGGTGTAGGCGCGTGCTTCGGCAATGGCTCCCATACGGACGGTATCGGCACAAACCCAGGTAATTTTCTTTTTCAAATTTTGGCTAAAGAAAAGAGCCAATTTGGCAATGGAGCTGGTCTTGCCGCTGCCGCTGGCGCCGATGAAGCAAACGACATTGCTTGAAAAATATTTTCCCGCTCCCTGCTGTACGCGCAACTCGGCGCCAAGCAGTTGGGCAATGGATTTTTTACAGGTTTCAAAATCGGCGAGCGTGCCGGGGCTCAGGCTTTCAAGCGCCACGTTAACCAGTCCGTCGATCAACATCTCGTCCACCCCCTGATCGGCTAACTGTTCGCGAATTTTTTTCAAGGATGGCGGCAGGGATTTTTCATCCACTGTCAGCTTGGATTGTGCTTTGGGATGAGCAACAACTACCGGCGCGGAAAGCGGCGCGGGGAGAGGGTTCAGTTTCAGATTCAGTTTGGGCGGCTGTTGGGCGGGCTTCTTTTCAGGAGCAACCACCCATTCAATATCTGGTCTGACTTCGGCAGTTTCGACATCTGTGTTATTTTCTGATGGACGCAAACCAGACGCGGCAGAGGCGGCTGGTTTTTGCGCCGATTGAGATTTCTGCATCTCAGGCATTAAATCAGAGCTTGCCGCAACGATTTCAACCGATGATTTTTTCCACGGGTTCCATGACGGGCCAAGCGGCACCTCGCGCATGGAAATGACGATGGCGTCGGCGCCCAGTTCCTGTTGAACCAGTTGCAAAGTTTGTATGGTTGATTCGGCTTTAAATGTTTTTGTGACCATGCTGACCTCTAATCTAATTTAACAATGCCGTGCGCTTTTACTTTGAGCCCCTGCCCCACTTCAGAGAAAGCCATCAAAACCAAATTGGGCAATGATTGTTCCACCAAACGCCGAAGCGCCAACCGAAGCTCACGAGGGCAGATCAAGACCGGGACGTGGCCGAGTTGCGCGAGGGCTTCCATCTGCTCGCCAGTCTTGACCAAGATCCGCTGGGCCAGTGTCGCATCAATTTGAAAGCCGGGGCTGCCTTCAGAAGAGACCAACGAAGAACGCAAGGTGCCTTCGAGTTGCGGCGCCATGGTAATGACATGCAGGGTGTTCGCGTCATCTTTATATTGACCGGAGATGGTGTTGGCCATGCTCTGGCGTACGGCTTCGGCCAGGATGTGCGGGTCGCGGGTCATGCCGGCGTTATTGGCCAACACTTCCAAAATTCCGCTCAGGTCGCGGATGGGCACACGCTCGCGCAAAAGGTTGCGGAGCACGCCCTGAATTTCTCCGAGGTTGAGCATTTCGGGCACGACGCCATCCACCGAGGCTGGGGATTTTTGCCGCAGTTGATTCAACATTTCCTGCACGAGTTGGCGGCTCAACAGGTCAGATGAATGGCTGCGGATGATCTCTGTCAGATGGGTGCATAAAACTGAAAGCGGAGTCACCACCGTGTAGCCTTTCAACTCAGCCTGATTTTGTTCGGCGGCGCCGATCCAAATTGCGGGCAGACCGAAAGCAGGCTCTGAGGTGGGCGTGCCCTGAATTGGCTCTTCAATATCCGAGCCGGGGATAGCCAGCAGACGGTCGAGCATAATCTCGCTTAGGGCTACTTCCTGTCCGCGAATTTTGATTCGATAGGATTGCGGCGCCAGGCGTAAATTATCGCGAATGCGGACGACGGGCAGGATCAATCCCATTTCACTCATCAACTGGCGGCGAATGCTGATGATGCGGCTGAGCAGGTTATCCTGGCTATCTTCATCAATGATGGGAATTAAACTGTAGCCAATTTCCAATTCAATCGGGTCCACCACAACCATCTCCAGCATTTGCTCGGGGGTTTCCGGCTCAGATGGGCGCGTGAGAACCGGCAGGGTAGAAGCCTCGTGAATTGCGGCAACAGAGGCTTGTTCCTTGTTTACAAAAAAAGCGCCAACACCAAGCCCCACACTGACAAGCGCAAAAGGAATTGTGGGCAGCCCTGGCACCAACATCATCAGCCCAACCACAACCGCGCCGACCGCCAGAACATTGAAATTTGATACCTGAGTAGAAACTTCAGTTCCCAATGAGGTTTCAGATGTGGAGCGTGTGACGATCAAACCGGCGGCGGCTGAAACCAGCAAAGAAGGAATTTGAATAGCCAGCCCCGCGCCGATGGTCAACAAAACATAGGTTTGCAAAGCCGTTACCAAAGGCATTCCACGCTGCAAGACGCCGATCACAAATCCGCCGATGATATTGACCAGCATAATGATGACGGCGGCCATGGCATCGCCTTTGACGAATTTGCTGGCGCCGTCCATCGCACCGTAAAAATCTGCTTCGGATTCGATAGATTTGCGGCGCTGGCGGGCTTGCGTTTCATCGATCAAACCGGCGTTGAGGTCGGCATCAATTGCCATTTGCTTGCCGGGCATGGCGTCCAACGTAAAACGCGCCGCAACTTCTGCCACACGTCCTGCGCCGCTGTTGATGACCACAAATTGAATAATCATCAAAATAAGGAAAATGACCACGCCGACCACATAATTTCCGCCGACGATCAGGTTGCCAAAGGTTTCAATGATCTGTCCCGCATCGCCGCTGAGCAAGATCAGGCGGCTGACTGAAACATTAATGCCGAGCCGAAACAGCGTAACCAGCAGCAGCACAGTTGGGAACACAGAAAATTCCATCGGTTGTTTGATGAACATCGTCATCAGAACAATGCCAACAGAAACCGCAATGCTGAGCGCCACCGCCAGGTCAACAAGAAAAGGCGGCAGAGGAATCAACAACATGCCGACTAGCAATACCAGACTGAGCGCCATAACAATATCGTTTGAGCGCAGCAAGCCTTGCAGGGCAACAACAATTGGATTTCTAACCGAAGAAGTTGAGACAGTCATTTGCTATTTCCAACTAGGTAGTTTGAGGGGTGGGTACTCTCGAACTGACAGTGGACTTTCCACGCAGTTTGTAAACGTAAGCCAGAACTTCAGCCATTGCCAGATAGAGGTCAGAGGAAATTTCCTGTCCAATTTCAATTGTGTAATAAATGCCGCGCGCCAGAGGAATATTCTGAACGACAGGAATGTTATTTTCTTTTGCAATTTTGACGATCCTTTCAGCCACGCGATACGGCCCCTTCGCCAAAACTTTCGGCGCCTTCATCCCTTCCTGATATTCAATTGCAATTGCCAGATGTGTTGGATTGGTGACGACGACAGTTGCCTTCGAGACATTCGACATCATGCGCCCACGCGCCATTTGACGCTGTAAGCTGCGCATGCGCCCCTTGAGCATTGGGTCACCCTCAGAGCGTTTGTGCTCCTGTTTGATATCATCCTTGCTCATCCGCAGATTTTTATACAAGTCCCAGCGTTGATAGGCATAATCAGCCACCGCAAGCACCAGATACATGCTGCCCACCCGCATGGCAAGTGAAATACACATCTCGGCGAATTTGCTCACGGCAGTATTAAAATCAAACTGGTTGAACAAGATCATCTCAAAAAAATTGGAGCGCAGAAAACCATAAGCCGCCCACGAGACCCAACTCAGTTTTAGCAGGGATCGAAGCAATTCAAAAAGTCCATGCGATGAAAATATCCGTTTAAAACCTTCGAGCGGATTGAGGCGTTTGAAATCAAAGCCGATCTTTTTACTTGCCCACAAAAATTGGGTTTGTCCCAAAGTGACGATCACACCCGCCGCCAAAAGCCCAACGAGGATCAGCATGAAGGGCGCCAAAATTTGTAAGCCAAAAGAAAAAACTGTTTTCCTGAGCCATTCAACAGATAACTCCGCGCCCGGAAGTTCCACGAGCACATTTGTAACCAGTCCCTGAAAAGCCACAGCCAATTGTTTGCCAGGTCCGCGCAACAGGAAGGCGCTCATCAAAATGACAACCGCAGAAATTAATTCCTGGCTGCGTACCACCTGCCCTTCTTCACGGGCTTCCTCTAGGCGATGACTGGTAGGGGCTTCAGTTTTGTCCGACATTTCGCTTTATTGCTCCACAAACAAAATCATGTTTTCTACCATTGATTTGAACAAAAGTATCAGGTTGGGAAAAATAACCGAAAAGCTCATTCCCAAGGCAACCATGGACACAACCACTTTGACGGGCAATCCGAGAAAATAGACTTGCACCTGAGGCGCCACACGTGCCAGCAACCCGAGCGTCAGATCTGTCAAAACCAATGCAGCCATCACAGGCAGAGCCAGATGAATACCCGTTGCAATGAACATCGAAGTCGCTTTCATGATCGCTTCCAGTCCGTTGAACGGCAGACTGCCATTTAATGGGATGACATCAAAAGTATTTTTTATGGCGATCAGCACCAGGTGATGTCCATCCATCGTCAGGAAAATCATGGAGGCCGTCATCACGAAAATTTGATCGAAGGCCGAACCAGCCTCGCCCAAAGCTGGGTTGAAAATGCGGCTGGATTCAAATCCACTTCCAATTCCCATTGCTGAACCCGCCATTTGAATTGCACCAAAAGCCAGGTCGGCGGAAAATCCGATGATCGTGCCGATTAAGATTTCCTTTGCAATGGAAAAGCCATACGCAAAAGTTCCGATGGCTATTGCATCTGCCGCCAGTGGCTGCCAGGGGATAAGCACAGTTGCCAACACAAAACCCAACCCGATGCGAACCTGACTGGGAATATTCTGTCCGCCAAATACCGGTATATGGAGGATGATTGCCATAATACGGGTAAAGGCTAGGAAAAATAATTGCGCCTGCACGACAGAGATTGTCATAAAAATTCTTTTTTTCCAGATAATGATTTCTAAAAAGGATGATACCTGATTCACCTTTTTGTGGCTGTAAATGTAGTGTGAAGCAAGGCTAAAGATAGCGTAAATTATTTTTACGGCAAAAACATGCTTTCAGGGTGACTGGAGGTTGTAAAAAATGCCTGAAAGTTCTGAGAACCTTCAGGCATTGGTAAGGCGGGGCTTAATTTTTTTATCAGCTAATCCACGCGAATTTTCACAAACGCGAAAAAGCAATTTCATTTAATTATTGATGTTACGTAGAAACTCCGAAGGAGCGAAATGATTATCAGTACATCACGAAAACGTAGTAACGACTTCAGTCGTTCGGCTAAAAAGCGACTAAAGTCGCCACTACAAAGCTTTTTCGTGAAGTACTGATTATAGATTCAAAAAAATGGGTCAAATAACCCCGAAGGGGTGTCATGCTTTTTGACATAAACCATACTGCGTAGGGTGAGTTAACTATTAATTGGGCAGCGCCGCAGACCGGTCAAAGCAACTCAAGATACGCGCCGCCATTAAATCTGGATTAAGGGGCTTGACCAGAAAACCGCTGGCTCCCATTTTGGCTGCTTTTTGAACGATCTCTGGAAAAGCCATGGATGAGATAAAAAACACCTTTGTCTTTTTTAGTAGGACTTCGGAATTTAGCTGGTCAATTAAGTCCAAGCCATTCTGACCGGGCAGGTAGGTATCGACCAGAAGTACATCTGGAAGATGTTGAGCTAGTTGCTGGCGAAGAGCGGTTGGTTGATTGCAGATGATCGGATTCATGCTGTGACGTATCAGCGCCAGTTTGATGAGATCACATTGCAGGGCATTGGGTTCGAGTACAAGGATTGATAAGTTTTCACGTTTCATATCTTCTGTCCGTCCTTTGCAAGGGTAGGAAATACTCCGGAATTTTGCATCTTAAGTTTCAGCGTTTGGAGGTCGGCAGCATTGAGCTTGAGGATGTTCAAAGACTCAGGATGGATATCAAAACTTAATAACGCTGAGCCTGCCAATTGATAATCTGCGGAGAAAGAATTTGCCAAGTTGACGATGGCAGGCAGGCGTTGGTTGATTCTGGCAAGGGATGGAGCGTGATGGCATCGGATCGCATCCACCAGCACAACGGGAAAATTCCAATGCTCGGCGATCAACCCGCCCACCGTGGCATGGTCAATGCCGATCAGCCTTTCCTCCACCTGCCAGAGCGGCACATGATACTTTTGAACAAACTCAATGATCGTGGCGTAATTGCTCAAAACAACCTGATCCAAAAGCAATTTGCCTATGTCATGGAGCAAGCCTGAGATATAAGCCTCTTCGGGGTTGGGGTAGTGCAGGGCTTGCGCGAGCCATTCTGAGGCCACGCCTGTCACCAAAGAATGATGCCACAATTCACCTGCTCCCTGCCGATAGCCGCTCAAGTTGCGCTTCATCATGCCGGTTGCAGAGGAGGTCAGCAGGATGGTTCTTAGCCGTCCAAGACCGATGAGCATAATTGCTTCGTAGAGCGTTGAGCAGGTGCGGGAATAACCCAACGAAACTGAGTTTGACATTTGCAAAACCAAAGCCGTCAGCGCCTGATCCAAACCGATCAGTCCGACGAGACCATCGATGGTGACATCCTTCTTTTCGATCTCGCTCAAGATGCGGGTCACATTGGAAGGCATGGGTCTGAGACTCGCCACCGATTGGAGGATGTTTTGAACGGTTCGTGATTCCATAATGCGACCTAAAGTGGGTATCTTAATGAACCAAACTGGGTAAACTGGTAAACAAGGTATGAGTAAATGTCATGGCCTGCTGGAGCATCCACGAGCCGAGAATAACGAGGACGAGAATAATGCCGATCAATTTGGGGATAAAAATCAGCGTGGATTCGTTGATTTGGGTTGCGGCTTGAACCAGACTGACCAGACTGCCGATCAGCAAGCTGACCAGTAAAATAGGTCCGGCCAGAATGAGAGATATCACAATCGCATTTTGTCCGAGCGTAAGAACGTAAGCTTCAGTCATCGTACACCTCACGAACTGCCAGAGAAACTCAAGACCAGGCTGCGAATGATCAAGTACCAGCCATCTACCATTACGAACAGCAACACTTTGAAGGGCAAAGAGACAAGCGAAGGCGGCAGCATCATCATTCCCATTGAGAGCAGGATACTTGAGACAACCAGGTCAATCACCAAAAAGGGAATGTAGATCACAAATCCCATTGTGAATGCGGTGCGGAGTTCACTGATCACAAAAGCCGGAAATAACGACACGGTGGGAATATCGTCAATGGTGGCAGGTTGAGTTTCATTCCCAAGATCAAGGAACAATTGGATATCTTTTTCGCGTGTCTGCTTGAACATAAATTCGCGGATGGGCTTTTGGGCTTCTGTCAGCGCGGACTTTTGATCCATTTGTTCATTTATAAAAGGCTGAATTGCATTTGCGTCGATCTCTTTATAAACAGGCGCCATGATAAAAAACGTGAGCAACAGAGAAAGACCGATAAGTACCTGATTGGGCGGAATGGCGGGCGTCCCAATTGCGTTGCGCAACATGGATAGCACAATGACGATGCGAGTGAATGAGGTCGCCAGAATCAGCACGGATGGGGCAAGAGAAAGCACAGTCATCAGCACCAGCAATTGCACGCCGGAAGTGACTTGCTTTGGCTCCGGCGACTGCCCATCAACAGTCAACGAAACGCCAGGGGCGGTCGCACATCCGCTCAATAATGTACCTAAAATAAGAATAATGGAAATGAGAATAAAAAATTTGGCAGATGGCTTGCCGCGCAATCTGGCAATAGCTTTGGACAGCTTTGAACTAATTTTGGGGAACATTCTTTCAACCATAATTGGTCTTTATTCCTTTCCTTTTAAATTCTCAGTTGATAAATTGAGATTAAAAGATTGCATCAATGTGCCAAAATCCAAACCTGGTTGAGTTTGGGATTCTGCGATCGGAGCGGCTTCTATGCTGTCTTCGACATGAGAAATCAAGGAGATATTTTGATCGGTGGCGCCGATCAACAGCTTTTGGCCGCCAATCGAAATTATATGAAGCGATTGCTTCGGAGACAGCCGAACCGTTTCGAGCAGGCGCATCTGACGAACCAGCTTCCCGTTTGGTCCAAGGTGCTGCCAGCGGCGGAAGATCACAGAAAGTCCGACGATCAGCAACAGCACCCCCAGCAGTTTTACAAAGGCGCTCACAAAATAAAATGGCGTCGAACCCAGGGGATCAGTTGTTGCTGTGCCGCCGCCCATAGCCAGAAGCGCACTCGTGGCTAGAAGACTAAAAGCCAGCAAAGAGGCAACCAGCTTTTGTTTTTTACTGCTGGTTTCGAGCCACTTCCTAATCCACGCCAGAATGCCAGACATCAGGATGCCACCCGCTCACCGCTTGACGAAACCATCTCAATGATACGAACGCCAAACTTATCGTCCACCACTACAACTTCACCGCGCGCCACCATGTGGTCATTCACAAAAACGTCCACTGGGTCTCCTGCAAGCCGGTCCAATTCAACGACGGAGCCATGTTGTAGTTCAAGGATGCGGGCAAGCTGCATACGAGTACGCCCCAATTCAACAGTGACTTTCAAGGTAACATCCATCAATAAATCTATATTTGTCGCCTTATTTTTCTCCAGCTTGCCAATTGATTTTTCATCTGCAAATTCTGCAATTTTGCTAACGGGCATCTCTTCGGTATCCATTATGTTTTCCATATTATTTGCCTTTATTAATCACTTGTTTGGATATCATCATGTTCTCGATACACTCCGGTAATTTGCATTCCCATACGCTTACCAGATTTTCCAACACGAGCATAGAATTGTTTTTTGTTTGCAACATATACAACCAATGGACTATCAATATTTTTATCCAGTTCAATCACATCTCCGACAGACAATTTCATAAGGTCCTCCAAGCTGAGTTCTGCATTTCCTAAAATTGCCTTAATTGGGATGACGGCCTTCATCATGGTTTGGATTGCCACCTGACGCGCCACCGGATCCTGCTGGTGTTCCTTGCGCCCTGCAATCCAGATGTGCGGGTTAAGAATATCCGCAATCGGCTTAAGTGTATTAAACGGGATAAAAATACTCATTGTGCCGGTAATGCCCTGAATATTAATTTCAATGGCGATTAGCAAAACACGTTCATTTCCCATCATCATCTGAACCCAGTGCTGATTGATGGTGCTGTCTTCCAGGGAGGGATCAAGAGAAACAACTTTGCTCCAGGCGCCTTTTACATCTCCAAGCATGTGTTCGACCATGCCGCGTAATAATGATTGATCTATTTCAGTTAATGCGCGCTCTGTGAAACGACCTTCAATTTTTCCGCCAAGGCGCTGCTCCAGGATCAAATAGCTCACATTAAGGCTCATGGTCAATACCATGTGACCAGGAAGTGGAGCCAGTGATATTAAGTGGAATAATGTATGTTCTGGAAAATCCTTGATGAAATCATGAAACCGACCTTGTTCCATAAGAGCCAGACGAGGACGTACGTTGGTTCTCAAAAAAGTAGGCAGAGATGTCGTCAGACGCTCACTTAGGTCTTCGTGAACCAATTCAACCGCGCGCATTTGTTCCTTCGAAAATCTGGCGGGTGACCAGAAGTTATAATTTTGTATCTTCTTTTCCCCACCACCATCTGTAGCAGGATGGTCGCCGGACTGATGCATCATATCCGCGAGATTAACGCGGTCCTCGCCATTTTTCTGGTCGAGTTCAATGGAGCCAGACAGCAAAGCATCAATTTCAGATTGAGCTAACATAGTTTACTGAACCACAAATTCTGTAAAATAGATCGAGATGATATGAAGGTCAACCAGTCTTTTGGAGAGGATGTCCATAATTTCCATTCGCAAACTTTCTTTGCCTTCCGCAGTATAGAGGTCTTCATATGTTTTAGTAGACAGAAGTGTGATTACGGTATCGTCCAGGATGGGCAGCTTTGAATTTAGTTTTTCTTCAAACTCCGTCAGATAAGCTGTTTTTTCCTCCTCTGGCAGCGATTCAAATTCAGGATTGTCCGGAGCAAACTCCACAACAATGGTCAGCCTTATATATCTATGTCCGCCCGGGTCAACCAGATTGATGATCTTGGTGGACATATTCAGCATGACGCCTTCACCCGGAAGATAGGTATGCGCCTCTTCTGGCACAGATGTTGCCTCTGATACAGGTTCGACAGCAGGAACAACAGAAGGAGATGTTGGGGCCGAAATACTGTAATCGTAAACCAGACGGAAAGGTTTTGGCAGTTCGTCTGGAGCAAAGACCACATAAGCGGTAATCAGCGATATGATGGCCGTAACGATCAGAATTACTTGTGTGATTATATTTAGGACATTTACGATTTTTTTGAACATGTGACTCCAATTCAAAAAACTGTTTGGGATCGATTTTACATAAAGCGCTAGGGCAATACGCTCGGGGAATTAAGATCGATTATTTTTGTATCTACCTTATAAATAATAACGATTTCCACACGGGCATTCAGTTGTTTGTGCTCTTCAGTGTCATTTGGAAATACTGGAGCGTATTCACTCTGTCCAGAAACAATCAGTCTCTCTGGTGGAACGCCGGAATTTATCAAGTACTTTGCGACTGTCGTGGCACGCGCCAGCGACAGTTCCCAATTGGTAGGGTAAGTTGGGTTGGAAGTCGGCGTATTATTGGTATGCCCAACCAGCCGGACTTTGTTTT
>JFJP01007000.1_pt1 | contig 11989 bp, 12 predicted proteins | sample 431651 | NCBI WGS metagenome assembly JFJP01 (sample SAMN02602958, study PRJNA72255) | Microbial mat metagenome, whole genome shotgun sequencing project. | biome: fresh water; feature: sink hole; material: water; isolation source: purple microbial (photo- and chemosynthetic) mats found in... | reverse complement strand
TGCCTGATGGATGAGCCGTTGTCCAATCTGGATGCGCAACTGCGCCAAGAGATGCGCCGCGAATTGCGCGACATCCAGCGGCAGTTGGGGCTGACGGTGGTGTACGTAACCCACGATCAGACCGAGGCCATGAGCATGGCAGACCAAGTGGTGCTGCTAAATGGCGGACATGTCGAGCAAATTGGCGCACCGCGCGCTCTGTATTTGCAGCCCGCCACCCGTTTCGCAGCCAAATTCATCGGCACACCACCTATGAATTTGCTGGCGATTGAAGGCGGCTGCATTGCCGGTAGCGATATCTCCATTGACCTGCCCGCCACCACGCTGGGTGTGCGCCCCGAAGCCATCTGCCTGCACCCCGATGGCCTGCCCGCCGTCGTCCAGAGCACGGAGTATCTGGGTGCGGATATGGTGCTGCATTGCCGCATCGGCAGCCAGACCCTGCTGGCCCGTCTGCACGGCCAGCACCACGCCGCTGCGGGTGACCGGGTTCACCTGCGCTGGGCAGCGCAAGACAACCATGGCTTTGACACCAAAGGGCAACGCATTCCCTCAACCCATCACCCTTAGCCACTTTCCCTGACCTCCAACTTCACCTCAACCCAAGGACGATACCCATGAAACGCAAGACCTTTCTTCAGTTGACTACTCTAAAAGTAATAGCTGCCAGCGCTTTATTGGCAGGGGCTGCAGGCCAATTACATGCACAAGCGTCAGTGGATGTGCAGTTCTTCTACCCAGTGGCCGTGGGTGGCCCCATCACCAAGATCATCGACAATTTCGCCTCCGATTTCATGAAAGCCAACCCGCAGATCAAGGTCAGCCCGATCTACGCTGGCAGCTACCAGGAGAGCATCGTCAAGGCACTGACCGCGCACAAATCCGGCACGCCGCCGGTGACCTCGGTGCTGCTGTCCACCGACATGTTCACGCTGATTGATGAAGACGCGGTGGTGCCATTTGACAACTTCGTCAAGACCGCACAAGACCAGGCCTGGCTGAAAGGCTTTTACCCGGCCTTCATGCAAAACAGCCAGACCGGCGGCAAGACCTGGGGCATTCCTTTCCAGCGCTCCACCGTGGTGATGTACTGGAACAAAGACCTGTTCAAGGCCGCCGGCCTGGACCCCAACAAAGCACCCGCCAGTTGGGCTGAGCTGAAAGACACCGCTACCAAGCTCACCCAAAAAGATGCGTCCGGCAAGGTCAGCACCTGGGGCGTGCAGATTCCCTCGAGCGGTTTCCCCTACTGGCTGTTCCAGACGTTGAGCACCACCAACGGCACCATTCTGGCCAAAGAGACCGGCACCGCCGTCAAGTTTGACGACCCCAAGGTGGTCGAGGCACTGCAGTACTGGTTGGATCTGGGCAAGGCGGGCATCCACCCACCCGGCGTGGTGGAATGGGGCACGACTCCGAAAGACTTTTTCGAGAAAAAGGCCGCCATCATCTTCACCACCACTGGCAACCTCACCAACATCAAGGCCAATGCCAAGTTTGACTTTGGTGTGGGCATGATCCCGGGCAACGCGCGGCGAGGCTCACCCACCGGCGGTGGCAACTTTTACATCTTCAAGAAGTCCACGCCAGCGCAGCAACAGGCAGCGTTTGAGTTTGTGAAATGGGTGACGCAACCCGAACGCGCCGCGCAGTGGAGCATTGACACTGGCTACGTGGCTGTCTCGCCAGCAGCGTATGAAACGCCTGCGCTCAAGCAATACGGCAATGGTTTCCCGGCGGCCCTGGTGGCACGCGATCAATTGCCGGTGGCCGTGGCTGAGTTGTCCACCCATGACAACCAGCGTGTCACCAAAGCACTGAACGACGGGTTGCAAGCGGCGTTGACTGGCAACAAAACGCCAGCCCAGGCCATGAAGGACGCCCAGACCGAGGCTGACCGCATCTTGCGCGCCTACAAGTAAACGTCAAGCTGCAGCCGCCAGCTTCCTAGCCAGCCAACGCCCATGGAGCACCGTCAGCAGACCATCCACATCTGGCTCCTGCTGCTGCCAGCACTGGTGCTGCTGCTGGCGTTTACCCACTGGCCGGTGGCGGCCACGCTGTTTGACAGTTTTCACTCCACCCCCAAAGGCGCACGCGCTGCCGCCTGGGTAGGGCTGGACAACTACCGGGTGATGCTGGACGACCCGGTGTTTCGCAAGGCGCTGGGCAACAACCTGTGGTTTGCCGGCGTGACCATTCCGCTGTCCATTGGCCTGGCTCTGCTGATGGCGTTGTGGGTGAATGAGCGCATGGCTGGGCGGGCCCTGCTGCGCATGGCCTACTTCACGCCCACGGTGCTGCCGATGATTGCGGTGGCCAATATCTGGCTGTTTTTTTATACGCCGCAATATGGCTTGCTGGAGCAGTTGAGCGGCGCGCTGGGCCTGCCCGCGCAGAACTGGCTGGGAAACCCGGCAACCGCCTTGGGTGCGGTGACGGTGGTGGCGGTGTGGAAAGAGGCCGGGTTTTTCATGATCTTCTACCTGGCGGCGCTGCAGGGCATGAACCCGAGCCTGTGCGAGGCAGCGGCTATTGAAGGCGCTTCACGCTGGACATTTTTCAGGCGGGTGCAGTGGCCGCTGCTGATGCCCACCACCGTGTTTGTACTGGTCAATGCGTTCATCAACGGCTTTCGCATGGTGGACCACCTGTTCGTGATGACCCGCGGCGGGCCTGACAATGCATCCACCCTGCTGCTTTACTACCTGTATGAGGTGGGCTTCAGTTTTTGGGACACCGCCTATGCCTCTGCCATCACGGTGGTGCTGGTGGCGATCCTGGCGGGGGTGGCCCTGTTGCAGTTTTTTGTGCTGGACCGCCGCGTGCACTACCAATGAAACCTAGCCAATGAGCCATACCGCGCAGCAGCGCCTGGCCTTTAACGAGCCCAACTTGCTCGACACGCTGGCTGCCTGGCTGCTGGGTTTGCTGTGGCTGTTGCCGCTGGTTTATGCGGTGTGGACAGCGTTCCACCCGGCTGAGTTTTCTACCCGCTTCGAGCTGGGCGCACCTTTGACGCTGGACAACTTTCGCCGCGCCTGGGAGGCGGCACCCTTTGCCCGCTACTTCTTCAACACCACCGTGCTCACCGGCATGATTTTGCTGGCACAACTGCTGATCTCCACCCTGGCCGCTTTTGCTTTTGCACGCTACCGCTTTCGCGGTCGCAACCTGGTCTTTGCGCTGGTGCTGATGCAACTGGTGGTGATGCCGGACCTGCTGGTGGTGGGCAATTACAAAACCATGGCGCAACTGGGCCTGGTGGACTCGCTGCTGGCCATTGGCTTGCCCTACTTTGCCTCCGCGTTTGCCATTTTTCTGCTGCGCCAGACCTTTATGAGCATCCCCAAAGAGCTCGATGATGCCGCCCGCATTGAAGGCGCGAGTGCCGTGCAAATCCTTTGGCGGGTGTATGTGCCGCTGGCCAGGCCGGTTTACATTGCGTTTGCGCTGGTGTCGGTAAGCTTTCACTGGAATAATTTCCTGTGGCCGCTGATCGTGACCAACAGCGTCAACGCCCGCCCGCTCACGGTGGGGCTACAGGTGTTTTCGGCGGTGGACCAGGGTATTGACTGGTCGATCATCACCGCGGCGACGCTGATGAGCAGCGCACCGCTGCTGATTGCGTTTTTGTTGTTTCAACGCCAGTTTGTTCAGAGCTTCATGCGCGCGGGGATCAAATGAAACTTATCACCTGGAACACGCAATGGTGCTGCGGCTTGGACGGTCGGGTCAGCCCCGAGCGCATCGTCAGCCAGGCGCGGGACATGGCGGACTTTGATGTGTTGTGCCTGCAGGAAATTGCCAGCGGGTTTGACGGTCTGCCAGGCCAGCCGGGTGACCAACCGGCGCAGTTGCAGGCCTTGCTGCCAGGCTATCAGGTGTTTTTTGGCGCGGCGGTGGATGAGTTTGATGCGTCTGGCAAATGCCAGCGTTTTGGCAACCTGATCGCCACCCGGCTGCCGGTAGCGAGGGTTCAGCATCACCCGTTGCCGTGGCCCACCGACCCTGCCGTGCCCAGCATGCCGCGCATGTGCAGCGTGGTGACGCTGCAGGCACCGGGTCTGGGTGCGGTGCGAGTGATGACCACGCATCTGGAATACTACGCAAGCCAGCAGCGTATGGCGCAGGCGGAGGCGCTGCGCAGGCTGCATCAAGAAGCTTGTTCGCTGTCAGCCTTGCCGCCCGCCTGCGAAGACGAAGACTCGCCATTTCGCAGCCGGGTTCATACGCCGCACGCGGTGTTGTGTGGGGACTTCAACTTTGCCCCAGATGCCCCGGAGTATGCGGTCATTCAAGAGTCTTTTCTGGCTCCAGCCTTCATAGATAAAGGGCTAATTGCTATGAAAAATAGATCGCATCGCCTGTGGGATGCCTGGCCGCTGGCACAGGGTCCAACGCCGCATGCGCCCACCTTCAGGCTGTTTGACCGCACCTACGGCCCGGAGCCTGTTGCCTGCGACTTTGTGTTTGTCAGCGATTCGCTGGCGTCCTGCGTGCGCAGTTTGTCGGTCGACAACAGTTCTCAGGCCTCGGATCATCAACCTGTGCTGCTGGAATTGGGCTGACTGAAGTGGCCTACTGATTTTTTACATATGTGGTGCCCCCAGGTGAAACCATCAAACAGCCGGTACTTGGCGACGCACACCAAGTGCTCTCTACCCGCCCCTGGAGACTATCGGGAGTGGAAAGCCGAAGCATGAAAATTGCACCCGGACATGGTCACGAGAATTAGTTCGTTGACAGCAATAACGCGACAAGTTTTCTCAAGCAGCACAGAAGAGACCCGATGCGTATCAAACGCTACGTGTGTACCCCTGAGCGACCTCGCAGAGGTAAGCCGACCAAAGCCGAGCAAATTCGTCGAAGGCAGGCCCCATAAAACGCTGGCCGAGCTCAGAATGCCGACTTTGATGGCACCTTCGTCAATTCGCTCTGCCAATCGATCGATATTGATTTCCGCATTGATGTCCAATTAGTGAGCATCTCCAGACCGCCGCCAACCAATATCGCCATACAAGGTTGACTTTCTGGGGAATTTCCGATGAATTCTGCAAGACGCTTTTCGCCCAACTAACGGACTTCATGCCTTACACCAGTTTCTCTCGCATCGTCGCTCGCAGATCTTGGAGCAGGCGGTGCAGCCGATGCACAGCTCGGGGTGCGCGAGGGTCATCACCTTTTTTTCGTATTCCTCGTCTTCGTCATCGTTGTCCAGGTCCACCGGGATGCGCTCGCCGTCTTCGGTCAGACCAACCAGTTCCATCACGCCGCGCGGGCAGACTTTGAAGCAGCGGCCGCAGCCGATGCACTTTTCGTCGTCAATGGCGGTGACGAAGGTGGGTGTCCAAACCTCGCCGCTGGGCAGGATGACGCTGAAGGTGTTGCTCATAGTGGGTTCTCTTTCTTGGGACGGTCTCAAGCCTCTGCCGCCGCCAGCGCTTTGCGCGTGTCCATCAGCATGGCGTGGGCTTCATGGCAGCGTTGAGCCACCTGGGGAATCATTTCCCAGTTGCTCGGCAGCTCTTCGGACAGGTCGTGAAGGTCCATCTTGGCCTGGGTGGCGCGGGCGTTGAGTTTCTTCAGACGCGCCTTGATTTCGTCAACATCTACACGCATGGTCAGGCTCCGTATTGGGCAACTTCGGGGTATTTGCGGATCATGGTGACCGCCTCATTGAGAAATTTGGTCCCTGCCTGCGCCAGCTTGGCCAGCGACGGGAAGCCAAAGCGGTGCACGTCGCGCAGCTGCTTGTTGACCACCACCAGGCGACCTGCCAGCAGCACCATGCGGCCAAAACCTTCGTGGCTCATCTTCATCATGGGTGACACCATCTGGCCGGTTTCGCGCTCGATGGCGACCGCAATCGCGTTGTAAAACAGTTCCAGGTGCCACAAGGTTTCGGGGTCCGGGTCGCCCAGGATGGGAAGCGCGCGGCGCTCTTCAGCGGTGTGGATGTAGGGCTTGAGCAGTTGCAGGTCGGTTTTGCTGTCCCAAGTGCCGTTCATGTCTTGTGCACGCAGCTGTTTGATGAGTTGCTGCACAAACGGCGAGACTAGGAAATCCTCGTCGGTGGCGGCTGCGGGTACTGCGTCCAAGGTGGCTTGTTCACTCATGGCGCCACCACATCTTCTTCAAAGTCAAAGGTGCGCACGCCATCTTTGGCCAGCGCCTTGCGCAGCCAGGGCGGCGGTGTGCCTTGCAGCACCGTCTGCAATTTGTCCAGGATGCCCACAATCGACTCGGGCTGCGGCACCTTGACCGGATGGATCTTCATCGCCACGACCCGCGCTGCCGCCGAGCCACCGATAGCCGCCACGTAGACAATGGCGCAGTCCTGAATGGCATCGAGCTTGGGCGTGAGTTTGTCTTCGTCGCCATCTTCTTCCAGCTGGCCCCCAAACTCGAAGCTCTCGACAAAGTGGTGCCCAGTTGGTGACACCTCATACACAACAATGCTGGGCGCCCAGCCAAAGTGCGCGTCCACGCGCGCTTTGTCCTGGGTGGTGAAGGCGATTTTCATAAGACACTCCTGTAGGTCAGGCGCTGGCGTCTGCCAGGCTGGGTTGGGTGATGGGTGATGTAGAAAACTCGGGTCTGGCGGGTACGGTGGAGGCTGCGTGCAGCGCCTCGGGGTTGAGTGGCCAGTCATCGGCGTGGTGGTGCTTGATCTGCTCAATCATCATGTTGGCCACCTCAAAAACCAGCGCCATGGTGCCGCGGTAACCTACTTGGCAGCGGTGCGCGTTGCCGACTCGGTCGAACACCGGGAAGCCGATCCGCAGCAAAGGCTTGCCCAGACGCTCGGCGGCCTGGCGGCCATGGGAATGGGTCACCAATAGGTCGCAGTCTGCCGCGCCGTTCTCCAGGTCTTCCAGGTCGCCCAGAATCACCGTCTCGGCTGGTAAAAGCGCATGGGAGGCGGATTTTGTGGTGCTGACGCAGCAGCGCAGATCGGCACCCATCTCGTGCAGCAGGCTGCCCACGGCCAGCAGCAGGTCAGGCTCGGCGGCAATCGCCACCTTGATGCCGCCGGTGTAGAAATGGCCGTCGAGCATGGCGTCGAGCAGTTGGCTGCGCTGGCGGCGGTACTTGTCGGGTACCGGTTTGCCGGACAGTTTTGCCAGCTGCTGCAACAAGCGGTCGTTGACTTCAAGTCCGGTCAGGCGGTCAAAAATTTCCAGCGGGGTGCCGGCAATCTCTTGCAGCGCCATCGCCGCATCGCGGGTTTGCTCGCCTACACCCAGCGTGAGCGCCGAGGCACCGGCGGCGCGAATCTCTTCCAGCGTGGTGCCGCCCAAGGTGGTGCCACGCCAGTCCGGGGGGATGTGACCATCGAGAGACGCAGAAATATCCGGCAGCACGATCACAGACAGGCCAAAGGACTCAATGATCTCGCGCAGTTCCACAATGTCGCCGGGTGACAAATGGCTGCCCGGCAGCAGCGTCACCTGATCGGCCTTGACCGGCAGCGGCTTGACCAGCGTGCGCACGATGGCCGTCACCGCGTTGCGGTAGCCGTCTTCGAATCCACCGACGTAGTCTGGCGTGGAGGCGTAGACGATCTCGGTGTCAGCCAGCTCAGGCTTGCGTTTGCGAATCGTGACCATGTAGCCATCGACGTCGTCACCCTTGGTCTCAGTCAGGCCGGTGGAGCAGATGGCAATGATTTTGGGCGCGGCGCGTTTGCGTATGTTGAGCAAGGCTGCCTCAATGTTGTCGTAACCGCCCAGAATGGAGGTGACCTCGTTCATGGCCGTGGTCTGCAGCGGAATCGCTTCCTTGAAGTGGCGCACCAGCAGTACCAACCCAAACGAGGTGCAGCCTTGCGAGCCGTGCATCACCGGCATGCAGGCATCCAGCCCCAGAAAGGCCAGGCTGGCGCCCAGCGGCTGGCTCATCTTGAGCGGGTTGACCGAGCAGGCTTTTTTGGATTCAACAACGTGGGCCATGGAAGTGTTCTCGCAACAGGGTGGTCTTCAGGTTGAAATCTCGTCAGGCTCCAAGCCCATCGACCTGGCAGCCACATCGGTCAGAAAGTGGATCGGGTCGGCCACGGCAGCCAAAGCGCCCAGCGTTTCGCCGTCGTCGCCCCACGGTGCTGGGATACGCACCTGCTGCCACACCGGGTTGGCCAGCGCCCGGTCGATCTGGTGCACCAACTCCACCGCGCCCTCGTAACCGGCGTAAGCGTGGTAACGCTCCTGGTTGATGTCCAGCCAGGGCATACGGGCCTTGAGCGCCACAAACTGGCTGCGCCCGCCCGAGAGCATGATGTCGGCGTGGGCATCGCGCAGCATGTCGTACATCTCGCGCGGGGTCATGTTGTCGATCATGTGGGCATCGTCGCCCATGATTTCTTTGATCTTTTCCTTGTCTTCCTTGGTGGATTTCTTGACGCTGGTACCCACAATCACCAAGCCAGCTTCTTGCAGCGCCGCCACCACCGACCAGGATTTGACGCCGCCGGTGATCAGCAGCACCCGCTTGCCGGTGAGGCGCTGTTTGAAAGGCTCGATCCGCTGGTAGGCGCGCGCTTCCTCGACCGCAATCAGTTGTTCGGTGCGCACCAGCAGGTCATCAGGTGCGCCTTGCTGCACCAGCAGTTTGGCGATCTGGCGCAGCGTGTCGCTCATGTCACCAATGCCGTAAAACGAGCCTTCAAAATACGGGATGCCCCAGCGCTGCTGCATTTTGGTGGCAACGTTGATCATCGACTTGGAACACACCATCATGTTCACCTTGGCACGGTGCGCGCTGGCGATCTCGTTGTAACGCCCATCGCCCGCCATGCAGGACAGGATGCGGATACCCAGCGCGTCCAGCAGTGGCTTGACTTGCCATAGTTCGCCCACCAAGTTGTAGTCGCCAATGATGTTGATGTCGTACGGCGTGGTGAATTCGGGCTCCACGGTGCCGATCACGTAGTCCAGCAACGCTTCGGCCCCCAGCTTGTTGCCCAGGTTCTTGATACCGGCAAAGCCCGGTGCGTTGACCGGAATAACGGGTTTGCCAAACTTCTCGGTGGCGCGCTGGCACACCGCTTCAATGTCGTCACCCACCAGCGCAGGTACGCAGGTCTGGTACACAAACACCGCTGGCGGATCGTACTTTTCAATGATTTCGCGGATCGATTTGAACAGGCGCTTTTCACCACCGTAAATCACGTCCAGCTCGCTGGTGTCGGTGGTGAAACCGGTGCGGTAAATCTGCGGGCCGCTGGAGGCGCTGTGCCGGTTGTCCCAGCCGTTGCCCGCGCAGGCAATCGGCCCGTGCACCAGATGCGCCACATCGGCAATGGGTTGCAGGGCGATCATGGCCCCATCAAAGGCGCAGCCACCGGCGGCGGCACCGGGCGAGAGCTGAGCGGAGCAGCCCTTTTTGCGAGCCTTGTCGCTTTTGCCCTGATTCTTGTCGCAACCAGGTTCATCGAACACTTCGGCAATCTTGATCTTGAGCGCGACTGACATGGAAGACTCCAGAGGGGTTAGACCGTCTTCACACAGCATTTTTGGTGCCAGGCCAAAACAGACGCTGGGCGCTGATTTGATGGGAAATAGCCGTCGCAGATGTCCCGGTTTTGGGCGGTTTGGAGGAATTGCGACAAAACGATTGCGACACCCATGCAATGGCCCTGCCTGATGCACGTTGTCGCGTTCCCGCTGCGGACCGCGAGCACGCAAAAAGGCCGGTCTATTCACCAGACCGGCCTTTTTTATTTACTATTACTTCAGTAGCACTTAGCCTTTATTTGATAAGGGCTAAAGGCATAAATAGCATATAGACTTCAGAACTTGACCAGAATGTCCTCGTCACGCACCACCATCTGGCAGGCCAGGCGCCACGGGGGCGGCAGGTCTTTGGTCTCGGCGTCTGCAATCTGCTGCGCGGTGATGCGGCCCGCCAGTTTCAGCACCAGCTTTTCTTTCTCGGTCAGCGCCACACCAATGGGCGTTTTGCCGGAGAGCACCGACACCTGCACCTGGCAAGAGCCGCACTCACCGTTTTCGCACTCCGACGCCACCGGCACGCCATTGGCCTTGGCCACAGCGAGCAGGGTTTTGGTGTCACCCGCAACGGCATAAACCGTCACGTCTTTCTTCATACGGGGGGAACTGAAAGTTACATTGGCCATGTTTTTCTCACTTTAGCGGACGATGTCGAAGCTGTAGTCGGTCTTGGCAATTTCCATGGTGTTGGCATCGAGGGCTTCAAAGAACTCGTCGAGCAACATCACCAGCACGCGCAGGCCGCCTTCGTAACCCCAGGTGGGGTAACGGTGGTGGTGGTGGCGGTCATGGATCGGGAACACCAGACGCACCAGCGGTACCTTGGTGTCACGCTCCAGGAACTTGCCGTAGGTGTTGCCAATCAGGAAGTCAACCGGCTCGGTGAACAGCAGTGAGCGCAGGTGCCACAGGTCACGCTTGGGGTACACCTTGCAGCCCTTGCCGTAAGGGGTGGAGTCAAACAGCGCCTGCACCCGTTCCGCCCATTCGTTGGTGCCGTTGGTGGACAACACGTGGGTGGGTTCGGCACCGAGTTCCAGCAGGAAGGCGGCATAGCCCAACAGTTGGTCCGGGTCACCGTACAAGGCAAAACGCTTGCCGTGCAAGTGCGCCTGGCTGTCGGCCAGGGCGTCGACCAACTGGCCGCGCTCTTTTTCCAGCTCAGCCGGGATCGGCTTGCCGGTCAGGCGCGAGATTTCCATCAGAAACTTGTCGGTACCGGCCACGCCAACAGGCGCGTTGAGGGTGACGACTTCCTGGCCGTGTTCAGCGATGAACTTGCTGGTTTTTTCGCAGCAGAATTCCTGGAACACGATGGTGGCCTTGGCGTGCAGGGCAGCAACCACTTCTTCCTTGGTGGTGCCACCGGCGTACATGCGGAACTCGCCATCGGTGGGCGTGTTCCAGCTCTCGGACGGGTCACAGATGATGTTGACCTTGACATCAAACAGGCTGAAGATGCGGCGGATTTCCTTCATGTTGCCGACGACAAAGCCGTCAAAGCCACCAATGAAGTTGATGCTGTCGTCCGGCACACGCACGATGGGTTCGGTGGTTTTGGCCTTGCCGTCCCAGAAGTGGCGCAACACACCCAGCAGGGCGTTATCGTAGCCGGTGATGTGGCTGCCGACAAACGCCGGAGTGTGGGCAAACGGCACGTCAAAGTCGTCCGGCACGCTGCCTTTTTGCTTGCTGGTCTTGATGAAGGCGTCGATGTCGTCACCAATCACTTCGGCCATGCAGGTGGTGGACACCGCAATCATGTCCGGCTTGTACAGGCTGTAGGCGTTGGCCAGGCCGTCGACCATGTTATTCAGGCCGCCGAACACCGCCGCGTCTTCCGTCATGGAGGAGCTGACGCAAGAGGTGGGCTCTTTAAAGTGGCGTGAAAAGTGCGCGCGGTAGTAGGCCACGCAGCCCTGACTGCCGTGGACAAAACTGAGCGTTTTGGCGAAACCGTTGGCGGCAAACACCGCACCCAGCGGCTGGCAAGCCTTGGCCGGGTTGACGACCAGCGCGTCACGGGCGAAGTTTTTGAGTTTGTAGTCTTCGGTCTTGGTCCACTCTACCGTTTGGCCAATGGTGGCGTCGGAATGGTTGAACTCAAAGGCTTTCTTTTTCTCGAACAGGTCTTGGTATTCGGGCTCACGAAACAGCATTTCGTGGTCAATGATTTTTTCGGCGACTTGAGGCATGGCGGGCTCCAATAAGGTGTGGGGGTTGCCAGAGCGCTTGCGCCCTGGCACCGGGTCAATGTGAGAAGTTCAGGCGGCTTTTTTCCAAGGCGCTTTGGTCAAGCCCCAGATCGGCGAGCTGATGGCCATGTCCATGTCACGGGCAAAGATGGCAAAGCCGTCATAACCGTGGTACGGGCCGGAATAGTCCCAGCTGTGCATCTGGCGGAACGGCACGCCCATCTTCTGGAACACGTACTTTTCCTTGATGCCCGAGCCCACCAGGTCGGGCTTGATGCCATC
>JFJP01028904.1_pt1 | contig 11992 bp, 16 predicted proteins | sample 431651 | NCBI WGS metagenome assembly JFJP01 (sample SAMN02602958, study PRJNA72255) | Microbial mat metagenome, whole genome shotgun sequencing project. | biome: fresh water; feature: sink hole; material: water; isolation source: purple microbial (photo- and chemosynthetic) mats found in... | reverse complement strand
GGTGGGCTTTGACAAGAAAGTTTTAAAGAGAATCCTTCTTCTTTTTCTTCATCTTCACTTGAACCTTCTTCAAAATAATTCGTGTTTTCTACATCACATTTTGTAATTTTATCAAACACAGTGTCAGTATATCTTCTCCAACAATTAAAACTCAATTTTCCATATATATGTTTGCATAAGGGATTATACAAACTGTATGTCGAATTATCGAATACATCTATAAATTCTGATTTCATTTTATTGAGTTTATAAGATTTCTATTATTATAATTATTTTATTTTTTTCTATTTTATTGAAATACATTAGTTTTTTGAAGGAAATTCAATTTTGATAAGGTTTTTCTTTCGATTGATTCGAGTTTTTTCTTAGAAATCTCGTTGCTGTACTGAAAAACCTGATTATGATACGTTTTTTTCATTGTGGCAAAGAGGATACTCTTAAAATATAGGAATCCCTGATTATCACTAAAATTTTTTAAAAATTCAAAATAATAATAAGAATTTGGGTTTTGCTTTTTTAAATTCATTTGCATAATGTCTTTGCAAATATATTCAAATTCTTCATCTTTCCCAAAATATCCTAAAAAAAAACAAAATAATTTTTTATAAAATAAAAAAAAAAACCTAAAGGTGGTTTCAAGGATTTGAAAAATTTTAAAAGATGTTTTTTTTTAATTTTTTTTCCTTCATATTTCATTGTGAAAAGCGACCAAACCTTTCTAAATTTTTCCAAATTTTCCTTAAAAGTATGCATAGGGTTTTCGGAATTCGAATAATAGTCATCAAATTGGCTTAGAAGCACAAGAATAAACAAATTTATCATAATTTCCGTTGTTATAATATAAAAAGAAACAAAAAACACCCAAGACCAATCTTAATGAAAAAATTAAAGTAAATTAAATAAAATAAATGTAAATAAATAAAAAATCCCTGGTTTTCAAACAAACAAAAAAATTACTGTGATATTCCATTACGTCATACATAATTCCTGCCCATCCATCCGCAGTGGAAACTTTGAACAAAGTCATTAATCCATAGGCAAAATTTTTAAAATTGATGTAGTCGTCAATTGTATTTCCTGTGGTCACATGCTTGAAATAAACGCACCCAAAAATCACATAAACATAATATATCAACATCAAAAGTGAAAAAATATTAAGCACCATTGGCAAAGACAATTTTAAAGTTTGCAATAATTTTTGAACACTTTTCACCCTATAAAAAAATTTCAAAAGTCTTAGAATTTTCAAGGCTCTAGCTCCTTGAATGATTCTAACAATATAATTAATTGAAACAAAAAGCTGATGATATAAACTAAAAACTGAAACATCAGCAATTATTGTAATAACAATTAAAAATTCAAATTTATTCCAATTATCATGAAAATAACCGATATAGCCGAAACCGAAAATCTTAAATGTAAATTCTGACAAAAATAAGACATTAAAAAGAAAATGAATCAATTCCATAATATATTTATACTCTCTATGAGCAGAATCATAATAGCAGGACAAACTGATAATATCTAACACAATGAAAATGTTAAAAACTAGTCTTGTGATCCAATACAAGAATAAATGAAAAAAAAATCTCCGAATTTTATTATTAGGGGGTTTGTTGTATTCAAAATCGGGTTTGGCCTCGATAATCAATGTTTGTATATTGATCCAAGCAACTTGCGAATCACTCAAAAATTTATGCTTCATGCGTTTTTGCTCTTTGACAAAATCCATAAATATTACACTTATAAACAAATTTATCAAAAACATCGTCCCAATCAAAATAAAGATCAAAAAAAATGAATACGATGTATATTCATTATTAAATTTGTGAGGACCCTAACATTTATAAAAATTAAATTAAATAAATTAAAACAAAACATTTGTTTCAAGATCAGAGTTGATTGCAACACTCATTATATCACACCATCCGTCCAAAGTACTTATAATAAACAAAGTGAGAAAACTACTCCCGATATTATCAAAATTGCTCTCATATATTTTCCATTGCCTTTTTTCCCCCAAACACTAGAATTATGAAATTAATGAAAAAAGAAAAATGTTAGTTATTACAAATGCTTTGTTTTCATCGAAATTTAACTTATTATCACAAAATCCAAATCTATCTCTAAACATAATTGTTCCTAAAGTAGCAAAAATAGCCCTAATATATTGGAAAAAACTAATAAAAAAAAAAAAGAAGTGTTAAATTATTTTTATCTACCAGACAATAATAATAAAGAAAAAAACGTTAGCAATGCTATATGTTGAAATCAATAATGAATTAACTGCAATCCTTATATTTGGATTAATTATGATAATTTTCACTGGCCGAAAAACTTTCATCACTTTTATTGCCTTCACAATTTTTTTTTTCTTTAAAAAACAAAAATAAATAAAATTTTACTTTGATTATGACACTATCAGAATTATTTGGGAGAAAAGTATCAGAAATATAACAAAATGAAAGGATAAAATCCAGGAAATTCCAAGAATTTCTTAAAAAAGACCTCCTATCCAAAATCAATCCATAAGTAATGCCTTTAAGAAGAATTTCTATCGAATATACAACAGCTAAGATAATATTGGTGGTAAAGCAAAAATTAATCATGAAGACTTCAATATCATCATTTGAATCAAAATCCAAATAAGTTTCAATCACCAGAACAAGCGAGCTTACAAAGATAATAAGATTCATAAATCTTTCGAAATTAGCATGAGTAACTATTTTATAAGAGAAAAGTCTTAATCTATTTGATTTGGAAAAGAGAAAAAAAGAATTTGCGCAATAAAGCTGATCCAATGATTTAATGGGAACCACAGCAGCTCTATAGGAGCTTCTTCTTCTTTTATTTGTGGGAGAATGAATCTTCTTCACATTTTTTTTTTTCATTTTATCAATATTTATACTATTAGCAAATTCTCTAGCTTTTTCTCCTTTGAATTTGGAGAGTTCATCCATTATTCTTGCACCAGCTTCTCTATTCGCGACAAACTTATTATTCGAAGTAAAAATCGTCAATTTGTTAACTTAAATATTTTGTACCTTTAAAGAAGCTTGATTTGAAGGCTCATCGTTTTCATCTTCTTTGTTTTGAATTACCTCTTTGTCAGAGAAGTTTACTGTTACACTGTCCAGAAGAATCGCTAAAAATAAATTCAACAAAACGTAATTGCCCAAAAATATCCATGAAATAGAAAAAATTCCAGTTACATACATCCCTGCATTTGATTTGAAACCTATAAAAAAATTTTTCAATTAATTTTTAATTTTAAAAAAAAATAACAACGAAAAATTATCAAATTTTTAATAAATTTTTTTTAATTTTTCAAACAATTGTTGATATAATTTGAAAAATTTACCTAAAGCAACAATATCTATCCAATTATCTAGGGTAATTATGTCAAAAGCTGTGACAAAAGAAAGCCAAAATGTATCAAAATTAAAGTTGGAATAACGCACATCATGTTTATCAAAGCTTCCTCCGAAAAGTTGCATGCCAATCAAAGCATAAACGAAATTGAACACTATCAACAGAAAAAGTAAATAGAAAAAAGAAGATAAAGCTTTTGATAAAAGAGATATAAGTGTTTGGATGAATTTTATTTTCGTGAATAATCGACAAATCCGAAAAACTTTGACGCAGTAAATAAATCGAAAATAAGGGAAATCTCTTCCAATTGACACTTCTAAAATAATAGCAACATATGATAGGAATATAATGGATAAATCGACAAAATTTGAATATTCTTTGAAATAAGCTAAATTTTTAATGAAAATTTTATTTTATTTTTAAATAAAAATAAAAATAAATTTTGATCAATTATTTTTTTCTTTCAAAAAAATTACCTTTGAATCCGAATCCAATGAATTTTAAGCAAATTTCAACTGTGAAAATGGCATTATAGACAATGTCTAATATATAAATGGTTTCATCATGGAGTATTCCAGTCATAGCCAATAAAATAAGATAAGAAACAAGGTTAATAGTAAAAAATTTTCTGATGATGGACTGTTGAAGAAGCAGATTGATTTTTTTTCTCAACCTTCGATACTTAATATCTTAAGACTTAAAAACAAAAAATTATCATAATTTTACTTTAAATTTCATTTCTTCAATATATCGCTCCAATTTATCGAAATTCAACTTGTGCAAAATCTTTTCTGCTCTGTCTAAATCGATATGAGTGACAATGTCTTGTGCTGACCAACTCAAACAAATTTTTCCTACTCCATTGTTTTCTGGAGTCTACAAAGAGAGAGAGAAAACAAATTATAAAAATATTTATTAAAATATACCAAAATATTTTCATATCTTTTGGAATAATTCATATTTTCTTCCACATATTTCTCCTTTTCAACCAAATCCTCAATATCAATTGGAGAATTTATCATAGCCTTTATGAAAATATATTCCGAATCATTTAATTTGAAAGTTTTTCCTTTTATCTTGCTAAGAACAAAACCCACACTATTTCTATTTAATGAATTATCATGAATTTTAGAGCCAGAATACAGTTTTGAGCCAGAATATCCTAAAACACTACATGTGCGACTTTGACTACCCATTTTACTCAAACTCCTGATATTTGAAGAAGATGATTTAAAAGTTAGAACATAAGCTTCATTATCATCAATTTGTGTGGACAGTTTCAAATTCAAAAGAGCAGAACCCTTCATTCTCGAGGAAGGTATCAAAGCTAAATGAATTCCTCCTTTTTCTTTCATTTCAATTGAAGGTTTTATCATATTACTTTTGTTATTTTCGGTTAATGAAGATTTTTTATTAGTTGTAGTGAACTTTCGACTTAGTTTTTTATTAAAATTTATGGCTAACAAATCAGGAATTAAACTATCTTTTCCTATTGCCTTAATTGACTGTTGATTGTTTTTATTCATTTTTCTCAAGAAATCAATGAAGTAATTTTTGTTCTTTTTTAATGAAAACATGATCTTTTGTTTTTTCTTCCGAGCTTCTAAAGCAGCTTTTTCGATTTCTATTCGTTTATTTGCAATTATCTCTAAAACATCGTCTTTGCTCAAATCTTCATATTCTTTTTTATGATTTATTTTTAATTTCAAATATCTTGGATTTGTATTTCGGTCAATTTTGCTGCTTTTTTTCCGAATTAAATGCTTATCTTTCACAATGAAATAGCTCAAAACTTTTGAAGTGTATTTATTTAATCTCTCCTTTTTGCTTGGTGTGGCAAAATTCGGGTTTTTGTTCCAAATCTTTCCCAGAAGTAAACTTTCAACATTTCAAAAAAACTCAATGTCCACAGTCTAAGATTGCCTTAATTTATTTTATTTTTAATTTTCTTTAAATTTTAAATGTAAAAATTTTTTATTTTTAATTAAAATATACAAGAAATAAAGAAATATACGTGGACTTTTGAATTTGACTAATTGCATGCATCTTTTTCCTTCCCATAACCCTTCCTTTTTAACATCTATGAGATCAATATATTGTTTAAAGTTCTCATTAGGTTTCTCTTTTTTATTTTCCTCAGACAGTATTTGATGCGATTCTCCAAATTTGACTTTTATGATAGCCAGCAACAAATTCAGTAAAAAGTAATTACCGAAAATTGCAAGAGTGACATGATAAATCCAAGCATAATTGCTATATGCTCTTAAAACACTGTACATAATAGTAGTCCAGTTATCAAGAGTGACTGTAAACAGTGTTAATAGAAAAGAAGAGAACAAATTATCGAAATTTATCACATTTTCATAAGGATTTTCTATCATTTTGCCACATATAAATCCAAAATCACATCTTCGATTTCCACAAACATCATCTTTTGAGAATGAAATGCCTGTCATTTGATTAAAGCATCTTTGTTTCAAAATACCTGAAAAAACCTGCAGCCCACCAATCGCGAAAACTGAATAAAAGAAATTCAAAACACAAAAACAAATAAAAAGAAGAGGCAGAGCTGAAAACAATGAATATAAAATTATTCTTAATCCTTTAAAAGCTGAAGCATTTTTCAAAGGTCTCAATAGTCTTAGCAATCTTAATAAAGATAAATTCAACTCTTTAACACTTGCATATGATAAATATAGCCCTATAATAACTAGAAAGTCCAATACATTCCAACCATCTCTAAAATAGGAATCTTTGCTCAAAACAATTCCAAAAGCCAGCATTTTTAAAATAATTTCAGCGGAATAAAAGAAAATGAAAAAATCTTCAGCCCAATTGAAATAATCCAAATATGATCCATATTGATTGGATCGGTTATTCCTCAAACTATAAGTCAAAGAATTCAGCAGGATTATTATCAATGAGAAAATTTCAAAAGCTTTCAAATTAACAATAAATTTGCTTATCAAACTGATTCCCCTTGAAAAAATAAAAAAATTAAAAAAATAAGAATTATAAAAATACCTCTTTAAAAGTAATAAATTTTTCCTCAAAGTCAAAAAAGGAAAACTATCTGGATAAAGCCCATAATCAATTTTTATTTTTTCCAGCTCATTCATTTTCGAAACCTGCAAAAATGCGCATTCTTTCATTCCAATCGTCACTCTTAATTTCTTATACAACCCAGGAATATCATTCAATTCTTTTTGTAACTTATCACTTTCTTCATCAACCATAAAATTTTCATTATCAACATCTTCGTTTTCATCTAAGCTTATCACCATAAAATCAACTAAATAATCAAAAACGGCTTTTCTCGCCTTTTTAGCCATTTCGTTCTCTTCATCATTCAAATCCCTCAAAAGACATTCCTGATGAGATGCTTCAACCTTTTCATTATAAACACTCTCTTTAAAAACAGGGGTTTTTGTATAATTATTCATCATGCTTTTTATAGAAAAACTCGTGAGGAAATCATCAATATTATTGATGATACTATTGCGTGATTTTGAGTCGTATATCGAGTAGGCACCTTCATCTTTTTCAATTTTTTCATGTTTATTCTTTTAAAATTATTAAATGAGGAATAACTCTGAGGAGAAATACTAAATTAAGATTATTTGAAAATCTTTTGAGAATCGGTTGTCGCAATAAGGAATAAGGATTTTTAGCACTTATTCGAGAGGCATTTCGAGAATTGCGCATAACATCTAAAAATGTTATGTTGTCTTTTAATTCTTCTTCTAATTCATCATCTTTTTGTAAGTCGATTTGCGGTGCAATTATATTTATTGGTTTGACTTCTAATGATGGTTCTTGAATGGAAAGTCGGTTTTCGATGAGTAAATTTGAATTATCCAGTTGGAAAAGGCTTGTAACAGGTTTATTCTCATTGGATTTCATATAAAAAACAAAAAAAATTTAATTTTAATAAATAGAAAAAAAAAAGAGTTCGAAATTATTTTGAAAAAACAATATCTATAAAACCCATATTGTGTTGAAATTTTTTCTCTCTCAAATTTTATTAAAATTTTAGCTAAATTATTTTGCTGTTTTAAATAAATTTAATTTTTTTTCTTTTTTTTTTCCTTGCCCTAAGGCTGCAATGTAGATTTAAAGAATTTGCCGTTTTCGAGAAATATTATAGAACTTTCTTAGAGAGGACGATATTTGAGTTTGTTTTTTTCTTTGAAAAAATATTCTCATTTTTTAAAAAAAATTTGTTTTTCAAAATTATTTTTAAATTCCGAAATTAAGTTTTTTAAAATGATGGAAAATTTCAAGAGAGTGATATTAATCTGTTATGCTAATTTGTTGCTAATTTTCTGCCAACTTTATGAGGATCCTGATTTCAATTATGTGAATATGAGTTTAAAAACCAATACTCTTTTGCCATATAGGGGTCTAAATGCAAAATTTTATTTAAAAATAAGAAAATAAGAATATTATTTTTCTTTAACCACCATAGACCTATTAGCTTGCAAATGCGATTTAAAATATAATGTTTGTGATAATTTTTGCTGTTGTGATCAAGAATGTCCTTCTGTAAAATTATTAATTTTTACAATCAATTAAACAAATAAAAAAGGGACTTACATATGATTGGGGCATACAAAATCTTTGTTATCAGGATTTAGCAAGTCTCTATATAATAAAAATCATGAATTTTTAAAGGTATATTTAGCTGTTCAAAAGCAATTTCCGCTTTGTAGTAGTTTCCCTGATATTTTCTCTGAAATGAAAACTTTGGATTCAAGACAAGAAAATTTTTTAACATGTTTATCTTTTGAAAATGTGCCATATATGGGGTTTTTTTATAAAGAAATCACTACATCAAGCATTGATGGTTTATTTCAAAGTTTTGCGAACTCAAAGTTTTTCATCTTTATATTTATTTTTCTTATCATTTTTTTAGCCAAAATTTAGTTGGTTTTACAGCTGATCAAACAAACTATGTTAATACCGAGTCAAAATATAAAGTAATAGAAGAAAAATTATGAAATGATAATTTTTTCAAAGAGTGCAGATTATATTAAAGCTAATAATTCTGGTTATCCACTTTACAATAATATTTATTCAATTCCCACTGTTGATATTTTCGGTTTATGTCAAGATCAAAATTTTCTTAGATTTTTTATTGATATGGATCCAATAGTTTGCAATAGAATTTTCGTTTTAAAAATTTAAACAAATTGTTTTACTTAATAATTTTCATTTAGAATATGGATGAGGATTGCAATGAAAATGGAACAGTTTCTGCTTATAAATTACTAAATTTTTTCTCAGTTTTGTCAACTCCACAATTGAATAGTTCAAATGCTATTGTTCAAATACTTAATGCAACAAGTATTGACCTCGCTACAGGAAATGAAACCATCAAAACAATTTCTTCTGATAACGATTTAAAACCAATAAAAACAGTAATAAATTCAAATTCCTCCACCTGTTCTTGTTCAAATGTTCTCAAAAAAGCAGAAGTATATTTAATGGTGGAATCTCAAACGATTAAAAATGTTTCTGTTGTGTTGGAGTTTTACAATTCTATTCCAGAAAGTTCTTGTTCTCAGAATTTAAAATATAAGCAATCGTTCTCTTTAAAATATCTAACAGGAAGCTATGTAACTCTCTTTAATTTTAAAAAATTAAGATAAAAATTAAAAGGAAACTTATTATCCAAGATCAGGAAATCCAGGATATATTTTTGGCAAACCTTTAATGATGGGTTATATGTCGTCTAATTTTGTTAATGGAAAAGCGATATTTATGCCAAAAGTACGATATATTCAGGAATTAATTTTAATTTAGATATTTAGACCCAAGAAGCAGGAATCTCTTTAAATGTTTCTTTGACTGATGGAAGTTGTTCTTTAATAAACGGAAACTCAAAAAAAGTGGCATTTTCCGTAAGGATTTTAATATTTAAACTAAAATATGATTATAATTAAAATATTGAAGTNTTAAATTTAACAACTATGCAAGATTTGTGCAATTCTGGATCTTTAGCAAATTATGAAATTTTTAACAATTTTAATTCAGATCAAAATATTTATGTTGGGAGGTATGGAAATGCCAATCCTCTTTACATACAAGTAAAATATTAATTTTAAGTGAAAAAAAATTATTTTTAGGATTGGATTGGGATCAGCAACTCTGAAGCATTTACCTCAAAAACTGTCCGTTATGATCAACTAAATGTATTTGAATATCCATATAACAAAACAAAAATTAATTTGCAAAGTGACTTGTTATTTGCCAACCACAACCTTTATAAACGTATTTTATGGACGTTCAGGCTCAACTGGGAACCTTCAAAAATATATTGTTCATTCAGAAAAGGTGTTTTCATCAAGCACGTTAATAAAAATCTAAAATTAATTTTTTAAAATTTTTATTTAAATATATTAGATATTGGAAATTCTCAAAGTTAAATATAACAGAAAATCAAATTTTTAGCTTATTTTTAAAAATACAATTTTTTGAAATCTCACAAAGCTTGATAACAGGATCACAAACTATTGTTCCTGATTATTTCTCAACTTGGCTATCTGTAATTTTTATGAAATAAAACTAATTTATTTCTTTTATTTTAGAATTTGTTGCGTCCTTTTTCTATAACCACTGGAAGCAATGTTTTTGCCGAACATCTAAAGAGCAAAACATTAAAATTGATATTTTATTGTCTCTTTTTATTTTTACTCTTCATCAAATAGTTATATTTAGAATAGAAAAATTTAAAAATATTAAAATTTAAGAATAATTTGTATTTTTTTTTAAAAAAATGTATAACTAAAAACTTTTTCATATTTTTTAATATCTGAAGTTTTATGTAAAAATATTGGACCCCAATCGATTTTATCATTATGAATAATGAGCAAATTATAATTTTTTCTTTTTTCGTTCAAGCTCTAACTCCTCTTTTTGTTTCAATTCTCTCCAATAACAACACTTTTTATATTTTTTTAGAGAGCCACAATAACAAGGCTGATTCGCGAATTTACTTTGATTTTTTTCATAACTTTCTTTAATCTTTTGAAAAATCTCATATTCATCTTCTTCACTTAACTTTTCTGTTGATTTATCCTGATTATTTCTTGGAATTTCATTCATTCTATTTGCCAATTGTTTATCCACTTCAGCAGAATCAAAGGTTCCCAAAAGTTTTTCATGGTTTTTGTTAAAAATGCTGTAAGCACTTAAAGTTCCAGGAGCTCTTTTTCCTAAATTTCCAAAAATGATGCTAATTCCTGATAAACAAAGGAAAATCCTAGTGCATTGATATTTCATAGAAATAACCAATAAAACTATCCAAATAAATAAATACAATGACCATCTACTTTTTAGAAAATTAAAAAAGATGTTTTTGAATTTGTTGGCTTGATATTGGATTTCTGAAAAAATTGTATGGTGATATTCATTGGAGTCTACTATTTGCATCATTTCATAATTTTAAAACAAACAAAAACTTTGTAAATTTGAAAAAAAATAAACAAAAATTTAAATTTATTTTAAACTTTTTTTTTATAATACCTTGCTTTTTTTACCTTCATGAATAATAACAACAATAATATGGTTCAAGAAATTCAAAATCTTGATCGACAAATCGAAACTTTGATGAAATGCAAACCTCTTCCTGAAGGCGAAGTCAAAATCTTATGCGAAAAAGTTTCTAATTAAATTAATTTTCAAATCATTATAATAAACCATCGCTCTCATATAAAAAAGGCTCGAGAAATATTGATCGATGAGTCAAATGTTCAGCCTGTCAAATGTCCAGTTACCATTTGCGGTGATATTCATGGCCAATTCCATGATTTAATGGAACTTTTCAAAATCGGAGGCGATTGTCCAGACACAAATTATTTATTTTTAGGGGATTATGTCGACAGAGGTTATTATAGTGTTGAAACAGTCGGTCTCTTAGTGGCTTTGAAGGTTCGATATCGTGATAGAATTACCATTTTGAGAGGAAATCATGAATCTCGTCAAATAACACAAGTTTATGGTTTTTATGATGAATGTCTTCGGAAATATGGAAATGCCAATGCCTGGAAATATTTCACGGATTTATTTGATTATTTACCTTTAACAGCAGTTGTTGAGGATCAAATATTTTGTTTGCATGGAGGGTTATCACCATCAGTTGAATCGCTTGATGGTATTAGAAATTTAGAAAGAATGGTTGAAGTACCACATGAAGGTCCTATGTGTGATTTATTATGGTCCGATCCTGATGATAGAAATGGGTTTAATGTATCACCAAGAGGGGCTGGATTCACTTTTGGACAAGATGTCAGCCAAGAGTTCAATCATAAGAATAATTTAAAATTGATTGCAAGAGCACATCAATTAGTAATGGAAGGCTTTAGTGAATCTCATGAAAAAAACGTTGTTACGCTATTTTCTGCTCCGAATTATTGCTATAGATGTGGAAATCAGGCTGCCATTATCGAAGTCGATGAAAATATGAATCAAACATAGTTTTTTTTGTTTATGTTTTTATTTTATTAAAATTTGCTTTAGTTTGCAATTTGATCCAGCGCCTAGAAGAGGAGAAGCACATTTAGTTAAAAAAACACCAGATTACTTTTTATAAACAGTGTCCAAAAATATATTTATTCGT
>JFJP01020819.1_pt1 | contig 11992 bp, 6 predicted proteins | sample 431651 | NCBI WGS metagenome assembly JFJP01 (sample SAMN02602958, study PRJNA72255) | Microbial mat metagenome, whole genome shotgun sequencing project. | biome: fresh water; feature: sink hole; material: water; isolation source: purple microbial (photo- and chemosynthetic) mats found in... | reverse complement strand
TGGCCCAGCAGCGCATCGACCAGACTCCGCTGATGTCGGTGTGGCTGAACCCACGCAGCCGTGACGAGACGGTGAAGATGATGCGCGGCCTGCAGGCGGTCTATGCCGATCTGGCGACGCGACAGGCGATCCTGGCGCTGATCCGGCGCGATGTGCTGGGTGATGTCCGGGATGATGTGGGTCGTCCCGGCATGGATCTGTGGTCGATCTTCGTGCTGCTGTGCTGTCGGGAGGCGCTGCGGCTGGACTACGACCGGTTGGAGGATCTGGTGGAGAACCATCGCTTGGTGCGCGCCGCGATGGGCATCGGCGAGTGGCAGGCGAAGCATGTGTTCGACTGGACGCGGATCTGGCGCAATGTGCGCAAGGTCGGTCCAGAGGCGTTGGCCGAGATCAGTCGGAGGGTGGTTCATCTGGGGCATCAGATCGCGCCGGCCGCGCCCGAGCGCATCCGGGTCGACAGCTTCGTGATGCAGACGAACGCGCATCACCCCAGCGACATCCGGCAGGTGGCCGATGGACTGCGTGTGTCGCTGCGTCACGCGACGCGCCTGGCCGATGCCATTGGCAGCACGCTGTTGCGTCAGCATGCGCACCTGGAGCGCCGTTCGCGGAGCCTGGTGCTGGCTGCCAGCCGGGCCTCGGCGTCGAAGCATCGCGATCGCGAGGAGCGCCTGGCGCAGGCGGTCACCGCCTTGTGCGCATTCGCCGATGAGCGCTGCGAGCAGGCCCTGCGGTTGTGCGATCACTTCCGCGCCATGCAGCAGCAACTCGATCCCGTGACGCAGGCGCGGGCGGCGGGCGAGCACGGGCTGCTGATGCACTACCTCAGCGCCCTGGCGACCTGCGTGCATGTGGCGCGCGAGCGCCTGGCGCTCGGTCGGCCGGTCGAACTCTCGGACCGCCTGTTCAGCATCTTCGAGCCGCACACCGAACTGATCTACCGTGGCAAGGCCCGCGCCGCCGTCGAGTTCGGCCACCGCGTCCTGATCGCCGAGGACGCTGCCGGATTCATCGTCTCCGCCACGGTGATGCGCAATGGCGAGCAGGATCGCGATGCCGCCGTGCCACTCGTCGAGCGCCTGAAGGCCGCGCATCCCACGCTGACGGGCATCTCCTTCGACCGCGGCTTCCACAGCCCCGACAACGCCCGTCGCATCACCGAACTCCTGCCCGACGCCTGCCTGCCCAACTCCGGCGAGAAGGCGCTCGCCGCCCAGGCCGCCACCGCCAGCGCCTCGTGGACCTGGCAGCGCCGCCACCACTCCGGCATCGAGGCCGCCATCGGGTCGCTGCAGGACAACCGCGGCTGCCGGCGCTGCCCCGACAAGGGGCGGCGCGGCTACGAGCGATTCCTCGGCAACCTCATCACCCTCGGTCGCCTGTGCTGGGCGAAGGACCATCCCGACGCGATCCCGGCGCGGACACGACGCAGCGCAGCGTAGCCAGACGCCACGCGACCACCGCGCTCGACCAGGGGCGAAGCCTGCCCTGCCCGCATTTCATCGGGCCTTTTCCCGGTCAATCATCACGACAACGGCGCCGAACAGCCTGGAGACCATGGCCAGCGACGGCGTTGGATGACGCGGAAGACGGTGGGCACGGGGTTTTGCGACCGCCACTCAAGTGTATATTGCCTGATCATGGCTGATCCCAGCAACGCCGAGCAGGCCCGGGTCGATCATCTGGTCGAGGAACTGCAACTGCACCAGCGCGAGCTGGAGATGCAGAACGAGATCCTGCGCGAAGCCCAGCATGATCTGTCGGCCAGCCGGGACGCCTTCGCGGCCCTCTACGACCTGGCCCCCCATGGGGTGCTGCTGCTCGACACCGAGGGCGTCATCTGCCAGGCCAACCAGACCGCAGAGCAGCTCTTCAACCAGGGCGACCCGGTGGTCGGCCGCCATCTGTTCAGCTTTCTCGCCGAGGATCGGCGGACCACGCTCATCGAGCAGGTCATCGCCGCCAGACGGGGCAGCTGGCCAGGCCTCACCGTCGAGGTCGAGGTGGCCGGCGGAAAGCGTCACGCCCTCCGGCTGGAGGGCCGGGTCTGCCCCGCCCTGCCGATGCCCGACGGCCAACGCCGGACGGCGATTCTGCTGGTGGCCAGCGATGTGACCTCCCAACTCGAGGAGCAGGAGGCGCTCCGCCGGGCCAAGCAGGACGCGGAGGCGGTGGCCAGGGCCAAGAGCGAGTTCCTGTCGACGATGAGCCATGAGATCCGCACCCCGCTCAACGGCATCCTGGGGATGAATGCCCTGCTGGCCGAGATGGGCCTGCCGCCGCAGGTGAACGAGATGCTCGCCATCGTCCGCACCAGCGGCGAGGACCTCTTGCGCGTGCTCAACGATGTGCTCGACATGTCGCGGATCGAGGCCCGGCGGCTGCACATCGAGCAGACCCTGTTCGATCTGCGCCTCCTGATCGAGGATGTGGCCGGCCTCTACGCCCCGCTCACCCAGGCCACCGGCGTCGAACTGGTGCTGGTCATGGATCCGGCGCTGCCGCGCCGGGCCCTGGGCGACGCTGGCCGCCTGCGCCAGGTCCTGCAGAACCTGCTGGGCAACGCGGTGAAATTCACCAGCCGAGGCGAGGTGCGCCTCAGCGTCTCGGCCTGCGGTCCGGACCGGATCCGCTTCGCCGTCACCGACACCGGCATCGGCATGGACGAGGCCGTGCTGGCCCGGTTGTTCAAACCCTTCACCCAGGCCGACATGGGCGTGACCAGGAAGTTCGGCGGCACCGGCCTGGGACTTTCGATCGCGTTCCAACTGGTCCAGCTCATGGGCGGATCGCTGCACGCAGAAAGCCGCAGCGGGCTGGGCACGACGCTGTCCTTCGACCTGGCCATCGGCGCCGATGCCCCGCCTGGCCCGCATCTGCGTCTGATGGACCGGCGCGTGGCCATCGTCGAGCGGCACACGCCGGCCCGTCTGGCCGTCGGCGCCCAGTTGCGGGCCTGGGGCATGACCGTGTACGAGGCCGCTGATCTCGCGGACCTGGCCGCCCAGCTGGAGGCCTGGCGGGCGGACGGGCGGCCGGCGCTGGCCGGTCTGATCGACGACGAGACCCTGATCGGCGATGCCGAGGCAGGGCGGCTGCGCACCTTGCCCACCCCCATCCTGCTCGCGACCTCGGGAGCCAACGAGCAGCATGCCCAGTTGCTCGCCAGCTCCGGGGTGGCGCAGGTGCTGATGCGACCGGTCAAGCCTTCGCGGCTCGAGGAATGTCTGATCGAGTTGTGCCGCGGCTCGACCGACCTGATCCCGGCCATCACCCCGGCTCGTGCCGGCTGGCGTGGACGCACCGTCCTGGTGGTCGAGGACCATCCGGTGACGCGGCTGGTCATGCGCCGCCAGCTCGAACAGCTCGGCCTGAGCGTGCGGCTCGCCTGCGACGGCGACGAAGGCGTACGGAGCGTGGAGAGCTGCCGTCCCGACCTTGCCCTGGTCGATCTGCGCATGCCGGTCTGCGACGGCACCACCATGGCCCGCCGCGTGCGGGAGCTGGAGCGGAGCCAGAGCCTCCGACGTCTGCCGCTCGTCGCCTGCAGCGCCTCCACCCAGGATGGGGAACGGGCAGCAGCGATCGAGGTGGGCATGGATGGCTGGGTGACCAAGCCCCTGCGTGCACTGGAAATCCACGACGTGCTGGAACGACACCTCGGGCCGCCACAGGATCTCCCATGACCGACGCAGCCCCACCCCTCCTCCCCGGCCTCGGCTTTCCGGTCATCGCCATCGGGGCCAGCGCCGGCGGTCTCGAAGCGCTGGAGCTGTTCTTCGGCCACGCCCCGACCGACGCGGGTTTCGCCTATGTGGTCGTGCAGCACCTGTCCCCCGACCACAAGAGCCTGATGGTCGAGTTGCTGTCCAAGCACACCACCATGCCGGTGCTGCGCATCGAGGATGGCATGCCGCTGGCCGCCGACCATGTCTACCTGATCCCGCCCAAGCGGAACCTGATGGTCCACCAGGGGCTGTTCAGCCTGGTCGCCCAGGACCATGGGCATCTGCCCAACCTGCCCATCGACCAGTTCATGGCCTCGCTCGCCGAGGAGGCCGGACCCTTGGCGGTCGGCGTCGTGCTGTCGGGCACCGGCAGCGACGGGACGCGCGGCATCCGGGCGATCAAGGAGGCTGGCGGGACCGTGCTGGTGCAGGACGAGGCCAGCGCGCGCTTCGACGGCATGCCGCGCAGCGCCATCGCCACCGGCTTGCCCGATTTCGTGCTGTCGCCCGAACAGATGCCGCTCGAGCTGGTGCGCTTCTTCAAGCAGGCCAATGCCGAGCAGCTCGGCGGGACCCGGCTCATCCAGGCCCGCGACGGCGAGGAGCTGGACAAGGTCCTGGAGGTCATCCGGCTGGCCGTCGGCATCGACTTCTCGCTCTACAAGCGCTCGACCGTGGTGCGGCGCGTGGAGCGCCGGATGGGCGTCAACCAGTGCGCCGACGCCGCCTCGTATCTGGCCTTCCTGCAGGCCAATCCGCGTGAGGTCACCATCCTGCACAAGGAGCTGCTGATCGGCGTCACCCGGTTCTTCCGCGACCCGGAGGCCTGGGAGGTCATCACCGGCAAGGTGGTCCCGGACATCTTCGCCAAGCACAAGCCTGGCGAGCAGATCCGCTGCTGGGTCGCCGCCTGTTCAACCGGCGAGGAGGCCTACTCCCTGGCCATCGTCCTGGCTGAGGCGGCGGAGAAGGTCAACTGGCAGGGCGAGCTCAAGATCTTCGCCACCGATGTCGATCGCGACGCGATCGAGCACGCCTCGGCCGGCGAGTATCCCGAGTCCATCGTCGCCGATGTGACCCCCGAGCGCATCGAACGCTTCTTCACCCGCATCGGCGACGGCTTTCGCGTCAGCAAGCGGATCCGCGATCTGGTGGTCTTCGCGCCACACAACATCACCCGCGACCCGCCCTTCTACCGCATCGACCTGATCACCTGCCGCAATCTGCTGATCTACCTCCTGCCGGCGGTGCAGAAGAAGGTGCTGTCGCTGTTCCATTTCGCCCTCAACCGCGACAGCCACATGTGGCTCGGTTCCAGCGAGTCCCTTGGCGACCTCGACCGGGTCTTCCAGGTCGTCGATACCAAGTGGAAGGTGTGGACCAACCGCAGCGATGTCCGCACCTACCTGTCCGAGAACCTCACCATGCGGTCGAGCGGCGAGACGCGCATGCCGCTGCCGGTCCGCATCCCGGCCGAGGAGCGCATCGCCCAGCAGATCCAGAACCGTCTGGTCGAGTGCTTCGTCCCGCCCGGCCTGGTGGTCGATGAGCAGGGCCTGGTCGTCCATGTCACCGGCGATGTCCGTCCCTGGATCGACCTGTCGCCCGGCAGTCTGGCGAACCCCAACATCTCGCGGCTGCTGTCGCCGAACCTGGCCCTGCCCGTCTCGACGGCGGTGGCGCGGGCCCGCAAGGACCGCAACGAGGTCGTCTATCGCGATGTCGAGGTGCGGGATCGCGACGAGGCGGTGAAGCGGGTGTCGCTGCGCGCCAAGCCGCTGATGCAGAACCGGCAGTCGGGCGATCTGGTCCTGGTGAGCTTCATCGAGGGCAAGGACGACAGCGAGAAGTCCGCCGTGACGGCCGACCATGACGGCCAGACCGCCGAGCGCATGCACGACATGGAGGTCGAGCTCCAGCACACGCGCGAAAGCCTGCAGGCGGCCATCGAGGAGCTCGAAACCACCAACGAGGAGCTGCAGGCCACCAACGAGGAACTGCTCGCCGCCAACGAGGAGCTGCAGAGCACCAATGAGGAGCTGCAGTCGGTCAACGAGGAGCTGTTCACCGTCAATGCCGAGTACCAGGCCAAGATCGCCGAGCTGACCGAGTTGAACCACGACATCGATGCCTACCTCAGCGGCACCCAGGTCGGCGCGATCTACCTCGACCGCACCCTCACCATCCGCAAGTTCACGCCAGCCGTCGCCGGCCAGGTCAATGTCATGGACCGCGACATCGGGCGTCCGATCAGCCACATCAGCCACAACCTCGAGGGGATCGACCTGGTGGCCGAAGCCACGTCCGTCCTGGAGACGGAGGTCACGGTCGAGCGGGAGCTGTCAGGCACCAATGGCAACCGCTACATGGCCAAGTTGATGGCCTATCGCGGGGCCGCCGGCGATCTGCGCGGCGTGGTCATCTCCTTCGTCGACGTGACCGCGATCCGCAAGGAGATGGACGATCTGCGCCGGGCCAGCCGGGCGCTGGACGAAAGCGCAGCGGCCGTGCTGGTGCTCAATGCCCGCGGCGAGGTGGACTGGGTCAACGGACGCTTCGCCGCGCTCAGCGGCTACGAGCAGCGCCAGCTGGCGGGATGCAATCCGCGCATCCTGCTCGACCGCTCCGCGCCCGCCGACCTGTTCGATGCCATGCGCGGGATCCTGGAGACGGCGCCGACCTGGAACGGCGTGATCCGGGCGGTCGCCCGCGATGGCACGGACCTGCCGCTGCAATGCCACGCCATCCCGCTCCGCAACGGCTTCGGCGCCGCCAGCGGCACCATGATCCTCGCCAGCGTGGCCGGATGAGCACCCTCGCCGACCGGCTCCTCGCCCTGCCCGGCTTCCACCAGCAGGTGCTCGACGCCCTGGCCGAGCACATCGCCGTGCTCGCCCAGGACGGCACGATCGCGGCCGTGAACCGCGCCTGGAACGACTTCTGCCGCTGCAATGGCGGCGATCCCGCCGTCTGGGGGGTGGGCTGCAACTACCACGAGGTGTGCTGGCGCTCGTCCCAGCTCGGTGCCGATCCCGATTCCGGACGCGCCTACACGGGCATCCGCGCGGTGCTGGCGGCCAAGGCGCCCTGCTTCGCCATGGAATACCCCTGCCATAGCCCGACCGAGCGACGCTGGTTCCTGCTCAGCGCCACCCCGCTGAACAACGGGGATGGCGGCGCGGTCATCGGAGCGGTGGTCTCGCACCTGAACATCACCCGGCGTCGGCAACTCGAGGATGACCTCGAGACCGCCCGCCGGGAGCTGGAGTCCGCCCGCGGAACCTGACATGCGGCCAAACGCGGCAGCACCCACGGCACGAGGCTGGCGGATCGCCCGACGGCCGCAGTCCAAGATAAGGGGTCGGCTTGCGCCGCCCCAAGGGCAAACAACGGCCCGTCGGGCGAAAGTGCCCCGAATGTCCCTGCCTGGGGGCTGCGTGTCCATGGGAGCGCATCCTAGCGCCACTCCGGTTACAAGGTTGATTCCCAATTGGCAGAAGAATACGCTATCCTCGGTGTTCCCACCTGACCATCGGCTGGCTCCCGCTCGCCGTGTCGCCCATGCTCCAGCCGCCATTCATCCGGAGTCTCCGCGTGCGCATTCCCATCCCGTTCCAGTTGGCACTCCTCGTCCTAATCCCGCTTGGACTGCTGCTCTGGATCGGCAATGCCCGCCTCGGTGATCTGCGACGCGAGGCCGAGTTTGCCGATGGCCAGGCCCGTCGGTCTGGATTGATGCTCGCCACGACCCGGCTGATCAATGCCCTGCAGCGCGAGCGTGGCCTGAGCGTGGTCGTCGCGTCGGGCGGTTCCGCTGGCGATCTGGCCGCCGTCCGTGCGACCACGGATGAGCACCTGGCAGGCTGGCGCGGTCCGGCGGGGATTGCCAGATTCGCCAGCGCGCCGCTGCCCGAGGAACTGGAGAAGCGCGTGGCCGCCGCCCGCAGCGGTGGTGGCGATGCGACCGCGATCCGTACCCGTTATAGCGAGGTGATCGGCAGCCTGATCGTCGTGCAATCCGCCATCCCCAACGCCCCGACCACCCGTGGCCTGGGCAAACTCCTGTCCGCCGCAGCGGCGGTTGAAAGCGCCAAGGAACACGCCGGCCTGCTGCGCGCCACGCTCAGTGCCGTGGCCGCCAGCGACAAGCCCATGCCGGATACGGATTTCGCGGTTATGCAACGCCGGATGAACCAGGTCGCCTCGTTGCTGGATTCCCACCAGATGACCCTCTCTGCCGATGGCTTGGAACGGCTCAAGGCCATCCAGGCCGGAACCGCCTGGGCAGCTGTCGATCGCTGCTTCGACACCGTCGCCAGCAAGCGCCAGGCGGGCGCCTATGGCTTGGAGGCGAAGGCCGTCTTCGCCGAGGCCTCGACCGTGATCGCTGGCCTGGGCGACATCGTGCAGCGTGAGGCCGAGGGAGTCGCCCAGCGCTCTTACGTGATCGCCGAGGAGGTTGGCGGTTCCCTGCGGCGGGAATCCACCTGGTTCGTTGTGGGACTCGCGGGTATGCTGCTGCTGTCCGTCTGGCTGGCGGTCAGCATCTCCCGTGGACTGGGGGTGGCCCGGCGCCGGCTGGGCGAAATCGCCCAGGGTCGCATCGTCTCCAGCGACATCCCACATCACCGGTTGGACGGATTGGCCCGGCGTCGGGACGAACTCGGCGATCTGGGGCGCGACCTGGTCGAGGCTGAACGCTACCTGTCCGGCATGGCCGGGACCGCCAACTCCCTGGCCGATGGCGACCTGGGTGTGCAGATCGCGGCCCGGGGCGGACGGGATGAATTCGGCACCGCCTTCGCCCGCATGGTCACGACCCTCCGACAGACCATCGGGACGATCACCGAGGCGACCCAGGCCTTGTCCTCTGCCGCGACCGAGCTTGCTGCCACCAGCAAGCAGTTGACCGGCAATGCCGAGGAATCGCGGGCCTCGTCGTCCACCGCGGCGGCCTCGGCCACCGAGGGCGTCACCCAGGTGCAGTCCCTGGCCGCCAGTGCCGAGGAGTTGTCGGCCAGCGTGCGCGAGGTCGCCAGCAACAGCCAGCAGATGGCGACCCGGATCAACGAGGCCGCCGTCGCCGCCCAGGCGATGGCGCAGGCTTCGGGCAAGGTCGGTAGCATCGCCGGCACCATCTCCGCCATCGCCGAGCAGACCAACCTGCTGGCGCTCAATGCCACCATCGAGGCCGCCCGCGCCGGCGAGGCCGGACGTGGCTTTGCGGTCGTCGCCGGCGAGGTGAAGCAGCTTGCCCAGCAGGCCGCCGCTGCCGCCGCCGACATCCAGCGCACAGTCAGCGAGATTGCCCCGCGCATGGCGGCGGTCGATGCGGGGACGGCCCAGACCATCGCCGCAGCGGTCGAGGAGCAGTCGGCCACCACCGCCGAGATGGCTCGCGGACTCAGCGAGACCGGCAAGGGTCTGGGCGACATCGTCCAGGGCGTGCAGCAGGTCTCGACCCAGAACGGTGAGGTCGCCCAGGGCGCAGGCCAGGTCGAGGTGGCAGCCCAGGAACTGGATCGCCTGACCCAGGACCTCCGACGGGCGGTGGGCGTATTCCGCCATGCGACCAAGGGCTGATCCAACTGACCGACAGCGTCGAAACCGCCGCTGGCCAGGTTGGGCAAGGCGGCAGCGCCAGACCAGGGAGGCGACATCAGACATCGGGCAGCGGGTGCTGCGATCCAGGCCGATACGGCCTCCGCCCAGGGCGCCCTGCAGCGGATCAGTGGGATCGTCGGCAAGATCAACGCCCTGCAGACCTCGATCGCAGCCGCCGTCGAAGAACAGGCTGCCACCACCAATGAGATCGGCAGCAATCTCAGCCAGGTCGCCAAAGCCGGATCGGACATCTCCCAGAACATCACCGCCGTGGCCGATGCGGCCAAGGATTCCTCTTCTGGAGCCAGGGAAACGCTGAAAGCCGCCACGGAACTTGCCAAACTGGCGGCGGAACTTCGCCAGGCGATCGGCGGCTTCCGTGCCTGAGAATCCCTCATGACGGTCTGGCCGTTGTCCGTCCCCAGCCGTCCCTTGCCGCAATGAGTGCTTTCCGAAACGTTGGCCTCCTGTTGCGGACAAGGTTGCAGATGGGGACCTCTGCGTGTAGCTTCTCCATGTATTCCACGCTCCAGGAGTCTCGTCCATGCGCCTCGGCCATGCCATCGCCCTCGGTTTCACCGCTGTGCTGCTCCTCACGGCGGCGATCTGCGCCCTCGCCTATGTGCGCATGGATGCTGCAGCCGGCAACGCGCGTCGCATGGAGTCGGCCTATCTGGCCGAGATGAACCTGGCCATCCGGGTCGAACGGCGTCAGCGCACCATCATGTACTCCATGCTGCAATGGTTGAACACCGGCGATGCCGCCTGGATGACCGCGACCACCGCGGCCCAGGCTGAATTGCGCAAGTCGCTGGATGACCTGCAGACCCTGGCTGCGGCGCACCCGTACCTGTCCGACCAGGAGGCCGTGCGGATCGAGGCCGGCGCCACGTCCAATCTGACCCACAACGAGGCATTCCTGCCGTTGTCGGCCACGCTGAAGACCCTGCGCGCGCAGGATGCCGCCTATGCGCTGCTGATTCCCGCCACCGTCGCCATGCGGGAGGGGTTCGCCAAGGCCCAGGCGGCGGCCACCGAGGCCGGTCCGGCCTTCGAGACAGCCTGCAATGCCTTCCGTGACCGCATGCGCACCCTCTACGACGAGGAACTCGCCGCCGGAGCCAAGCCCGAGGACCTCAAGCGCCGGATGGATCGCGTCTACAGCATCAATGCGGTCATCGACAACGGCAATGCGGTGCGCATCGCCTTCTGGAATGCCCAGGCGGTGCGCAACTCGCGGCCTCTGGCCGACGCCGAGCAGCATTTCACCGTCATCCGCGACGGCCTGAAGCCGCTGCTGACCTCGGTTCGCGACCCTGGCCAGAAGGAACGGCTGCAATCGGCCTTGCAGCAGGCCGAGGACTATGCCGCAGCCATCGTCAAGGTCCGGCAACTGCTCGACGAGCAATCCACCCTGGCGCGGCAGCGTCTCGAGTCTGGCACCAAGCTCTTCGAGACCGCCCTGGCCCTGGCCCGCCAGGCCCGCGATCAGACGGTGGCCATGGCCCAAAGCAGCGAAGCGTCGCTGACCTCCGCCACCCGCTGGATGCTCGCCGGCGGCCTGGCCGCGATCCTGCTGGGCGCCATCCTGGCCTGGGGCATCACCCGGAAGACGGTGCAAGCCCTGACACGCATCGTCGACGACCTCCGGTCCTGCGCCGACCAGACCTCTTCGGCATCCGCCCAGGTCGCCCAGGGCGCCCAGTCGCTGGCTGATGGCACCTCGCAGACCGCAGCTGCGCTGGAAGAGACCTCGGCCAGCCTCGAGGAGATGAACGCCATGGTCCGGCAGTCTGCCCAGAGCAGCGACGCGGCGAATGGGGTCGCCAGCCAGGCGAGGACGGCTGGCGAACGCGGCGCCCAGGCCATGGATGAGCTGGCCAAGGCCATCGCCGCGATCAAGGCCAACGCCGACCAGACCGCGAAGATCGTCAAGACCATCGACGAGATCGCCTTCCAGACCAATCTGCTGGCGCTCAACGCCGCTGTCGAGGCGGCCCGCGCCGGGGATGCGGGCAAGGGATTCGCCGTGGTCGCCGAGGAGGTGCGCAACCTCGCCCAGCGGGCTGGCGAGGCCGCCCGCAACACCGCCCAGCTCATCGAGCAATCGGTGAAGGCCGCGGAGGGCGGGGTGGCCCTGTCGGGCAATGTCTCGGCCGTGGTGGGCGAAATGACGACGGCCTCACGGAAGGTGAACGACCTCGCCACCGAGGTCGCGGGCAGCACCAAGGAGATCGCCCAGGGCATCGATCAGGTGGCCAACGCCGTCCGCCAGATGGACCGGTCCACCCAGGGCAATGCCGCCGCGGCCGAGGAGAACAGCGCGGTCGGCGAGGAGATGAGCGCGCAGGCGCAGTCGCTGGCGGAACTCATCGTCCAGTTGGAATCGATGATCCGCGCCACCAGCCCGGTCCGGGCGTCGCCCCGGCCGGGCACGGTGACGCGCCGGACACTCGGAACCGCCGCGTCGCCTGTGGCCGCAGGGCGGGATCCTGCCGACGTCTGAAGCCGGATCAGAGTAGCTGGAGTAGCCGGAGTAGCCGGAGTAGCCGGAGTAGCCGGAGTAGCCGGAGTAGCCGGAGTAGCTCAGGCCTCCCACAGCACGGGCTGGTCCGGATCCCCTTCCGGCAGGGCGAGGAAGCGCGTGCCGCCGACCC
>JFJP01040052.1_pt1 | contig 11993 bp, 7 predicted proteins | sample 431651 | NCBI WGS metagenome assembly JFJP01 (sample SAMN02602958, study PRJNA72255) | Microbial mat metagenome, whole genome shotgun sequencing project. | biome: fresh water; feature: sink hole; material: water; isolation source: purple microbial (photo- and chemosynthetic) mats found in... | reverse complement strand
TTCAGTATTTCAAATAGAAGAATTAAACTTCATCATACCACAATTTAAATATCAATACCAGTGAAAAGTGGGTAATGGTAAAGGTAAAAGATAGTTTAGCAAACAGTGTGTTGTCTTGAAAATTATTCAAAACAAGCAATTCATTTTTCTTTTTGTTGTTTTATTACAGAACTCAATCGTTTGTTTATCAGATCATATAAAAATGCCAATTATGAAATGTAGTGATAAAGCAACAATAATTTACCAATAATAGGGGATTTCTGAAAGTCTTGAGTCGGCGTAACTTTGCAACTGTAAATCAATTAAAAATTTTATAAGAAATGAAACATTCAACTTTATTGGTCTTTTTATTTATCACAACTTTAGTAATTAATGCACAGCAAACGGATAAATCAAGCAATGAATATCAAAATTCAGCAGATATATTATTGTCAAGTGATGGCAAACTTATGATTGGCGGTTATGGCGAAGTGCATTATCATCAACCATTGAGTGCCACCAACAGGAATAATGGTTCACTGGATGTACATCGGTTGGTCATGTTTTTAGGTTATAATTTCAATTCACGCACACAGTTTATTTCCGAAATAGAGTTTGAACATGTGAGCGAGGTGTATGTAGAACAAGCTTTTTTGCAACACAAATTAAACAATTATTTAAATTTCAGGGCAGGACTTTTATTAATCCCCATGGGAATTATAAATGAATATCATGAACCTACAACTTTTAATGGTGTAGATCGACCCATTATTGATTCGAAAATAGCCCCTACTACATGGCGTGAGATAGGTTTTGGATTTAGCGGAAATATACTTCCCGCATCTCTGAAGTATCAGGTGTATGTGGTGAACGGATTCAATGGTTACAAAGCCGGAGTAGGCACTTTGAACGGCAACAACGGATTGCGAAGCGGACGTCAGAAAGGTGCCGAATCGTATATAAGTTCACCAAACTTTACAGGGAAAGTTGAATATTACGGCATTCAGAATTTAAATATCGGATTATCGGGTTATTTGGGAAAAACACAAAGTTCACTTTATAACGGAATTGACAAAACCAATAAAGTTGCTATTGCAAAAGCAGATTCTTCGGTTACCAACATTGCGATGATAGGAGTTGATGCCCGTTATAACCTGAGTGGTTTGCAAATGCGTGGACAATTTTATTACACGGGCATTGCAAACACAGAGCAATACAATATTTTTACCGCTAAAAGTGGTGTTAAAAACAATTTGGGCAGCGGAATGATTGGTTATTATGCCGAAGCAGGATATAATGTGTTCAGATTTTTGAAAAACACAAATACGGAGCTAATTCCTTTTGTACGTTACGAAAACTACAACACACACCATAAAACTGATGGAGGTTTGGCAAAAAACAAAGCATATAACAACAATATAATCACCACCGGCCTCACATATAAATTAGTAAAAGGAATTGCATTAAAAGCCGACATGCAATTTGTAAAATCGGAAGCTGCAACTGAATACTCTAAAGTGTTTAGCGCAGGTATTGGATTTATGTTTTAATTTTTTTGCAATGTATAAGATAGTAATTATTATTGTTTTTCAGTTCATAATCAATGTTTGCCTCATGTCTCAGGCAAGCATTGATTATTTCCCGAAGATATTGCAAACTGAACTTAAAAACACGAAATTAGGGGATACTAACCCCACTGAAATGTCGGTTCAACCAGAACTTAACCGCAGTATGAACGAAGGCAAATACTTTTCGATACCTTCAAATCCTGCATTATCTAAAATAAAATATTTTTACATTGGCAGGGTTTCTACATGCCGATCTGGTGGTTGTTCGATGAATAAAAGTCAGAAAAAGGATAGTAATGCAGAGTATTTCGATTATATCATATTTTTTGATGAATCGTGTAATATACTTCAGGTAAAAGTAAATAATTTTCAAACCTCACGTGGTCAGGAAATTACTTCGAAGGGATGGTTGAGTCAGTTCAAGAATTACAACGGTAAAACAGAACTTCTTGCAGGTAAAAATATAGATGCAGTTTCGGGTGCTACTATTACGGTTGATGCAATAACAGAAGATATTGCTGATAAAACCAGGTTACTGAACCGGATTTTAAACAAGCTATAAAAAACGCAATTTCAGTAGAAGGAATTGATGCACAAAAGTACGAATGAAAAATCGGCAGTTTGAAGTAATTATAAGTAACCGGAACTAAATTATTAATCCATTTATAAAAACTGAACGCTTTACTGAGATAGCTAATGGGGTGATAACTGATTGTTATTTGGTTAAGCTTTTGGATTATAATTCCTTCATCAATAAAAGAATTAAAAAAACATCATATCTTCTTAGTCCAAACTTTGAGGGATGCTGCAACATGACTATTTTATAAACAAAGAGACCTTTTATAATCCGGAACTTAATTTATCTTTTTTTCTCCATCTCCACATAAACTGAACTTACTTTACCTCCCAAGGGTGGATTGAGTTTAGACAGTTTTACACTTATCTGTTCAATTTGCGGAAAAATTTCCATCAGTTTATCAATTAACCTTTTGGTTAAATGCTCAATCAATTTTGAAGGGATGGCCATTTCTTTTTTTATTACATCGTAAACCAATTGATAATTGAGCGTATCATGCAAATGATCGGACTGCGAAGCAAGCGTGGTATCCGTTTCAATACTAACAGTAACCATAAAAGTATTACCTAATTGTTGTTCATGTTCCAGGCAGCCATGAAAGGCATGAAACTCCATATTTTCGAGTGTTATTTTCGACATACTTTCTATTATTTTTCTTTTGTTTAAACGGGATGCCCGTTTCGCTTTCTTTTTTCGTGTTCTATTTTACAACTTCACTTCCAAACACGCCATCGTACACATAAGTATTAATTTTATCCTGTGGTTTAACCTGCTTCACTGATGTGATTCGTTTACCGTTGAGAGTGGTAATCGTATATCCATGTTTTAATAAAAACGCGGGTGAATGCGATTCAATACCTTTTTGAATTAAGATGATTTTATTCTGTTGGTTGTTGAGAATACTTTGCAAGACTGATTTTAATTTATTATTCAGCCTTGTGTGTAGCAAAATTCTCCCTGCTATTTTATTTTGGAGATGTTGTCTGAAATTCCATTTTAGCTGGTCAACATACCGGTTCTGTTCAACGATTTTACTTTTCACTATCTGCTCAATACTTGCTGCAAACTCGATCAATCGGCTTTCAGCGCGATGCATCACATCTATCAGAAATTCGGCAGCTGCAGTAGGCGTTTTTACAGAGGTATGTGCAACCATATCAAGAATTGACACATCCCGCTGATGACCAATACCTGCAATCACGGGCAACGGAAATTGAGCACAATTGAGAGCCAACTCATAGGAATCGAAACAAGCCAAATCGGTGACAGCTCCTCCACCCCTGATAATAACAACCACATCAAAAGCATCTATGTGGCTGTAAATCTTTTCGAGCGCTGCAATAATTGAGCTTTCGGCCTGATCGCCCTGCATCACAGCCGGAAAAAGCCGGGTGTAAAAAGCATAATGAGAAGAATCGCTGCTGAGTTGATCGCAAAAGTCATCGTAACCCGCAGCAGTAGCCGAAGAAATCACTGCTATGCGTTGTGGACGTTCAGGAAATTCAAGTTCCTTATTCATGTCCACTATGCCATCTGCTTCTAACTGTCGGATTATCCTGAGGCGCCTGGCAGCCATTTCGCCAATTGTAAATGTAGGATCAATATCGCGCACATTCAGGCTAAAGCCATACACTCCATGAAATTCTACCGTAACTGCCACAAGCACATTCAGTCCTGCCCTTAGGGTTTGACCTGTACTGCTTTCGAAATAAGGTTTCAGCATCCGATAAGTTGTTGTCCAGATGGTAGCCTTTATTTTAGCCAACATTATTCCCGTTTCAGCCTCCTTTTCAACTAATTCAAGGTAACAATGCCCGCTGTAGTTTTCGCGCAACTCACTAATTTCAGCCCGAATCCACACAGAGGTATCAAAATTCAGTTTTAAAGTTTCCTGAATGCGGTCGGTTAGTTCTGAAAGCGATATTGAGTTCATTTATTTTTGTTTCGTGTTTCTTTCTGAGTTTCCTCGTTTCCTAGTCTACTTGTTTCCTCGTCTACTCGTCTACTCGTCTACTTGTTTCCTTGTTTCCTCGTTTCCTCGTTTCCTCGTTTCCTATTATCTTATAATAATTTTATGAGTTTCAGATAAACCCTTATTCGAAACCGAAATGAAATAGATACCCGGTTTAAAATTCGAAAGATAAAATGAGTTGTTGTCATTTTTAATATTACTATTTATCAATAATTGCCCGGCAACATTGAAAATTCGTATTTGTCCGTTTAAATAAAGAGTATCCATTAATTCCAGTCTCAATAATTTATTTGAATTATCTAACAAAAGACTGATTCTATCGGATTCAACACCAAAAAAGCCATCATAAGTTGGCAAACTTGCAGTAGCTACCTGAAAATTTGGTATTCCATTTCCTATTCGTGAATCAGGGTAACCATATAAATGACTACTTCGAATTACAGATTGAATTATGTCTTCAATATAATAAATCGTTCGGTTTGCCTTGATATATTGCAAAAAACAAGCCATCATGCCCGCCATGAGAGGAGAAGAATATGAAGTACCACTTCCTGTCACAAGAGTACCTGCGACACTTATTAATGCTGTTGATGAACCCATTGCCGAAACATCAGGTTTTATACGACCATCCGAAGCTGGACCAAAAGAAGTGAACGAACTGGCAACTCCGGTTGAAGTTACAGATCCGATCGAAAGAATTTTATCTGCATCAGCAGGCGAACCAATATATTTCCACGTTTTATTTCCTTCATTTCCGGCTGAGTTGCACACAATTATTCCTTTATCTGCAGCCATTTTAGCAGCACGGCTTGCCCGCGAAACCAATCCATTCATATCGGCGTAGGTGAAATTCATAGTCTTGTCATCATAAGTTGTATATCCCAACGACGAATTAACAATATCTACTCCTACACTATCAGCAAATTCGATTCCGGAGCACCAAAAGTCTGTTTCAACCAAATACTCGGTAGGTGCATATTCCGTTCGGATAAGCCAAAATGAGGCGTGTGGTGCAGTTCCGAGGTATTGATTGGGTAAATTACCAGTCATGATTGACAATACATTGGCGCCATGAGTATCAAGTGTGTAAATGTTTGAGTTTGGTTCTGCAATATCTTTTGTTCCCAGCAATCTACCTGAAAGCCGCAGACTGTCAAATCCGGGGTTTATGTTCACATTATTAAAACCCGCATCAAGAACTCCAATCTGAATATCTTTCCCGGTATAACCCAAGTTGTGCAAGTATGCTCCATTCACCTGATTTATTTGGGTAGTTGCTGTTCCATAATTCAAAACATTAGTCTGAGATTTCATCTTTTTTGATACAGGAGCAGCCACATTAATTAAACCCGTATACTGAACCCATTTTACAAAAGGTAATGCCCGAACCTGACTCATAATGGTTGAATCAGCTACTAATATTGTAAGACCATTCATCCATTTTGAACGTGAATGTACTTTTATGCCCAAATTTGAAATCTGTGTAATATAAGCGGGGTTCACCGGCAAATCAGTTGAATCGCAATCTATTTGAAAATCAGCACGTCGCGATAATGCTTTTGCTGATAGATAAGCAGAAGGATTTGATAAAGTGAAAGGTGAATTATTCTTATCGGTTAATTGCACATAGAAATAATAACTTGAGGCAAAAACAGATTCAGAATATATAATACAGAATAGTGACACTACAAATGCCCTAATAATAAAAGATGTTGGAGTTGTTTTCATAAGCAAATAAATTAATGATTTAACAAATTCATTTATTTAGATAAAATATTAGTTTAACGCCAAGAATTCTTGGTTGCTAAACTTATCCTCTTTTGGTGGAACGGCTATTCCGATAACTATTAGAAAACTTTTATGTATTTCATTCTACGACCTTTCCGGGCTAGCTGACCGTCACATTTTTGATTACACTAAAAAAGAAAATTTTATCTTTGAAATTCTACTAAAATCGGGACGCAACATTTGCGCTTTATTGTTTTTTTTGATAACTAATATTTCAACTAATATAATCTATATTGAGTGTTACAAAAATAGTGTTTTTTTTGATAACATGATTTATGCCTAAAAGTTTAAAAAAACATAAATAATTGAGGGGAAAGAATCATTGTTACGATATTTTCGTAGATTTGCGAAGATTTCGTAATAAAATAGATTCCCGAACGTTATAAAATAAAAGTTATGGAAAAATTAACCCATCAAGAAGAAGAAATTATGTTGATAATATTTCAACTAGGTAAAGGATTTATAAAGGATTTTATACAGCTCATGGACGAACCACAACCACCATATACAACTGTGGCATCCATTGTGAAAAATTTGGAACGTAAAGGATATGTGAAATCAAAACTTTACGGCAATACTTACGAATATTGTGCGGTAATTGATGAACATGAATACAAATCGAAATTAATGTCAGGACTGGTACAGAATTATTTCGAAAACTCGTATAAAGAAATGGTCAGTTTCTTTGTCGAAAAACAAAAAATATCAACCGAAGAATTACAGGAAATCATTAAAATGATAGAAAGAAAATGAACGCAATTCTGATTTACATTGTAAAAGTAAACATAGCGATAGCTTTGTTTTACTTGTTTTACCGACTATTTTTTTCCAACGACACTTTTTGGAAAACCCGCAGAATCTATTTACTATTCATTGTAAGTATATCTTTTGTATATCCGTTTTTGTCTGTCCAAAACTGGTTGCAAAGTCAGCAACCCATGCAGCAAATAGTTTTAAATTATGTACAGTTACAAGAATTCACAGTAACTCCTGACAGTCAAACCGGTATTTTTAATTTTATTAATATTGTAACGTTGCTTTACGGTTTGGTTGTAACAGCACTATTAATACGAATGTTGATTCAAATCATTTCAATAATAAGAATAAAAATAAACGGGAAACCGGAAACGATCCAAAATATACGCATTGTAGCTATCAACAAAGAGATCACTCCATTTTCATTTTTTGGAACTATATATTTGAATCCTTCACAACACAATGAAGAGGAAATCAATCAGATACTAACTCACGAAATGACACATGTAAATCAATGGCACAGTTTGGATGTACTGCTGAGCGAATTATTGTGTATTGCTTTTTGGTTCAACCCAACCATTTGGTTACTCAAACGCGAAATTCGTCAAAATCTTGAATACCTGGCCGACAATAAAGTTATTGCATCCGGATTCGATTCAAAAAGTTATCAATATCATTTACTACGCCTTGCATATCAATCTCCCGATTTATATCTAACCAATAAATTTAATGTTTTACCCTTAAAAAAAAGAATCAAAATGATGAATCAACAAAAAACTGACAAAAAAGGAATTTTTAAGTATTTATTATTCGTTCCTTTGGCATTTGCTCTGATTATCACCAGCAATGCCGAATCAATGATTAGTACCGCGCAACAAACCCTACTGCAAACTAAAGCTAAGCCAGACGAAGCACTCCCGAAAAAAGAAATTGCTGTTAAACAACAAGTGACTCTGGACCAAAAGAAGTCAAAATCTGAAGTTGTAACTGAGAAAAAAGAAATAGAAACCAGTAAGCCCATCAATAAATTAGATGAAACTATAGTGGTTGCTTATTCAAAAAAACAGCAAACTCAGGAAGATCAACTACTTCCACCTCCTCCGCCACCTCCTCCGGGCGAAGACGATATTTTTCTTGTAGTAGAAAAAATGCCCGAATTTCCGGGTGGAAATAATGGATTGATGAATTATTTAAGTGAGAATGTAAAATATCCGGCAAAAGCAGCTGAACTCGGAATTCAGGGGCGTGTAATAGTTCAATTTATAGTGAATGCTGATGGCACAATAGATAAGGACATTAAAGTAATGCGCGAAGTGAATCCGGAATTAGATGCAGAAGCAATCAGAGTAACTAAAGCCATGCCTAAATGGACACCCGGAATGCAAAGAGGAGAAAACGTAAGAGTACAATACATATTACCTATCAATTTTAAACTTCAGAACGGTGAAAAAAAACCCGGCAAAATTGTAATTGATGGTAAACAAACGTTTACTGAGGGCAAACCATTGATAGTAGTAGATGGCATTGAAAAACCGGTTTCCTTTGATTTCAATACAATAAATCCGAATGAAATTAAATCCATTTCAGTGTTGAAAGACGAATCATCCACTGCCATTTACGGTGAAAAAGGTAAAAATGGAGTAATTTTGATAACGATGAAAAAATAAAAACAGGGATGGTATCTGCTGAAAAGGAATAAGGAAAAAAGAAGTTGATAAATAGACCAAAAATTCACAGTTGACTTCTTAAAATTCAAGATTTTTGAACCAATAAATCAGTTTTTATCACTACATTTCATTTCAACAAAACTTCTTATGCTGAAAGTTCTGAATTTGAACCAATGGTTAGGGAAGCAAATAAACGGCAGTAAAACCAATCGACAAGATTAAATCAATAAATAGAGCCCTCTGGATGAATAAATCCGGAGGGTTATTTTTTTGTTTGTGTTTATCAGCTAAGTTTTCCGATATTTCTTTTTAAGTCATACAATTTTACCAATTGGTCGGGTAGTTTATATTGATAAAATTAAAGTATTTCAATCCAGGTTTCACCAACAAAACCATCAATGCAACTTCCATTATCAAAAAACTATCCTGACAAAATACACCAAAATATATATTTTGTAAACAATAATAACAATAAGATGTTGTATTAGAAAACCTGTAATGTGCTTTTTATCTTTCTTAAATTTAATGGCACATTTCTGGTAAACCATTCGAAGATGCCGATTTATTGGTAGGGCAAAGCCGAGCGGTTAAATAGTAAAGACTTAAATGTATCAATTATATTGGGTTATTACAACCTATTGCTCTGTTAGTTGTGTTTTGGGGGTTGCTTTGTAATGCCTCACTCAATTCTGTGGAATAAATTGCAAAACAGAATAGACCACCCCTTATCAACACTTACACTTCCTTGATAATTGATTAATTAATATCGATAAGTGTGAATTTTAATCCATGAAATAATGTTAATATTTCGTATACAAAGTGTTTTTGTTTAAAGAAAATACTACTTTTACGACTAGATATTTTTTTAACAAATAATTTCTGTTTTATAAATTAACTATTTTTTTTTATGAAAAAGAAAAACTTATCCCTTTTTAAATTCCGAATGGCTGTTATTGCTGTTTTTTTAATTGTTTTTTTTAGCACAACATCTGCACAAACCTCCACGCTGGTTTGCGGTCCTGTAGCAACACTATTTCAGACAATTGGCAACTCAACTACACTAAAAACCGATGTTTTTAAGTTTAACCCTTTTGCTCAGTCATTTGTATATTATGCAACATTACCGGGTATAACTAATGTGGCTGCTTCCAACTCAGCATACAATTACAAAACACAGTATTTATATATCAATCAAAGCACAACAGGTCTTGAAAAAGTATTATTCGTTTATGACCCCGCAAATAATTTCGCAAAAGTAGGCGAGATACAAATTAACGGAACAACAAATTTCAACAATACTCTTTTTGCTGTAGATGAATACGTGGGATTTATCAATGGAACTACATTTACAAGGTTTAACGTTAGTGGCTTAACTTTTGCAACTCCAACTACAAGAATTTCAATTAATGTTCTTGTTTCACCCAATACGCAATCAACATTAAGTGCCGCGCCCGGAGGAAATGATTTTTCAATGGTGGGAAATTTTGTTTATAGTGTTTCAGGATCAGGTACGCCCCTTGTAACAAGAATAAATCGTGTTAATTTAAGTACGCTTGTAACCGACTCTAAAATTGTTACACCCACAGGCATGAATACTGCACTGCCGGCTCTATCTGGCGCCTGGGGTGCTACATGGCAGGATATCAATGGAAATTTTTATGCATTTAATAATGCTAGTGGTGAAATTTTCAGGGTGGATAATATTAATAGTAATTTTAACAATACTCCATTAAGATTCTACAAAATATTTACCGGTAAACCCAGTGGACAAAACGATGGGTTTGGCTGTGAATTGGTAGCAGATTTGTTGGATTATGATGGTGATGGAGTAAGCGATAATGTGGATTTAGATGACGACAATGATGGAATAACCGATATAGCAGAAGGTTATAATGGATATTCGCCCGATGGAAATATTGATCCCCTTATTTTTAATTACAGAAATAAAACTTTTACGGGTTTCAATTTTATTGATGTTAACTCAGATGGTGTTAATGACCGCTTTGATACAGACCTGGATGGGTATCCCGATGCCTATGATTTGGATTCGGACAACGATGGCTGTTCCGATGCCAACGAAGCCTATGGTTCAATTGTTGATACCAACGGGGATGGAACTTACGGTGGAGCCATTGATCCTCTTCCCTTACCAGCTGATGTAAATGCAAATGGTTTGGTAACTTTGGCAGGTATTAATGTTGCAGGCACATCGTACAATACTACTCCAAATACCAACTTCCGAATTGCCACACGGATTTTGGTAACTCAACCGACTAATAAAATTGTAAATAATGGTGCTAATATTTCGTTCTCAGCTCCTACAACGGCTGCAAACACTACAACGTTTTCGAATACCGGAGTACCAAACTATGCAATACCACCTGCAACAAACACGACTTCGAATATTACAAATTACCAATGGCAGGAAAAACCAAAAGGTTCTTCTACATGGACTAACATAACCAATACCGGCATTTACTCCAATGCAACCACATCAACTTTGAATCTTACAGGAGTTGGTGTAGGCTACGATGAATATGAATACCGCATCATTGTAACTCATTCAGGCATTGTCTGTAAAGAAACAAGTACAGCTGCCAGATTGGATGTAAATGTACTTCTTTCGGAAGTTTCTGTTAATGGCTCTATTTCGGAAAGTGTTGCAGGTACTCCAACGCTTGTACCTGATCAATTGGCTTATCCCTTAGCAACTTCTGTTACCCTGACACCGATAGCCAATGCCGGTTACCTGTTCAAAGGATGGAAAGTAGATGGAACACCCACAACAGGAAATCTTGACAAAACACTTACTGTAACAATGAATGCTGATAAATTAGTTGAAGCCTTATTTGAACCCATATGTGCATGGAGAAGTGTTAAAGCAGGAGACTGGACCGACAACACCCTTTGGGAAGCACTCGGTTGTGAAACCGGTTGGACACCAAGTCTAACACCACCTAACAACGACCGCCCTACTTATGTGTTTCATGAAGTTGATATAACATCAGGTAACAATATAACAAGTGATTCGTTACGAATAGAAACTACCGGACGCCTGGAAGTTTGCGGAACACTTTTAATTGATAACGAAGTGATTTTCAAGGTGGACGAAACAGGCAAGGCAGGACAGATTATAAATAGCTGCGGCACTAATACTTGTACAGTAGATGTGGGCAATAATGCAACAATTTTTGTTCGTAAATCATTCTCTAATGATCCTGCTTACCCATGGAATTTAGTGAGCTTCCCGTTCAATGTTAACCCTGACAGTATCTTTATTGCAGAGACAAGAACCAAAGCCATATGGGGCAATCTAAATTCAACCGGTGCTGATTTCTATATCGCACAATATGATGGTCAGAAACGTGCAGACTTTGGTATCGTATCGGGTTCTTCTAATTATGTAAATGTGCCTAACTCCCAGATTATTGCTAACAAAGGTTATATACTGGCAGGTAAAGATGGAAATCCCAAATTCTCGATAGACTTCAAGTCGGCCAAAGGAACCGATTTTCAATGCGGTCCCACTTTAGTACCAACAAGTATTAATGTTAGCACTACCGGTAGAAGTTATTGCGATGAAGGTTGGAACTTAGTAGGCGTACCATTTGTTTCAGGTATTAACCTGGATAATGCATCTCCGTTTAGTCCTTATTTTGTATGGGATGGATCATCTTATATCACCG
>JFJP01027474.1_pt1 | contig 11994 bp, 7 predicted proteins | sample 431651 | NCBI WGS metagenome assembly JFJP01 (sample SAMN02602958, study PRJNA72255) | Microbial mat metagenome, whole genome shotgun sequencing project. | biome: fresh water; feature: sink hole; material: water; isolation source: purple microbial (photo- and chemosynthetic) mats found in... | reverse complement strand
AAATCGCGATAATTGAGTTTTCTTTGTTTCTAGCAGATTTTCTAAAGGAATCACAAAGGAAAATCTCAGTAAAAGGCGTTACTTTAGTGGGTTTTTCATAGAGTTTTATTGATAAAAAAGCGGTTTTTAACATTTTTTTGAAGATTTCTTCAGTGTTTTTCAAAAGAAATAGATTTTTCTCTTGTTTTTCTAAGAGTATAGTCTTTTTTTTCCTTAGAAAAAAGGTTTTTATTGATGAAAATGCGTTTTTCTTTTGTAAAATTTCTGCTTTTTTCGCGATTTTCTTGAGATAATTTCTTTTGATTTCATTGAATTTTTCTTTAAATTTCTCCAAAGCCTTTATTCTAATATCATAAAAAGCCTTTATCTTGATTTTTATAGCCGCTTTTTCTATTATCAATTGAATTTTCTCGAATTGATCAGAAATTTCTCTTTTATAGTTAAATTTTTGATTTTCTTTCATTTTTCTCCAAGCTTTTTCCTTGCTAAAATTCATAGTCTTTTTCACAAAATTATCCAGTTTCCAAACCCCAGCAAAAATCCTTTCATTTTTCAACGTTTTTTCTAATGCTTTTATCGTCAAATTCACGAAAAAAACCCTTTGATTTTCTTCAGCTTTTCTTTTTAAAAACCTCGAAATTCTGTCAAATACTCTAATTTCCTGATGTTTTTCTTTCAAAATCGCATAAAAACCAGCTTTTAATTGGTTTTTTTCCTTTATTTTTCTCCAGAAACTGATAAAATCAAGGGCTTTTGCGATATTTGTTTTTCTCTTCAATATTTCTAATTTCCAAGCCCAAAAACCCTTATTTCTTATCATCCATTTTTCTTTCACTTTTTCGATTTTTTCTTCATATAATTTCTCAGCAATCCCCTGTTCACAAAGCTTCTTTAGAGCCCAAAACACCTGTTTTTCTCTTAAAACCCTTAAAATCCTTCGAATTTCGGTAAAAGCCAATTCATAATACATAAGATCATTCAAGTTTTTCTTTGATAAAACTCCTTTAGAATCCTCGTGAAAAACCTTTAATTTCCTCAAACTATTGCAGAATTTCTCTTTTTTTAGCGAAAAAACATTACTTTTCTCGAAAATCAAGTTTCTATCAGAAAAAGGACTTTGGCTTATAAAGGAATTACTGATAAAAGGGTCTTTTGAAGGGGTCCAAAAAGGGGGGGTTCTTTGTGAAGGGACTGTAATTATATAGGAATTTAGGCTTTGCAGGGTTTTGAAAGGCTTTGAAAGGTAAAGTGATTGGAGAATGTGAAGGAGAGGAGAAGGGTTTTTTGAAGGGGGAGGCAAGCGGGAATTCAGATTTTTCAGCTTGTTAAGAGTAGAGAGAATTTTATCGTGATTTGACATTTTACAGGAATTTTTAACTGATAAATTTATTAAAGAAGGTTTTTTGGAAAAAAATAAATTTTTAAATTTTTCTAAAAAATTAAGAGCGAAAAAAGTATTTTTTTATTAAAAATGTTCATTTTTTTTAAATGTTTTCTTTCTTTCATCAAAATTATATAAATTAAATAATTTGTTTAATTTTTTTCCTAATTATTTCCTAGATTTTCATTATCTTCTTGTATTTATTTCATTATATTTTCCCTTTTTAAACTTTTTCAATAAATTTTCAAATAATTTTCGATAAAACGAATAAAATAAACATTTATTCAATATAACCAACAAAACTAACCTAACGTCTAACGCAAATGGGATGTTGCAATGGAAGAACCGAAGACCCCTTTAAATTCTCCACAACTCAAGCCCCTGTTTTCGAGACTAAATCTCGTTCAGACTCCGAATCCGATGATATTCTTCGCCAATCAATATCAAAAAACCTCTTATCAATACGAGAAATCGCTAAAAAGCCTTTAATTTCATCAATTCCGAAAGGAAAAACTCATTCGATTCTCATAATTCATAAGACTTTATCACGAAGAAATGACCTTTGGATTGATAAAACCTTTAGTTTTCTTGCTAGTTTAGATGAAGAATACGAGTATTTAGCTCCTGAAATCGAAGCTTTTCGCGCTTTTGAAGTAATTTGTTATAGAATTTCTGAAGAAAATCAGGTAGAATTGATTGAATTCTACGAGAAACTAAGGGGAATCAAAAGAAATATCGAACATTTATCGCTGATTTTCAATTTCGAGCTTTTAGCAGAAGATCGATTTCTTGTGAAATCACTGATTTCGAAGAAAAAAATCAATAAATTGAACAGTTTTTTCCTTATGATTTATAAAGAAAATTTGCCAGTTTCACTGAGCGAATTTATTGAAAATTCTTTACAAAAACCGGGGATTTTCGAAGAAATGCAACTTATCCAGCTTTTGTTCTCATTGGCAAGAACCTTGCGTAATTTACAGGAAATTGGACTAGAATTCGAAGATCTCAATGAAGAGCTTTTCTCAATAGATCTTAAAGGAATAGGCACTTTGAAAATAGACCCTAGTAAAAGGAAATTCTATATAAAAAAAGATAAAAACCTAGGTTTTATCAGCTTAAAAGGGTATTTAGCACCTGAATTACAAAGAAAAACTGAAGAAAAAAGTGAAATTGATGAAAAAACTGAAGAAAAAAATGAAATTAATGAAGAAAAAAATGAAATTACTGAAGAAAACACTGAAAATGGCTTTGTTTTGATAGAAAATTCAAAAAATAATAAGAAAAGCGCAGTTTTTTCATTAGCTGTTTTATTTCTGAGACTAACGATAGGAAAAGGGATTAATCCGAAAAATCTTATTGGAAAAACCTTGATAAACAACGATTTTCAAGAGATTTTCTCATTGAAATACCCAAAACTATGGTTTTTTCTCGAGAAAATGCTCGAAGAAATCCCAGAAAAGCGGATTTCCTTTGAAAATCTATTAGAAAAATCCTCTTTTTTCTTTTTAGAGCACAAAGGCTGCTCTAAATTAGAGTTTCTCAGCTTTATTCCTTCACAACAATTCGACGAAATTCAGCATAAAACCTTAAATTTCGATGATTTCTTTGAAATTATCGATATTATTGATGGAAATTCATTGATTTTTCAAGAAATAACTGCACTAAATCTTTTAAAAGAACTTCGATTGACACTTATTAGAAAAGGACTATTTTTATTTGATGATAAATTCATTGAAATCGCGAACAGAACCTCAAAAATTCATTTTTCCTTAGAAAATTACCCAGAAGCTCTTGAAGAATTCTCTTTTCTTGAAAATGCCATGTTTTTCTCAAAAAACATTGAAAATACCATAAGATTTCAAATGGCTTTATGCTATAAATACCTGAATAAAACTGCGAAAAGTCTTCAGATTTTCATCGAATTAGCTAGAAATTCAGGAAAAGAGATCGAAAAAGCTAAAGCGATCAATGAAATCGCCGAAATTCATTTAGAAAACAAAGAATTCGAGCTTTGTAAACAAAGGCTTTTTGAAGCTATTACGATAATGGGTCCTTTAGAACAAATAGAATACAAGGCATCTTTGGCTGATTCCTACGAGATTTTCTCGAAATTATTGATTTTATCTGAAGAAAACTATGTAGAATCTTTAGAATATGTCAAAAAAGCCCATAATCTTCGTAAAAACCTTTATAATTCCGAGAGTCTCGTGATGATAAAGTCTTATAAATGTCTCGCATTAGGCTTTTTAAACATAGGAGAAGTCAAAAGTTCATTAAAAGCCTTAAGTAAAAACCTCAGCCTTTTGAAAACAAGAGAAAATCTATGTATAAATGCCTTTGAAGCACAAAAACTGAGAAAATTTCGAGCCGAAAGTCTGAAAATCCTCAGTAAATTACAAATAGAAGTTGGTGAGGCTGAAAAGGCTGAAAAGACTTATAAAGAAGTTTTAGAGATTTACGAAGAGATTTATGGGTTTTATAGTGGGGAATTAGCATGTGAATTACACGAATTAGCAGGCTTTTATAACTCGATTAATTTATTAGAAAAAGCGTTAGAAACCTTTCAGATAACTGCAGAAGTGTTAAAGAGCGTTTTTGGGGAAAAAAGCTTAAAAGTTGCAGAAAATTGGAGTTTATTAGGGGAATTTCATGAAGAAAATGGAAGATTTAGTGAAGGAATTGATGCTTTATTAGAAAGTCTGAAGATTAGACTTGAGATTTTTGGAGGAGTCAACCAGAGTATGATAGGGCTTTTCTTGAAAATATCAAAGAATTACGAGCTTTTGGGTTTTCAGTCAAAAGCTGTTGAATTTGGAGAAAAAGGACTTGAATTATTGAGAGAAGCTATCGGGGTTAAAAAAGACGACACTAGGATATTTATGATGAATTTTATGCAGAAATATATAAAGGATGATTCAATGAAAAATATCATCAAAAATGATTCGGTGATGCATTCAATGATAAATTCACCTGATAAGAAGAAGAATTCAGCAGTAAATGACGAAATTTTGAAGAATTTTATGAAGAATTCACCTGATAAGAAGAACAATTCAGCAATAAATGACGATATTTTGAAGAATTCACCTGATAAGAAGGATTCTTCAGAAAATTCGCTAAAAAGCCCTTCTAAAGAAACTATTCCATTAGTAAACGGCTCACAAACTGCGAAAAACAAAGAAAAGGATAAGAAATCTCTGCTTATCGAAGGTCTTTTTCGCATGGGAAGTCTTTATCGTAAAATGGGCATGACCATTAAGGCTAGAAGCTGCTTCGCTGAGCAGAAAAGCCTGACTTTTTCATAAAAAACTCAATTTTGTTGATTTAATTGAATTTTTTTGAAATAAATGAATTAATTAAATATATATTAAAAAAAAGTCAGTTCCAATACAGAAATTTTCTTGCTTTTTTGCCCTAAAACAGCCAATTTTACTATATTTCCGTCTTTTTCCTTTCTATCTGTTCTTCTTCCCACCAAAACCTGCAACAAATGGCTCGCCAGAAAACCCCATTTGAACTCATTTTCATTCTGCTTCATCTTGAGGATTTGCTTTAAATTTCCGTCGTAGACAGCAATGCGATCTTTATGTAAAGCCACGATAAAAAACTTCTTATTGTCAATTTCCTCTTTATTTTTACCATCTTTTTCTCCTTTATTCTCGTTATTTTTATCATATTTTTGGTTTTTTTCATTATTCTCGTCTTTTTCATCTTTTTCTTCTTCTTCTTCCATTTCTTTTATATCTTCTTCACATCCTATTACTAATAAATCCCCTATCAACCCCCCTTCATTCTCTTCGATTTCTTCAGCTTTTATCATTAATTCCTTCGTTCCCAAGTCATATATCTCGATATTCATATTATTCAAAGCCACAACCACACGATTTCTCGGCAAAACTGCTAAACTCCATATTGGCTCATTCAAAACGATGGTTTTTTCGCATTTAGGGCTTTGTATCTTCATTTGCGTCCTCATAACCCTCCAAACCCTTAAAGTGCCATCATCCGAAGCGGAAATGAACCTCGTTTTTTTCTCAATTATCGCCAATTTACTGATAGTGTCTTTATGTGGTCTATCAATAGAACAAACTCTCATATCAGCCATGCAATCCCAGATCTCTATTTGATTATTTTTACCATAGCTTGCTGTGATGAAATGCGTTTGGTCTTCTAAGTCAATAATACTCGAAATCTTGTTATGTGAGACTATTGCCATTTGTGAGACTTTCTTAAAAACTACTGTTTTATCAAGAGAATCAGAAGAAAACTCAATATCCCAGATAAAAATATCACCAGAACCATGGCCTGAAACGATCCAAAAGCCTATTAACGATAAAGAGCTTTTATCATCCGAATTCTTCTGTAAAGAAGGCTTAAATGTGTAAAGTTCTTTAAGGGATGCAGCTGAATCATAGGCAAATAGCGCTAAAGCCTTTATTTCTAGACTTCCGTTTATCGTGATTGAAGCCAATTCTTGGTTTTCGGTGAGATCGTAAAGCACCAATCGACCGATATCATCACCTATTATCACAAGAGATTCATTTAATGAACATAAACTCAGGACATTGTGCTTTTTTATTGAAATGTTATCAGGAAGCAACAAACTGATCATTTTACTGCGATTTAGCGCCAGATCATGAAAAGGAAGTTGTTTTTGTGAAGAAAGTTGGTTTGTCTTCCAATTTGTGAGAAATAGTGATTTATGAGATAAATCCGGATATTTTAATGAATAAACATTGAGCTTTGAGTCGGTGAGATTCGCCATTTGTAGACTTATAAGCTCTTTCTTTAAGGCTTGGATCTCAGAAGCTTGGCTTTCTAAACGTTTCGTCAATAGATCTATGCGATTATTCTGACTAAAAGGCTTATAATTTACCATCGAATCTCCTTTATCTTTATTAAAATGATGTATTTCTAACACACTTTTCAGCATTTTCACTGCTGATTCGAAACAAGTCATTCTATCATGGGAAATGGCTTCTTTTCTCGTAAAGCGTTTCTCGCAAGTCTCGCAGGAAATCTCAATAAATTCACACTCATTTTCATGTATAGTCAGCAATTTCAGCTTTAAATCAAACCCACAACCTGAACATTTCACTGGTTTTTCTTCACAAATCAAGTCATGAGCCTCTATATCCTTCTTTATCACTTCTTTATTACAGAATTCACACATTAAAGGCTTGAAATTACATTCATTCAAATGCCCATCATAGTCCATTGCGATCAAAGATTGCCCACAATTCTCGTAACAACATAGGATTCGTCGATACGGACACTCTATTTCATGAGCTTCTTTATCGCGATTCTTCATGAATTCCTTACAATGCTGACAAGAAACTATCAAATGTGGACAAATATCCTTATGAATCTTCAACTCAAATATAGGCATTTCAAACCCACAATCCTTATTCTGACAGGTTTCAAGTCTAAATTCGCAAGTATCCTGATGTGTATAGAGATTGGCATAATCTATAGGGTTCTTACAGCCATTTTTCTCGTTTATACAAGAAATTTTCAATCGTGAAAGCAAATTTCGAGATATTCGAGGAATTGGATGAGAATCAAATTCACATTGACAAGTAGGACATAAGGAAGACTGATGACGTTGAAGCCATTGCAAGATACAGATATTGCAGAAATGAGCCTCACAGGAACCACAACAGACTGCATCCCAGACTATCATTAGACAACAAGCACAAGTTAATTCTTCTTTTGTAGAATCCAGATTCAGAATGCGGGTCGTGGAAATGCCTTTCGAGGAAAAAGGAGAAAATGAAGGCTGAGAGGGAAGAGGCTGGTCTTCACAGGGTTTGACGAAGGAATCATCGGAAAGAATGTCCATTTTTTTTGAAAAATAAGTGAACTTTTAAGAATTTTTGAAAATTTGGTTTTTTTTATTTTGTGATGAAAATTGAAATTTAAATATTTTGGTAAATTGCAAAAAATTTAAATTTTTTCTTAATTAAGAAGGTGAAACCAGTTATTAACAATTTACCATAGTACTGCATAATCTTCATTTTGTAATTTATACTTTTATACTTCATTTTCTGCAAAATTAAAATAAAAATTATTAAAAAAAATAAATTATTGTAATCATTTTTTCTTTTTTTTCAATGAAAAAATTCCGATTAATTTTCTTGATAAATAAAGCTTAAAGTTTCTTTATAAAACCAAGATAAAAACACGCAATGGGCACTACATGTTGTGGCTATGCTCTCGGGCAGAACAAGCCTTCAGTATCAGCGCCTTTCGAAGTGAATGAGCTTCAAACCAATATAAACCATTGTTTAGATGGTACATTACAGCCTAATGCTCTAAAAAAAGATATAAATATACACGAAAACTCTTCAAATAACTCAAATATCTACAATAAAAACTCAATAGAGAAATCTGATCAGAAAGAGAAATATGAGGCTTTTGAACCAAATCCTGAAGGTTTAGAGTCTTCTAATCTGCCTTCTCAGGATAATAATATGAATCAATTGAATAATGCCCAAAAACAGCCAGTTACTAAAGGAAAATCAAAAGAATTTGATGAAACTTTACCAGAATCCACAAATTTAAAATTAAAAATAGATTTATCAGCCATTCCGCTAATGGGGGATTTGAAAGAAAGAGGCCAGAAATCACCGAAAAAAACAACGAATATCCATGTGAAAAAAGAGAGGAAAATAGGACAAAAGGACATAAATATCTTCGAAATGAAACTCAGTGATGAAACCACGAAAAAACTCACTTTAATAAAAGAAAAAAGCGAGAAAAACCTCAAGAAAAGCCCTCAACAACAGGCTTATTTGAAATCTGCAACGATTAATTCAAATATACATGGAGATATGCTCAATGGCAATGAAAGCGAGTTTTATGAACTAAGCATAAAAACGAAGAAATTGGAGGAAATTAAACTGGAATTCATTGAAGATAAAAGAAAATTAGACAAAAAACAATCTGAAAAATCCCTTCATAAAAAATCCCCTTCAAGAGGAAATAACGCAAATATTATGAATAGTTCTAATAATAAGTCCAGTATTCAAGAGAAAAGCTCAAAGGATGTACCTTTAGATGAAAAGATTGTCAATTGGAATCATGAGGAATTAAAGAGATTAGCGTCGCTTTCACCCAAGAAAAGCCTTTTGAAAAGAGCGAAGACTATTGGTGAGGAATTAAAAGGTGATAAAAATAAGAAAAAAGTCAAATTCAAAGATCTTGATTTAAAGGGGAGAAAAAGGAAAAAATAAAAAATAAAATAAAAGAGAAGAAAAAATCGAAAGAAAGTGGAAAAAATTGTGAATTAATAATGGCAATTTTAGGTTTCATGGACCTTTTATGTTATGTTCATATTATGTGTTTTCTTTGAAATTTTTTTCTTAATTTCAAAGAATTTTCCTTAAAAAATTTATCAAAAACTCAAATTTTTACTAAATTTAAAAATATTTGATTTTTTAATGATTTAACTTAAAAAAATTAAAATATTTCGATCAATTTATAATAAAAATTTATTTTTTCATTAAATTTTTTAGAAAATAATAAATAATTTATCCAATAATAATAAAAAATCTTAAAATTTTCAATAAAAAATGAAAATAAATTGATAATTTATCAATAAAATCATTTAAACTTGTTAAAATGTCCACGATTTTTCATTACAAAAACTGTGAAATCGCTTTTTTTCCTTATGAAACCTCTTTGAAAATCCGTCTTCTCGATGCTAAAAACGCTCGTTGTTTCGAGTCCGATTTTTCAGACTCTCAAGCCAAAATCCTTTCAAAATCTCTTTGTCTCGACTCAAAAGACCTTTTTTCCTTGATAAAACGAGCAATTTCTTCACAAAATGAGCTTATAAACCTGGAAATTCTTTTTTTTGGAGGTTTTTCCATAAGAATTCTCATGCAATTTCCCATAGAAAAGCTATTTGAATTCACAATACCTTTAAAAGAATTAGAGCTGAATGAATATCGCAAAGGCTTATATCATTTGCAAGATTTAGAAGCCAGATTGTTAAATATTGAGACCTTCTTCACAAAAGAGCAGTTAAAAATCAAAAGAAATACGCATTTCCCCACTTTTGATCCAGTCTCTGAATCGAATTTCTCCTTTAATAACAAAAGAAAATGCGCAATTCGTGTAAAAACAACAATTATTCCAGAAAATGAACTTTTATCAGCTAAAAAACTCGATAAAACTGTTAATAATTCTTTAGAGTTGATAAAATTCTCAGCGATTTTCAAAGGAAAAACTCCATTAATTAATGGTTTTTTAGGAATTTCCTTTGGAAAAGAGACAGTTTTAAATAAAAAAGGCTGCTTTTTATTGGGAAATAACGTGGTTTATTGGGATGATACTTTTTTCAATTATGGGTGTTTTATCAGAAATAACCAAGAAATTAGTATCGTTATTTCGGAGGAAAAAGAGATGATAAGATGGGAGAATAAGGAAGGGGAAAAGATCTTTGAAGGGAGGGTATCGGGGAAAAGAGATTGGGGACTAGTGAGACCTGTTATGGGGGTTGTTAATGAAGGAGATTCGATGAGTTTTCTTTGAAGAATTTTAAAAAAAGGTGATAATATTATGAAGAAATTATATAAATTAAGAGTAATTATTATGAACTTTTCTTCGAAAATATAAAGAGTTTATATGAAAGATTCTATTGATTTTTTATCCTAAAATACAAGAAATTTTGATGAAATTAAAAATTTGTCAGAAAAATCAAAAAAAACCAAACAAAAATCACTAAAAAAAATGCAATCCGAAGATAAAGAAGTTCTTCTTTGTAAAATCTGTTCTAAAATCGATCCTCTTTGTTCAACAAAGCTCGGGATTGCAATTTGCGCAATCTGTTGGAAAGACAAAAAACCTCATGGGAATAGCTATTTCACCTGGAGTCCGGAAATCGATAAAATCACTGATAAAATATATTTAGGTAATGAAGAAACTCAAAAGAGGAAATTAGTGTTAAAAGCCCTTGGAATAACACATATTCTTGTTATGGGTTCCGGTTTAGACATACATTATCCAAAGGATTTTACCTATAAAAAGATAGAAATCGACGATTTTTATAGTGAAAATATCGCAAAATACTTCGAAGAAACGTATCAATTTATTGAAGAGGCTGAGGGGAAAGTGTATGTGCATTGTGCTGCAGGGATATCAAGAAGCGCGAGCATCGTCATAGCGTATATTATGAGGAAAATGGGAAAGAACTTTGAAGAAGCAATGGATTTTGTGAAGGAGAAAAGAAACTGCGTATCACCGAATTACGGATTTGTAAAACAATTGTGCGAATTTGAAAAGCATTTGGGAGAAAGACAGAAACTTTAAAGGGTTTTATAAGGTTTTTTTTTTAGTTAAATAATAAAGAAAATGAGATAAATTTGAAAAAATTATGATTAAAGAATATAATCTGTAGATAAACCCTGTTTTCTCTGTGTTTTAATTGAAAAAAAAGTGGTGATTTAAATGAAAAGTTAATATAATATGATAAGAATAAATAATAAAGATAAATGAACTAAATAATGATAGCTTTTGGCCTTTTAACAAAGAGAAAAAAATAATCTATAAAATAAGGCAAAGCTCGGTTTTTAATGATAATAAATAATTTATTTGAGGAATTGAATCAACAAATCCTCGCTTTTATTGATAAATTCCTCTATTTTCTTCGGGTCTTCACTGATTTTCATCTGTTTTTCTATTTCTTCTTTGTTTTTCTCCACTAAACACCACCATCTCCTGATTTCCTTCATGATTTCGTCACTCATATATACGTTTTTTGTGATGTTTTTCGCTCTTGTCAAAGGATCCACCACAGTAAATTTATCAATAATATCACTTCCCAAAGGGAAAAAACTTCTTTATTTTCTCTTAAACCACAAAGAAAAACGGTAAATTTTACTCAGAATTTGGTAAATTTAAGTCAATTCCTAAGGTTTTGCTATCGAATTCTTTCCCATAAACCTCTATGAACCTTAAAATTCCCATTCCAGAGCTGAATTCACAGCTTAATTTCTTGAAAGAAGCCACTAAAATCACCATAAGGCAATAAGAACTGAATCCTCCTTCATAATAAAAAACACGATATTTTCAATGAATTTCATTTCATTCATTGAAATTTTCAAGAAAAAACACGATATTTTTTAATGGCTTTCATTGAATTTTTCAAGAAAAAACAATGAATTTCATTGAATTTTTCAAGAAAAAACATGATTTTTTTTAATGAATTTCAAACAAAAAAAAACACCATATTTTAAAGAAAAATACCTTTATAACTGTTATTGAAGCCTTTTTTATTGAAAAGGTATTTCACAATCAAAGCAATAGACTTCAAGCCTTTGAAGCTCCCAAGCCATTGATTAATTAACTCAGTGGATCTCATGCCTGAAAATCCCCCGTCTTCGAATTCACAGTAATTTTCTACTGTAATATCCACTTTTATCCTTAATTCATTCAAAGGCTTTATAGGACTTTTCATGTCTAAAAACCCGAAATCTTCGCTTAAATTCAAGTAATTTATTGGTGGATTCGGGTATGTGAACTCTTTAAATGCTGCGATTGAAGCTGCGCGAGCGGGAGAGCAAGGCAAAGGTTTTGCGGTCGTTGCTACCGAAGTGAGAAAGCTCGCAGAA
>JFJP01041609.1_pt1 | contig 11995 bp, 10 predicted proteins | sample 431651 | NCBI WGS metagenome assembly JFJP01 (sample SAMN02602958, study PRJNA72255) | Microbial mat metagenome, whole genome shotgun sequencing project. | biome: fresh water; feature: sink hole; material: water; isolation source: purple microbial (photo- and chemosynthetic) mats found in... | reverse complement strand
GGTTTAAATCAAAATAGAATAAAGGCGGAGTCAGATCATAAATTGTTGGCACAACGGTGCTCTGACTTCCGCCCTATCACTCACTAAAAAAGAAAGGAGGATACAAAGGTAAAAATAAATATCGTGAATTAAATAACTATGCGGGAGAAAGGTGCTAAAATCAGCTCTCGAAAGTCAATATTAGTTGATAAAAAACTATAGCTCAATACAAATAGTAATAAACTGAATGCTTGGAGAAATAAATAGAAATCGAAGTATTCGCAAACAAAATTTAGAATGAAGAAAATAATATATATCTTTGCGCTTGTGGTGTTTACGATGGCTTCGTGTGAGAAAAATGAACTTGACAAGAACTTACAAGATTCAAACACTTCGACAACTGTAGACAATATCAATCGACAAACACAACCGATTATAATTGGGAAACAACTAAACAATCCATTCAGTGTTGAAAATATGCAAATTGCATTAGACTCACTATTGGCTAATTCGGAGTCACTTAATGGAAGTATGCGAGCACCGAGTACCTTAAATGAATTTGAAATATCAGCAACGGATTTATACGTTAGGTACCTGCCAAAAGATAGTGCTGAGTATCGTACATTAATGAACGACACAACTTTAACGCTGTTCGACTTCCCTCTCGATTATGAGTTAAAACAAGTTGGTGAGTACTACATAGACCCAACTGTTACAGGTCAGTACACTTGGCTGTATACCCGTGTGCCTGTTGGTTACAAACCACATGCGGGTGTTGAGTACGAAGTATTGGAAGAACTATTTATACTCGAAAATAGCCCATATTATTCCGTAGAAACTGAAACTGGAGAAAACGGAATTCAAAAAGCAAAGAGTGTTGTAGGACAAAACAATAACGAAGCCTTAAGAGTTTTACAATCAGTGTCGTTGTATTTAACTGGTAACTTAAAACAAGATAGCAAAGATAAAAACACCTATACCAACAATGTGTCGGGTATGCAAAAAGCTAGAACCTATCTCACAATCAAGATATTTAGGAAAACAATTACCTTAGCTACCTTTTATTTTCCGAGTGGTACTTTGAAAGTAAAAGGTTATCATACCATGAACGAGAGCGGAGATGTATCTACTTCTTCTTCCGAAATTGAAACGCCGATAAAGGGTATAAAAATGCATTTTCTTACATGGTTTTATTGGGGTCATGCATTTACTGATGAGAATGGTTATTACCAATCTGACAAATCATATTTATTGGATCCAATACATACCATTTATTTCACTGGAAGAACAAAAAACCAACAAAACAGTTGGGACTTAGACCGTGTATGGTTGTGGGGTTCATGTCTTTGGGTACAGAAACATTGTTTAGGGGTACAAAGCAAGGATAACTATGATGCCACAATTGATGTTGCAAGCGATGCTTGGGATGCTTGTGTTACTAATAATGCGATTTACGAATATATAACTATTTGTGACAAAGAGGGGTTAACCCGTCCATCATCCCATTTGCAGTTTGCTTTACGTGACGGCTTCGAGGGTGGAAGTAGCAGTGCACCACTATTTCAAGTTCATACAAACACTCTTACTACATCAATTCTTGCAAGTTTTTTCACTTCTGCCTTTTTTACTGCAGGAGCTACGGCTCCATATACAGTTGCATATATGGCATTTCTAAATTCATTACCAGACGTTTTATTATCAGGTGGGAATCTAAAGAAAGATCCTAAAACTGACTTGCTCGAAGCAGATAAGACAAATCAAACAAAAATCGATGCAAACCGCAAAACATATTTAAACAAATACTGTTCAACTTTGTGGCACGAACTTACCCACGCATCAAATTTCAGACGTGTACAAATTGATAAGGGTCATTGGGTTGCTTCTGATTACTGGAGTCATTTAGTAGGCACAGAAGTTGGACACAATATAGCAGGGAATGGCTCTTACGGTGTAAAGGGTGATAACAATTGGGAGCAAGTCGCTTTGGTTGAAGGTTGGGCAAATTACGAAGAATGGATAATGTCAAATAAATATTTAGGTTATAATTCTTTAGGTTATGATAAATACAATAATCCATATACATTTTCAAATTATTCAACTATTGCTATCTCTTCTGGAGATTTATTTCGGATTTTGGCTATAAATGGTTGCTCGCATCCCAATATGGAGAAATGTTTAACATCAAGAACTCTTGCTGGTTTTAGAGATAATTTAATTCAGATTTACCCAGACAAAAAAGAATTAATCACCGAAAAAGTAAAAATACATGAATAAGTTATTTTGTTTAATTATTTGCTTGCTTTTGGTGAGTTGTGAAAAAACACTATACAAATATCAAATCGATGTTGAAAATAAAACAAACTATGATTTGTTTTTAGTTTTTGATTCACAAAAGTCTGTTGATAGCGTAGATTTATATGCTAATAAAAACTCAAGTTTTATGCGGGAAAAGCAGGAAGCAGGAAGATTGATTGATGTGAGTAAATGTCCTAATGTTGACTCTATAGTCCTCTATAACTTTAAAGATACTACTTCAGTACATTTAATTACAAAAAAGTATATTGACAATCCTATCTTGGACAGTATTCTACAAAAATCTTATGAAAGCAAGGTTGAGGGTGACCATGAAGTTATTGTTCAACACGACTACTTTTCAATAACTGATGAGTTGATAAATCAAATGCCAAAAGATTATAATATGTTGTCAAAATTCAAGAAGTATTACTTGAAGTAATTTAGAAAAAGGGAGGCAACGGTTTTTTCTCAACATGTCTCCCTTTGTCTTATTACATGCTAAATAACGAAATTAAATCCTATGAATAAAGCAATTAAACTTTTCTGCATATTTTTCATATCAATTCTGTACTCTTCATGCGACCCTGCATGTTATAATTCTGTAAATATAACAGTTAGCAATGAAACAAAACAAAAGATATTAATTTATTGTGAATATCCATTGGGACCTATTACAACAGACAATCGTATGGATACTGTATTGGCAGACGAATCAAATATTCTTGTATCAACATATTCAACAGGGCCAACGATTGGACCGGAATACTACTATAGTAAACTCTGGTTTTATAATCCATTAGATTCAACATATATTGTATGTACAAATTACAAGATTGAAGAAAATGGAATAAAGAACATTATTTACATTGACAATCTATTACAAGAAAAAGGAAAGAATGGAAAACATAATAGTCAAAATTACACTACTGAATTTACCTATATTATTAATGATGCTTTGTTAAGTAAGATGACTAAAAATACAGCCTTAACCGACAGTGTTTTTGGATTGAAAAAGTAGAAATATGCAAAATGGACGATAAGGTATGCTTCTCTTGCTTTGTCGTCCATTATTTCAGTCGTTTTGGGTACGAACAATCCTATGCTTCAAACGTACAAAGGGTTATGAACGAGAATGGATATTGGGCTGGCTCATCGTACTGGTCAGGCGTTGTAGGGACTGAGGTGGGTCACAGTATTAGCTCTTTGGGCAAAGGGAGCTATGGGAAAAGAGGTGACTCAAATTGGGAGCAAATTGCCTTGGTGGAAGGATGGGCAAATTATATTGCATGGAAAATGCCAAATACATATTTATCTAGAGATTGGGCATATGAAAAATTTCCAAATCAATATAGAGAAATGAATGACAAGCTTAATTCCGCAGGTTGTAGTACCAACAATATGGAAAAATGTCTAACAGCTAAAACATTTTCCGAATACAAACAATTGCTATTGAATGTTTATGCAGGGAATACAGCTTTAAGTCAAAGCATTACTACAATTATTGACAAATACAACCTTATTATATTTTAAAGATGAATAAGACAATTGAGAAACTGTTTATTGTGACCATCTGTTTGTTTATTTTGTCGTCCTGTGAAGATGATTGGTATTTACAAGCGAATTATTATGTAGACAACAATACTAATAATGAATACTTAATATGTCTTGATTATAATTTTGACATGCTCACTATAAAAGACCAGATTTGTTGTGTATTGCCAAATAAATCAAAACAAATAATTGATAGTAATTTATGGCAGGGTCATAGTGAAGATGATATAGGTACAATTCCTTTCTATATTTGGGTTTATAATCGCAAAGATTCTACATATATAAAAGTGTCTTCTGAAAATCATGTGTCTGGGCTTTTATCACCAAGCCCAATTGAATCAAAAACTCGCAAAACGAACCAAACTAGACCCACGAAACTTGTTGATTTTTACATTACAATCAACGATTCATTAGTCTCCAAGATGACAAAAAACACACATTTAACCGACAGTGTTTTTGGATTAAAAAAGTAGAAATATGCAAAATGGACGATAAGGTATGCTTCCCCCGTCCAACCGGATATGTAATTTATTAGATGTTCAGAAGATGGGCGTATCTCGTGGGTGGGATTTATTTCTAACCCAGTCCAACCGGATATGTAACTGATTAGATGTTCAGAAGATGGGCGTTGCACGTGGGTGGGATTTATTTCTATTCCCACCCTTTATACTATGAGGATTTGCAATCCGATAAACAAATCTGTTTTTTAAAGAACGGATCGCATCCCGATAGCTATCGGGACTAAGAATACAAAAGTTGGTCCCGATGGCTATCGAGGATAGAAATAAATCCCAACAACGCGGCGTCCAATATTTCAATAAGGAATGAAGGGTATATCCGGTAGGACGGGATTGAGTAATTTTCACGAGTTCAAGTTGTTTTGTTTGAATTGTCGGAAAATTAGTCAGTATAGTTTCGACTTGATTTGTTTGCATCTTTTTCTTTTTTTATAATGCCGCCTAACGAGGATTGTTATTCAATCATTTCGATTCGAAATACAGTTTTCGCTTGTCCAAAGATTTCGACTCTGTCGCCTTTATATACGGTTTTTAATTCGCCTGTTCGTTTCGATAATTGTTTTGATTTGAAATTTGTCTTTCCTAGTTTCATGTTCCAAAAAGGCACTAAAATACAATTTGCGGCACCAGTTACCGGGTCTTCTGTAATTCCACTTATCGGATTACAAAACACTCGAACTACAAAGTCGAAATCTGAAGATTCACGTTTAGCTGTTACGGCAATGACCCATCCCATATTTTTTTCTTGAATTTTTCCAAAGTCGGGAGTCGCCTCTTGCACTTCTTTTTCAGTTTCAACTCTGGCTACAATCCATTTATTGTCACTTTCATACAATTCAATAGGTTTAATTCCAATAATTTCACAAAATTCTGTCGATATTTCTTTCTCTATCAGTTTGTATGCAGGAAAGTCCATTTTAATCCAATTGTCTGTATATGAAATTGTCAGGTCAGATTCTTTAGCTCTAAATACAAATTCGTTGTTTGTCGGAATAATCCCTAATTCATAAAGAATATGAGCACTTGCTAATGTTGCATGACCACACAACGGAACTTCTTGAGTTGGGGTGAAGTATCTTATTTTAAAGATTTCTTCTCTTGTTTCAACAAATGCTGTTTCAGACAAATTCATTTCAGCTGCAATTGATTGCATCATTTCTGTTTCTAGGAATTCGTCCAAAATACATACGCCTGCTGGGTTTCCTTTAAATCTAACAGAAGTAAATGAGTCGACTTGATATATGTTCATAAATTTCGTGTCTATCTTTTTTTTTGCTTCAATCCTCCGTCCTATCGGACATGTGAAAATGCTAATTATAAGTACAATATTGCGGGCTGGCAGGCGGGTTTTTTTTCAATCCCGCCTTTTGTATTCTTGGGATTTTCAATCCCCCGTTCCCCGTCGTATCATTTTTTGTTCAGTGAAGCGTTTTTCGCGTCGTCGGGCTAGAAGGTTAGTATTATTTCCCAGCCACTTCAAACTGCTGATTCAATCGAATATCTTCCGACGAGCTTCCCAGCTGCACTTCAAATTTTCCGGGTTCTACCACTCCGCAATATGCGATATGTTTTTCGTTGGGTTTGTTTTGATTATTTTCCACATTTGAATTATGTTACTTTTTCATTGCCATTAATCTAAGATTTTTTGGCATTTTCTCTATTGCATACCGTAAAGAAGTCCGAGGCATAATTGATTTTTTTTTCATTACATAATCAAACACTTCTTGTTGATGTGATTCACTCGCGGCTTTTAACATCCAACCATAACCTTTTTGTACCAAATCGTCTTTGTCAAGTAACAGATTGTCTGCAATTTCAAAAATTGTGTCCAGAAACAATCCTTTTCTTGCAGGAATTATTAAAGAAACAGAGGAAGCTCTTCGCATCCATCTATTTTTTGATTTTGTAAACTTTTTTAGTTCCATTAAGAAGTCGGGGTACATTTGAATAAATTCACCAACTGAATGGTTACAAAATGTATCACATGATGCCCAATTATTTATGTATAAATCAATCCAACTTTCGAATATAACAAAATCGTTTGGTTGAAATTTTTTTCGAAGCGAATAAGTCCAATTGCATGCAATGAATGATTCTTCAAGTTTTCCAGATTGCCAAAGAATTTCAATTAGTCTAAAAATATCTTCTTTATCTAATGCTTCTATATCCTTAAAACTATTCATGCTGATTTTGTTGACAATGGGTACTTTTACTCCATAAAACTCAATCTTTTCTTTAAAGAATGTTTGACTTTTTTCTTTTGTCTTGACGTCAATGCTTTCTTCAAGTTGATTCCTTATTTTATCAATAATATCATTCATCTTTTGTACTAAATTGTTGTTTTAAAATGCTTGGTAATGCCAGAGGACATTGCGAATTTGCGGCTTGCGGGCTACTTCGCCGTTCTACCGGATACCCCTCATTCCTTTTCCTACTGCTGAGCGTCGCTTTGTCGGGATTTTTTTTCTATCCGCGATAGCTATCCATTCTTTTGCTCAAACCACCATCACTTTCAACAGTCCTTTTTCTCCATCATAGTCAATGGCCGAACTATAGTGGTAATGTTCTGCATTGTTTACTTTCTCTGCTATCACTCGGTTCTAGTGGATATAGTTCAGTTTCTGATTGAATAATGATATGCTTAACAATAGGACGCGAAAATATATCTACCCAATCAACCCACCGCATCAGTTACAAATGAGACTTCTCCTGTTATGCGATGCTGTATGTTCATTTCTCTTTCCATTTTTTTACTCCCACAAAGGCAATTCGTTTTTACAAATATAAGACGTATTGCAGGCCGAAAAATACTAAGAGTGGTCCCCGATGGCTATCGCAGTTAAACATAAATCCCACCTAGGAGCAACGCCCAACTTTCAAACATCTAATTAATTACATATCAGGTTGGACGGAGACTTAATGTTGAAATACTGAACTCATATATACTATCAAATGATTAGGTTCCAAAATTAGAGTACTTTAATTGTATGAATAAATTTCGTATAAATCTCAACTATTTCGCCATTAAAATTTTGATCGTTCAAATGGGTTTTCATAAAAGCATCACTATCTTCTTTTTGTTCATCGGGCAGCACCAATGCTATAGGAAATGCTTCGCAGTGAGAGCATTTGGTGCCAGAAAGCGTTTTCAGTTCGTTAAATACAAGGTTGTGCCCGAATTTTTCGTCTTTTTTATCGAAAGTACTTCCACAACAAGTTACAAATATTAGATTATTGATTTTTGAGTTGTACTTTATTACAAAATTTTTCAGCGGAACAATAAGTTGTCCCATCCATATTGGACCACACAGTATAACTCTTTCGTAATTTACGATGTTTGTTTTGAGTTTTCTGTTTCCCAAATTTAATTTCATCAGCATCAAAAGTTGTGAACTTAACCGAGGTTTAATTTCTTCGATTTCGCAGTTTAAATCTTTAGCAATTCGGTGTGCCAAATATCGGTTGCTGCCTTTGTGGGAATAGAAATATACGATTGTTTTCATTGTTTAATTATTTTGGTTTCGTAGTTTAAGCAAATCAATAGACACAAAAATACAGTATGGAATAGTACTAATGGTATTCAAGAAAAGGAATAACAAGCCTATTTCATGAATAAAAAACGGAAGCCCTGATGCACTGATAATTATCCCTGTCTAGGCTGTTCTCTTTTTAAAATGAAGCGAACGAACCATCAAGCTGTTATTAATCAAGCCAGCAATCATAAAAAATGCAGTTTGTATTGCCTGTTTTTTTTTTACAACAAATCGCTGGCTAATTCGGACAAGTAGCTGCGTTCTCCTTTGACCAAATTGATGTGGGCAAACACACTTTGTCCATGCATGCGGTCAATCATATACACCAACCCGTTGGAAAGCATATCCAGATAGGGCGAGTCTATTTGCTCTATGTCGCCAGTAAAAACAATTTTGGTTCCTTCTCCGGCACGTGTAATAATGGTCTTCACTTCGTGCGGAGTCAGATTCTGAGCTTCATCGACAATGAAATATGTATCACTTAAACTTCGTCCCCTAATGTATGCCAACGCCTCTATAACCAGCCGGTCGTTGTGCTGCATTTCATCAATTAGCCGAATTTCTTTTCCCTGATACGAAAAATTGTGTTTAATCACATTCAAATTGTCAAAAAGCGGTTGCATATAAGGTGCAATTTTTTGTTTCTCATCGCCGGGCAAAAATCCCAAGTCTTTGTTGCTCAATGCTACTATGGGGCGCGCCAACATTATTTGTTTGTAAATTTCGCTTTTTTGCAGTGCTGCCGCCAATGCCAACAGTGTTTTGCCGGTTCCCGATTTGCCCGTTAAGGCCACCAATTTCACATCTTCGTCGAGCAATACGTTTAGGGCAAAAGCTTGTTCCGCATTGCGCGGTTCAATACCAAAACAGCGCTCTTTGTCCACCCGCTTCACCATGCCCGTTTGCGGATTGTAGCGAGCTAATACGCTGGATCGAATACTTTTAAGTACAAAACATGATTGCGGTTCAATGTCTGCTTGAAATTCCAATTCGTCCACCGGAATAACACCCCCTCCAGCGTATAATTTATCAATCAGTTCGGGAGCCACATTTTCGTACACTTCGTGGTTTTTCGCAAAAACGTTGATGTCTGTCACTTTATCGTTGATATAATCTTCTGCCTCCATACCTAGCGAAAGGGCTTTCATGCGGAGGTTAATATCCTTCGATACCAGAATGGTTTTATTGCTTTTTTTCGTTTCCCGCAGCATGTAAGTGGCAGCCAAAATTCGGTGGTCGGGTGTTTTTTCGATAAACGACTTGGCAATTATATCGGGATATTCACCACCGGTAAGGATAAATAATTTGCCTTTACCGTTGCCTAAACTAGCCCCTTTCAAGAAAAGGTTATTATTGGCAATCAAGTCTAATTCCCGTGCAAATTTCCGCGCATTGAAATTAATCTGTTCGTTTCCTTTTTTAAAATGGTCAAGCTCTTCGAGCACTACAATTGGAATATAAATGTCATTTTCTTCAAAATTGTCAATACAATTGTAGTCGTGGAGGATTACGTTGGTATCCAGCACGAAATTTTTCTTAGAATTTGGTAACAAAGTTAATGAATAAATTTGAATTTAAGCCCTGTCAATAAAAAAATTTTTTTTGAAATCATTTAGGAATTGTCAACAATTGACTTACTCATTTATGGTTTCAAACAGATTTGTTTTCAACATAATATTTTTTAATACTATCCCGATAGCTATCAATGATTTTATTTGGGTTATTTGTTTTAGTAAAATGATTTGTGTGACATATTATATTTAAAGTTTTTTGAACGCAAACGGAGTATTCCGATGGAGTATTTCGACATTCCGAATATCGGAAAGTGCCGTTTTTACGGTATGGAACATCCCGTCCTATCGGACATGTAAAAATGCTGATTATAAGTACACTATTGCGGGCTGGTAGGCGGGATTTTTTCAATCCCGCCATTTGTATTCTTTGGATTTTCAATCCATCATTTTTATCTACATTTTAAGCCTCTGACTACTTATTTTACAGCCACTTCAAACTGCTGTTTCAATCGAATATCTTCCGACGAGCTTCCCAGCTGCACTTCAAATTTTCCGGGCTCTACCACCCATTTCATAGCGCTGTTCCACATCGAAAAATCTTCGGGTGAAAGTTTGAATTCAACCTTTTTAGTTTCTCCCGCTTTGAGCGAAATGCGTTGGAAACCGCGCAGCAATTTAGCCGGACGCACTATCGATGCAAACAAGTCGCGCACATAGAGTTGTACCACCTCATCGCCTGCCACCTTGCCGGTATTGGTAATGTTCGTGCTAACGGTGATGCTGTCGGTGGCCGAAATCTTTTCGGCCGAGATGTTCATCTCCTTGTATTCGAAAGTCGTATAGCTCAATCCGTGTCCAAAGGGGAACATAGGGCTGTTGCCCACGTTGATGAAGCTGGCTCCTGCGCCCATAGCGGCTTTGTGGTAATAGCAGGGTACTTGACCGGTTACGCGCGGAAAGGTGATGGGCAATTTTCCGCTTGGGTTCACATCACCAAACAAAAGGTCGGCAACGGCTTTTCCACCCTCCTCGCCCGGATACCAGGTTTCGAGTATGGCGGGCGCTTTATCCGCCCAATCTTGCATGGTAATCACATTGCCCGTGGCCAATATTACCACGAAAGGTTTTCCCAAGGTGGAAACGGCCGAAATAAGTTCCTCTTGAGAAGGTGTCAAATCGAGGTCGGCGCGGTCTTTTCCCTCGCCGTCCATGGCACCACAAACAATAATAATGGCATCCGATTTTTGAGCCGCCAGCAATGCTTTGGGGATATCGGCATTGGGCAAGGTGTTCCAACCCAATCGGGCAGTGGCTCCAAATTCCCCTTCAAAATACTCTATTCTGATATCGTATAGTTTGTCCTTCTCAAAATCAAAAGTTGTTTCCAGCAAACGGGCAGGACCACCAAGCCACTCTTCTATCACCAGCTTGTTGTCTAAATAAATCTTCACGCCATCGTCCACGGTCATTCCAAATTTATACTTGCCGGTGACTGGACTTTTCAATTTCCCGGTCCAGCGCACCGAAAAATGATTTGCATTGATAAACGGATGCGGTACCCCTTCGCCCCATTCAAAGTCGATGGACGCATCAATGCGCACCACGGCAGGTGTACCTTCCAGCTTTGTGTTGTTAAAGTACTCCGCCTTTAGTCCTTTGGTCTCTTTTCCATTGTCCATACACGACAAATAATCGGAAGTAATAGAGGGCAAAGCAAGTTGTGTGAGTTCAACCCCTTTTTCTACATTGATTTGCACCTCTTTTCCCAACTTGTCCTTCAGTCCCTGCAAAATACTGACTGTTTTGATACCCCAGGGGGCATAATTTCCCAGCATTAAATTGTCGGCCAAAGGACCCAGTACGGCAATGCTTTTGATGTTTTTGGAGAAGGGCAAGGTAGCTTTTTCATTTTTGAGCAACACCATCGCTTGCTTGGCCATTTCGAGCGAAACGGCGCGGTGCGCATCGGAATTACAGGTTTGTTCAGCCACCTTGGGGTCGATGTAGGGGTGTTCGAACAGCCCCAGTTGGAATTTGAAGGTCAGCATTTTACGCACCGATTTATCAATCACCGACTCCGAGATTTTACCCTCTTTTACCGCCTGCACCAAAAAGGGAAATGCTGTTGCCTCGGGCATTTCCACATCGCAACCGGCGTTGATGGCCAAAACGGCTGCATCCATTAAGTTTTCGGCTACTCTATGTTTACTATGAATATCGGGCACGCCGCCATAATCGGAACCCACAAAACCGTCAAAGTGCCATTCGTTGCGCAACACATCGGTGAGCAACCATTTATTGGAAGTACAGGGCACCCCATTAATGGAGTTATAGGCGGGCATAATGGAGCGACATTTGCCTTCCATTACGGCTGCTTTGAAAGGCGGAAATTCGACCTCGCGCAGGAAGCGTTCCGAGAAATAGACCGCATCGCCAAACTGGCCATTGTGCCCCGTGTTGGCAGCAAAATGTTTGGGGGTGGTAATGATTCCGGCCATTTCGAGCGGCTGAATATAGGTCAGTCCCATTTGCGAAACCAGGTAGGGATCCTCCCCGTAGGTTTCGTGGGTACGTCCCCAGCGGGAGTCGTAGGCCACGTTGATGG